>ENA-OQCX01000732-OQCX01000732.1-human-gut-metagenome-genome-assembly--contig:-NODE-732-length-16688-cov-1.949278_pt1 | contig 16688 bp, 21 predicted proteins | sample MGYA00242762_ERZ504587 | MGnify/ENA primary metagenome ERZ504587 (study PRJEB26092, sample SAMD00036337) | human gut metagenome | host: Homo sapiens | study: EMG produced TPA metagenomics assembly of... | reverse complement strand
ACTCATCAACTTCGACAAAGTACTGGCGCGTGTGGACAACGGAGCCGCCATCCGCCACATCATAAACCAGCAACACGGCATCGAACCGCGTAAAAGACGTGGAAATACTGAATGCCGCCGCCAATGCCGTAGACGAACAGAAAGAAGTTTCTCTCGAATATACCATCGCCAACACCGACCGCGCCTGCGGTGCGATGCTCTCCGGCGCTATCGCCGCCAAGTACGGCGCAAAAGGCCTGCCCGAACATACACTGAACGTCAAGTTCAAAGGCTCGGCCGGACAGAGTTTCGGAGCATTCCTCGTACCGGGTATCAACTTCAAGCTGGAAGGTGAGGCCAATGACTAGCTGGCAAGCTGAGTGGCGGACGTATCGCCGTACTACCCCCTGTACGCAGCAACTTCGAGGCCGAGAAGAACACAATTGCCGGAAACACCCTTCTGTATGGTGCAACCAGCGGCGAAGTATATATCAACGGTCGCGTAGGCGAACGCTTTGCCGTCCGCAACTCCGGTGCAATAGCCGTTGTAGAGGGTGTGGGTGACCATTGCTGCGAATACATGACCGGCGGACGTGTAGTGGTGCTCGGACAGACGGGACGTAACTTTGCCGCAGGTATGTCCGGTGGTGTGGCCTACGTCTGGAACAAAGACGGAAACTTCGACTACTTCTGTAACATGGAAATGGTGGAACTAAGCCTCATTGAAGAAACCTCATACCGCAAGGAGTTGCACGAACTCATCCGCCAGCATTATCTCTACACCGGTTCCAAACTGGCACGCATCCTACTCGATGACTGGACGCACTACGTAGACGAGTTTATCCAAGTAGTCCCTATCGAGTACAAGAAAGTGCTGCAAGAAGAACAGATGAAGAAGCTGCAACAGAAGATTGCGGATATGCAAAGAGACTATTAAATTAAAAATTGAGAATTGAGAATTAAAAAATACAGAATAGTGCGTACTTACAAATTCCACGTTCTTTTTAATTTTCGATTCTCTGAGTATTATTTCTTAATTTTCAATTTTTAATTCTCAATTTATCAATCATGGGCGATTCAAAAGCATTCTTAAATATCCCCCGCCAAGAAGCGGGCTACCGTCCGATACACGAACGTATCACAGATTTCAGCCAGGTGGAACAGACGCTGAACAGTCACGACCGCAAGCTCCAAGCCTCACGCTGTATGGAGTGCGGTGTACCTTTTTGCCATTGGGCATGTCCGTTGGGCAACAAGCAACCGGAGTTTCAAGACGCACTCTGCAAAGGAAAATGGCGCGAAGCTATCAAGTACTGAACGAAACGAATGATTTCCCCGAATTTACGGGACGTATCTGCCCCGCACTTTGTGAGAAGTCATGTGTGCTGAAACTCTCCTGCGATGCTCCCGTAACCATCCGCGAGAATGAGGCAGCCATTGCCGAAGCCGCTTTTCGTGAAGGATATATCGTGCCTGTCCGCCCCGAACGCAATGGCTGGAAAATAGCTGTCATCGGTGCAGGGCCTGCCGGGCTGAGCGTTGCCGCACGGCTGAATGCCTGTGGCTACGAAGTCACGATATTCGATTCCAAACCGATGCCGGGCGGACTGCTTCGCTACGGTATTCCCAATTTCAAACTACCCAAAGAAGTGATAGACCGTCGCATGAATGTACTGAAAGCCGAAGGTATCCGGTTTGAAATGGGTGTCTGCATCGATATGCAGAAGCTGCCCGCAGGTTTCGATGCTTACGCCGTCTGCACAGGCACTCCCACTGCCCGTGACCTTACCATCCCGGCCGTGAACTGAAAGGTATCTACTTTGCCCTCGATATGCTGGCTCAACAGAACCGTATCCTCGACGGAGAAACATTCCCGAAAGAGCAGCTTGTCAATGCCCGTGCAAACGGGTGCTTGTCATTGGCGGTGGCGACACAGGCTCGGACTGCATCGGCACGAGCATCCGCCAAGGAGCTACGAGCGTGACACAAATAGAAATCATGCCACAACCACCCGTAGGCCACAATGACGCTATGCCCTGGCCGCAATGGCCCGTTGTCCTGAAAACCACTTCCAGTCACGAAGAAGGATGCACACGCCGCTGGTCACTGGCATCCAACAGATTCATCGGTAAGAACGGAAAGGTTTGCGGCGTGGAAGTGGAAGAAGTGGAATGGCTTCCGGCAAAAGACGGTGGCCGCCCCACCATGAAACCTACGGGTAAGAAAGAAGTCATTGAAGCGATATGGTGCTGTTGGCTATGGGCTTCCTCAAACCGGAACAGCCAACATTTGCAGAGAATGTATTCGTGGCGGGAGATGCCGCCAATGGTGCAAGTCTCGTAGTACGTGCACTGGCTGACGGTCGCAAAGTAGCCCGGCGGATTGACCAATACTTCAACCGGTAGTTTTGCGGCAACGAAAAAAGTTTCAAAGAGGGATACCAAGAGTTTCAACGCATGAAACTTTCTGTCCCCCGGTGTGAGACGACTCGTTTCAACGCTTGAAACAATCCGTTCCAACGGACGAAACTGCCGGTCCCACCCGATACAACTAACATCATCCCGATATCAACTTCTAAAACAACTACAACCATGTGTGGAATAGCAGGTATTTTCAACATAAAATCCCAGACTCCGGAACTCAGGAGTAAAGCTTTAAAAATGGCACAGAAAATCCGCCATCGCGGACCGGACTGGAGCGGTATTTATGTAGGCGGCTCCGCAATCCTTGCACACGAGCGGCTTTCTATCGTCGACCCTCAATCGGGTGGACAACCTCTGTACTCGCCCGACCGCAAGCAAATCCTTGCCGTCAACGGTGAGATATACAACCACCGCGATATCCGTGCACATTACGCCGGAAAGTACACCTTTCAGACGGGTTCGGACTGCGAAGTCATCCTCGCCCTCTACAAAGACAAAGGCATCAATTTCCTCGAAGAACTGAACGGTATCTTCGCCTTTGCCCTCTACGATGAAGAGACGGACGATTACCTCATAGCCCGCGACCCCATCGGAGTGATACCTTTATATATAGGCCGCGACAAGGAAGGCCGCATCTACTTCGGCAGCGAACTGAAAGCTCTCGAAGGCTTCTGCGACGAGTACGAGCCTTTCCTGCCCGGACACTATTACCGGGGACGTGAGGGTAAAATGCACCGCTGGTACACTCGCGACTGGATGCAATACCCTAACGTAAAAGACAACTATCATACTAGTTACCCTGACGTCAATGCCACAACCTACCAAACTCAGGTCTCTGCCGTACATGATGCCCTCGAAGCCGCCGTACAGCGCCAACTGATGTCGGACGTACCTTACGGCGTGTTGTTGTCCGGCGGGCTGGACTCTTCCGTAATCTCGGCCATCGCCAAGAAATACGCCGGAAAACGTATTGAGACGGACAACAAAGCAGATGCGTGGTGGCCTCAACTCCACTCTTTTGCAGTAGGCTTGAAAGGCGCTCCCGACCTCATCAAAGCACGTGAAGTGGCGCAATACATCGGCACTATCCACCATGAAATAAACTACACCATTCAAGAAGGGCTGGACGCCATTCGCGATGTCATCTACTTCATCGAAACCTACGACGTAACCACTGTCCGCGCATCCACGCCCATGTACTTGCTGGCGCGTGTCATCAAGAGCATGGGCATCAAGATGGTACTTAGTGGTGAAGGTGCGGACGAAGTATTCGGCGGCTACCTCTACTTCCACAAAGCGCCCACACCACAAGCCTTCCATGAAGAAACAGTACGTAAGCTCTCCAAACTGTACCTTTACGATTGCCTGCGCGCCAACAAGAGTCTTGCCGCTTGGGGCGTGGAAGGACGTGTCCCGTTTCTCGACAAAGAATTTCTGGATGTAGCCATGCGACTGAATCCTGCCACGAAGATGTGTCCCGGAAAGGAAATTGAAAAGAAAGTGGTTCGCGAAGCCTTTGCGGCTATGCTGCCCGAAAGCGTCGCATGCGTCAGAAAGAACAATTTTCCGATGGTGTGGGCTACAGCTGGATTGATACGCTGAAAGCTGTCACTGCCGCTGCCGTCAGTGATGAACAGATGCGGAAAGCCTCCGAACGCTTCCCCGTAAACACACCGATGAACAAAGAGGAATACTACTACCGCACTATTTTCGAGGAGCACTTCCCCAGCGAGAGTGCCGCCCGCAGTGTACCCAGCATACCGAGTGTAGCCTGTTCCACCGCCGAAGCATTGGCATGGGACGTCTCATTCCAAGGGAAAAACGACCCTAGCGGACGCGCCGTTGCCGGTGTGCACGAAGAAGCCTACAAGGACTGAACCTTAAAAAAAGTAACCACACGGCAAATGCAACGGATTTTTAATATACTTTCTGTTTCATATTCGTAAGCTTATGCTACCTTTGCGAAAGAACGATGAAAATAATTAATTCTAAAGCCCATGAAACTGAAAAGCCTTATTATCACTTCCGCCCTGCTACTTGCCGCTTGTGGCTATACACAGGCACAGTCCACCCAAGTCATTGCTCACCGCGGCTTCTGGAAAACAGACGGTTCGGCACAGAATTCCATTGCCGCACTGGTGAAAGCCGACTCCATAAATTGTTACGGTTCCGAGTTCGATGTATGCTCACCGCCGACAACCAACTTGTAGTAAACCACGACAGCACTTTCAAGGGAGTGAATATGCAGAAATCCACCGCACAACAGTGTACCGCCGTCATACTGGACAACGGAGAGCAACTCCCCACCCTGCGGCAATACTTGGAGAAGGCCGGACAACTGAAAACGCGCCTTATTCTGGAACTGAAATCCCACAAGACACCCGAACAGGAAACACGTGCCGTAGAAAGTATCGTGAAGATGGTGAAAGACATGGGATTGGAGAACCGCATGGAATACATCGCTTTCTCGCGACACGCCACCAAAGAATTTATCCGTCTTACCCCCAAAGGAACTCCGGTATATTATCTGGAAGGCGACCTCTCTCCCAAAGAACTGAAAGAATGGGGATGCGCCGGACCCGACTATCACTTCAGCGTATTCAAAAGACATCCCGAATGGATTAAAGAGTCCCACGACTTGGGCATGAAAGTAAATGCTTGGACCGTAAACGATGCCAAAGACATGAAGTGGTTGATTGACCACGGTGTGGATTTCATCACTACCAACGTCCCCGTAGAACTGCAAGAAATATTACAGTAAAAGCATCAGCTTACAATACATTTAGAAAGTTATTATAGACAAGCTGCTTCATTCTGAAAACAATGAAGCAGCTTTTATATTTCAAAAAGGTAGTAATAAGCGAATAAAACAATCATTTTTATTATTCCTCCGCAAGAATACGAGAGCATTATATTACAATCTTTACGAATATAGCATCATATACTTTTAAATTGAAAGGGAAATCGTATATATTTGCACTGAATGAAAACCGGAATAGAAATAAATAGAAAACAGATATCAATATAGATAAAAATCATCCAAAACGTCGTATATTTGTATCGAAATAAAACAAAAGGATATAATCAACTAACCAAGTAAGTGCAAAATGACAAGAAGCATAAAGTTTACCAAGATGCATGGCGCAGGAAACGACTACATATATGTAGACACTACCCGCTATCCTATCGAGAATCCGGAGAAACTCTCGAAGAAATGGAGCGCACCGCATACGGGAATCGGCAGTGACGGTCTGGTACTTATAGGGCGCTCCGACAAAGCCGATTTCAGCATGCGCATTTTCAATGCGGACGGTTCGGAAGCCAAGATGTGCGGCAATGCCAGCCGATGCATCGGCAAATACCTTTATGACTACAAGCTGACTTCCAAAACAGAAATCACACTCGATACCCTGTCCGGCATCAAGATTCTAAAACTACACGCGACAGGCGATAAAGTAGACACTGTAACCGTTGACATGGGTATTCCGTCTGACGAACCCGTGAACTATGACGGCAAGGGGAGCAAGCCGATGACAGAACATCCCATCGAAATAGACGGCATACGCTATACGGGTACTACCGTATCCATGGGAAACCCGCATCTGGTAATCTTCGTGAACGACATTACGAAGGCAGACCTCTCCTCTATCGGCCCCAAACTGGAGAATCACCCTCTCTTCCCCGACCGCATCAATGTGGAGTTTGCCCAAGTATTGGAAGAGGGAAAGATAAGGATGCGCGTATGGAACGGGTTCGGGCGTCACCCAAGCCTGTGGAACAGGAGCCTGTGCCACAGCCGTAGCCGCTTTCCTCACAGGACGTGCCGGAAGAAAATCAATCATCGTCATGGATGGAGGAACACTCACCATTGAATGGGATATAGCCACCAAGCACGTCTTTATGACGGGAGAAGCAACCAAGGTGTTCGAGGGAGAGATGGAGACGGATGAAGAATTATGAATGAGTATACGCTTTTGTGCCACATGGCAATTCTTCATTATTAATTCATCATTATTAAATAATTAAACCAACAGAGATATGGCATTAGTTAATGAACATTTTTTGAAATTACCCGGAAGCTACTTATTTTCGGACATAGCTAAGAAGATTAATACTTTCAGGATAACGCACCCTAAAAAAGAAGTCATCCGTCTGGGTATCGGAGACGTTACCCGTCCGCTGCCGCAAGTTTGCATCGAAGCGATGCACAAGGCAGTGGATGAGATGGCTGATGCCAAGACATTCCGCGGATACGTCCTGAACAGGGTTATGACTTTCTGATTGATGCCGTTATCAAACACGATTATGCGACACGCGGCGTTCATTTCAGCCACAGGAAATCTTCATCAACGACGGAGCCAAGAGCGATACGGGAAACATAGGCGACATACTCCGCCATGACAACAGTGTGGGAGTAACCGACCCTATCTACCCCGTCTACATTGACAGCAACGTAATGTGCGGACGCGCCGGCATATTGGAAAAAGACGGCAAATGGAGCAATGTAACCTATATGCCCTGTACGGCCGAAAACAACTTTATCCCCGAAATACCGGACAAACGCATCGACATCGTCTACCTCTGTTACCCCAATAATCCTACGGTACTACCCTTACCAAACCCGAACTGAAAAAGTGGGTGGACTATGCCCTTGACAACGACACGCTTATCCTATTTGATGCCGCCTACGAGGCTTTCATCCAAGAGGACGATGTGCCCCACTCCATATACGAAATAAAAGGGGCGAAAAAATGCGCCATCGAGTTCCGCAGTTTCTCAAAGACCGCCGGATTTACAGGCGTGCGCTGCGGCTACACCGTAGTACCGAAAGAACTGACCGCCGCTACGCTGGAAGGTGAACGTATCTCCCTCAACAAACTGTGGAACCGCCGCCAATGCACCAAGTTTAATGGTACAAGCTACATTACCCAGCGTGCCGCCGAAGCCATCTACACCGCAGAAGGCAGACGGCAGGTAAAAGAAACGATTGGCTACTATATGAACAACGCCCGCACCATGAAAGAAGGACTGGAAACATCCGGGCTGGAAGTGTACGGCGGTGTGAACGCTCCATACATCTGGCTGAAAACCCCGAACGGCATAAGCTCTTGGCGGTTCTTCGAACAAATGTTGTACGAAGCCAATGTAGTGGGTACTCCGGGTGTAGGCTTCGGGCCAAGCGGTGAGGGATATATCCGCCTGACCGCTTTCGGCAAACACGAAGACTGTGTGGAAGCCATGAAACGCATCCGCAACTGGCTGAAATAAAAGTGAAGAATATAAATATCCTACTATTTAATAGTTCAAGCGCAATACTATACTAACAGAACCGGACTGATCATCCGCAATTTTTCTAACTAAAAAGGTAAGAAGGTATGAAAACAAGAAACACAAAATTAGGAGTAATAGCAATAACGTTACTATCAGCTGCAATGCCTTTCACGGCAAAGGCACAGGACAAAGTAAAAGCATCCGTAGGCGCAGACATCGTAAGCGGCTACATCTGGCGCGGACAAGACTTGGGCGGTGTAAGCCTTCAACAACGCATCCATCGCCTATAAAGGTTTGTCTTTGGAAGCATGGGGATCGGTAGGTATTGAAAAGACAGATGCCGACGGTTACGATGCTAAAGAGTTCGACCTCACACTGGGCTACTCCACCGGTGGTTTTAGCGTATCAATCACTGATTATTGGTATAATACCGGAGCAGGTTACTTCCACTACGGTGCCCACAATACAACCCACCTGTACGAAGCCCAAGTGGGTTACGACTTCGGACCGGTAGCAGTAAACTGGTACACCAACTTTGCCGGAGACGACGGTGTCAAGGAGAATGGTGACAGAGCCTATTCATCCTATATCTCCATAGCCGCTCCGTTCAAATTGGGCGGACTTGACTGGACAGCCGAAGTAGGCGCCACTCCATGGGAAACGGACTTCTACGGAGCAAGCGGATTTGCCGTATGCGACGTCAGCCTCGGAGCTACAAAGGATATCAGGATAACCAATTCATTCTCCCTGCCACTCTTTGCCAAAGCTACTTGGAATCCCTGTTCGGAAAGAGCATACTTCGTAGTAGGATTAAGTTTTTAAGAACAATAAAACACTTAAGGTATGAAAAAGATTGAGCTATCATCCGCAAAACCAAATTCGAGGAAGTGAAAGACTCACTCCTCGAAGCAGATATCGAATGGTTCTCTTATTACGATGTAAGAGGTATCGGAAAATCCAGACAAGCCCGTATTTACCGTGGTGTACTGTACGACACCAGTTCCATCGAACGTATCCTCATCTCTATCGTTGTACGCGATAAAAACGCAGAAAAGACAGTACAAGCTATCATCAAAGCCGCACAAACCGGCGAAATCGGCGACGGCCGTATCTTCGTCATCCCCATTGAAGACGCTATCCGCATCCGCACCGGAGAACGGGGTGACATTGCCCTCTATAATGCCGAACAGGAAAGATAACCGGCAGCACTCAACCCACAGGATTTTCATTGAGCGGCGTGCTCAGTGAAAAACAAAATACAAGTACAACTAAAAACCCAAAAGATTATGGACAAATATATGAAACGCAGTTTCACAAAACTGCGTACGGCCCTTGCTATACTCATAGCTTGCTGCCTCACAACAGATATGTATGCACAAACCGCCGTAGCTACGGATAGTGTGGCAACCGATACCGTCGCCCAGTTGGTTTCTGGTGTCAACACCGTCTGGATGTTACTTGCGGCCATGTTGGTATTCTTTATGCAACCGGGCTTCGCATTGGTGGAAGCCGGTTTCACCCGCACCAAGAACACCGCCAACATACTGATGAAAAACTTTGTGGACTTCATGTTCGGCTCACTTCTTTACTGGCTGGTAGGTTTCGGCATCATGTTCGGTTTAGGCGACTTCTTCGGAACTCCTCACCTCATGAGCTGTTGTTCGATAGCAATGGCCTGCCCGACCCCGCTTCATTGCCTACCGAAGGTTTCCTCGTATTCCAAACCGTATTCTGCGCCACTTCCGCCACAATTGTTTCGGGAGCTATGGCGGAGCGTACAAAGTTTTCCATGTATCTGGTTTACACAATCTTCATCAGCGTACTGATTTATCCCGTTTCCGCACTGGACTTGGGTGGTGGATGGCTGATGAACGGTGAAGCAGGTTCCTTCATGACGGAAACATTCGGAACTACCTTCCACGATTTCGCAGGTTCTACCATTGTACACTCCGTAGGCGGTTGGATTGCATTGGTAGGTGCAGCTATCCTCGGTCCGCGCATCGGCAAGTACGGCAAAGACGGCCGGTCAAAAGCCATCCCCGGACACAACCTCACCATTGCGGCACTGGGCGTGTTCATCCTATGGTTCGGATGGTTCGGTTTCAACCCCGGCTCTCAGTTGGCGGCAGCCACTACCGAGGATCAGGTAACTGTCTCGCTCGTATTCCTCAACACTAACTTGGCAGCTTGCGCTGGTGGTTTCTTTGCCCTGGCCGTCAGTTGGCTGAAATACGGCAAACCGTCCCTGTCACTCACGCTGAACGGTATTTTGGCGGGATTGGTAGGCATTACGGCAGGATGCGACGCCGTTGCTCCGCTGGGTGCGGTCATCATCGGCGCCATCTGTGGCGTACTGATGATATATGCCGTAGAATTCATTGACAAAGTACTGAAAATTGACGACCCCATAGGCGCATCTTCCGTACACGGCGTATGTGGTTTCACGGGAACGGTACTTACCGGACTGTTCTCTACCAGTGAAGGTCTGTTCTACGGTGCGGGTGCGGGCTTCCTCGGAGCACAGATATTCGGTGCGGTAATTGTCGGACTTTGGGCGGCAGGTATGGGCTTCATCATCTTCAAAGTACTCGACAAGATACACGGCTTGCGTGTTCCGGCTCGCGTGGAGGAAGAAGGACTTGACATCTACGAGCACGGAGAGTCCGCTTACAACTAAAACAAGTTTTTTTATTCTATCATATATTTATAAACCAACAATTACAATTCTAAGGTATTATGTCAAAATTGAGATTCAGAGTAGTAGAGACGGCGTTCAAGAAGAAACCCGTTGCAGTGGCAGTCCCGGCGGAACGTCCGTCGGAATACTTCGCCAAGTATGTATTCAACAAGGAAAAGATGTTCAGGTATCTGCCGAGCAAGGTATATGCCAAACTGATTGATGTAATTGACAACGGTGCGCCGCTGGACCGCAGTATTGCTGATGAAGTGGCGGCGGGAATGAAGAAATGGGCGCTTGAGATGGGAGCCACCCACTACACGCACTGGTTTCATCCGCTCACCGAAGGCACTGCCGAAAAACACGACGCTTTTGTGGAACACGACGGCAAGGGCGGCATGATGGAAGAATTCACAGGCAAGTTGCTTGTGCAGCAGGAACCGGACGCATCCAGCTTCCCCAACGGCGGTATCCGCAACACGTTCGAGGCACGCGGATATTCAGCATGGGACCCCTCTTCTCCCGCGTTCATAGTAGATGATACGCTCTGCATTCCTACCATCTTCATTGCCTACACGGGTGAATCTCTTGACTACAAAGCGCCGTTACTCAAAGCACTGCGTGCAGTGGACAAGGCAGCGGTAGACGTATGCCGCTACTTCAACCCGGACGTAAAGAAAGTAGTGGCGTACTTGGGCTGGGAACAGGAATACTTCCTGATTGACGAAGGCCTTTACGCCGCCCGCCCCGACCTGTTGATGACCGGCCGCACACTGACCGGACACGATAGTGCCAAGAACCAACAACTCGAAGACCACTACTTCGGCGCCATCCCTCCGCGTGTGGCAGCTTTATGAAGGAGTTGGAAATCGAAGCGTTGAAACTCGGAATCCCTGTCAAGACCCGTCACAACGAAGTAGCTCCCAACCAATTCGAGTTGGCTCCTATCTTCGAGGAATGTAACCTTGCAGTAGACCACAATATGCTCATCATGGCTCTGATGCGCAAGGTGGCACGTAATCACGGCTTCCGAGTACTGTTGCACGAAAAGCCATTCAAGGGTGTCAACGGCAGCGGCAAGCACAACAACTGGTCGTTGGGTACGGACACGGGCATCCTGCTCCATGCCCCCGGCAAACTGCCCGAAGACAACCTACGCTTCATCACCTTCGTAGTAAATACCTTAATGGCAGTCTACAAACATAACGGATTACTGAAAGCCAGCATCTCCAGCGCCACAAACGCCCACCGACTGGGAGCGAATGAAGCGCCTCCTGCAATCATATCCAGCTTCCTCGGCAAGCAGTTGAGTCAGGTTCTGGAACATATTGAGGAAAGCACTAAGGATAACCTCATCAGCCTCAGCGGCAAACAGGGCATGAAGCTGGACATTCCGCAGATACCCGAGCTAATGATAGACAACACCGACCGTAACCGTACCAGCCCGTTTGCCTTTACGGGCAACCGCTTCGAGTTTCGTGCCGTAGGTTCGGAAGCCAACTGTGCCAGCGCCATGATTGCCCTGAACTCCGCTCTTGCCGAGCAACTGGTAGAATTCAAGAAGGATGTAGACAAACTTATCGGGAAGGGTGAACCGAAGATTTCGGCTATCCTCGACGTTATCCGCAAATACATCAGGATATGCAAGCCCATTCACTTCGACGGTAACGGCTACAGCGACGAATGGAAAGCCGAGGCCAAAAAACGCGGTCTGGACTGCGAAACCAGTGTACCCCTCATCTTCGACAACTATCTGAAGCCCGAAAGCATCCGTATGTTCGAGTCTGTAGGCGTAATGACGCAAAAGGAACTGGAAGCCCGCAACGAAGTGAAGTGGGAGACCTATACCAAGAAAATTCAGATTGAAGCCCGCGTGCTCGGTGACTTGGCGATGAATCACATCATTCCCGTAGCCACTCAATATCAGACGGATTTGATAGACAATGTCTACAAAATGAAAGACCTCTTCCCGGTAGAGAAAGCTGCAAAACTGTCTGCCAAGAATCTGGAACTCATCGAAGAGATTGCCGACCGTACCACCTTCATCAAGGAACATGTAGATACCATGATAGAAGCCCGCAAGGTTGCCAACAAGATTGAATGTGAACGCGACAAAGCCATCGCTTATCACGACAACATCGTACCGATGATGGAAGAAATCCGCTATCACATCGACAAGTTGGAACTCATCGTTGACAACCAGATGTGGACATTACCGAAATACAGGGAACTGTTGTTTATAAGATAAAGAGCTATTTCAGACATACAAACTCTGAAACCGGAAATTATCTATTTCTTTTGTTGGTTGTTTTAAGTTTGCAGGGGAAAGAAGTGCCGTGATGGTAGTTCTTTCCCCTTTTTTATCCGGCAGACAGCAGCCTGAAGAGGAAAACAGATTATCTTTGTCCCCAATTACAAATAAACACATTATGAAAGACCTGCGTACACGCCATACAGCATTGCTGCTGTTTACATTCTTGCTGGCATCGGTATCCTTATCCGCACAGACCGGCTTACAGCAGAAACTAAGTGAGATTTCCGCCATAACGGAAGCCCAACCGTTGGAATCTACCGAGTTTTCGGAGAAGTATGTAACCTATTTCACCCAGCCGCTCGACCACCGGCATCCCAAGAAAGGAAGTTTCCGCCAGCGGGTTATCGTGGCGCATGCGGGCTTCGATCGTCCCACGGTCATTATAACCGAAGGATATGGAGCCGCCTACGCGCTCAAGCCCCAATATCGCGAGGAACTTTCCAGGCTCCTCAATGCCAATATGGTATTTGTGGAATACCGCTATTTCCTGGAATCCACTCCCGAACCCAAAGACTGGCGATACCTTACAGCCGAAAGTTCCGCCGATGATTTGCACGCGGTAACAACCGCATTCAAAAACATATATCCCGGAAAATGGATTGCTACCGGTATCAGCAAAGGCGGACAGACCGCCCTGCTCTACCGCACATTCTATCCGGACGATGTGGATGTATCCGTTCCTTACGTGGCTCCCCTCTGCTACGGAACAGAGGACGGCCGTCACGAACCGTTCCTCAAAAAAGTGTCTACGGATGAAGACCGTAAAAGAATTACCGACTTCCAGCTGGAAATCCTGAAACGCAAAGCGGCCTTACTCCCCCTTTTCGAGAAATACTGCACCGAACAAGAGTATAAGTTCCGTGCTCCTATCGAAGAGATATACGACTATTCGGTACTGGAATATTCATTCGCGCTCTGGCAATGGGGTACTCCCGTCGCAGCATTCCGCTACCCACAGCCACCGACGCAGAACTCATAGCCCACCTGCTGGCCATCAGCGACCCGTCCTATTTCACAACCGACAGTACCAACGCCTCTTTCTTCGTACAGGCCGCACGCGAATTGGGCTATTACGGCTACGACACCCGTCCTTTCAAAAAGTATCTCTCCATCAAGTCCGGCAAAGGCTACCTGCATCGCCTGATGCTTCCCGAGGAACTGAAAGATATGCCTTTTGACAAGACACTCAGTAGGAAGATTAAGGGATTCTTGCAAAAGAACGACCCGAAAATGATATTCATCTACGGTGAAAACGATCCCTGGACGGCTGCCGGAGTTACCTGGCTCAAAGAGAAAAAGAATATTCACGTATTCATTCAGCCGGGCGGCAGCATCTGGCACGCATCTCCACACTGCCCGAAAAGGAGAAAGAAGAAGTGATGAAGCTGCTAAACGAATGGTTGCGGTAAACGCACCCGTTCTTTCGCAGCATCCTGTTTCTGCCGCATAAGGGAAAAGACACAAACGGAAAAGGGCTGCCTCAGCGATTGAGACAGCCCCTTTTATATCAAACATACCACTCTTACCACTCAAGGAACTTTCCCCTCTCCCTGCGCTTCTGCAACTCCTCTTTCAGGAAGCGCTGACGGTCTTTGGCTATATAACGGCGGGCAAAGATGTTGGGAACGGCTACCCCCAGCGCAATGCAAAGGATAATCAACGAAGCGTTGATACCGTTGGACACAGCCACCGTGACCTCGCCCACCACTCCGTGCATATTAATGAGGGCCACCAGCGCACGGTACATCAACACTCCCGGAATCATCGGAATGACGGAAGGAATGGTAAGCACGTGATTGGGCACATGAAACCAGTGGACTGCCTTCACCGCCACCAGACTCACCACCATGCTCCCATGAAAGAACCGATGACCGGACCGAGCCCCAACTCGAAGTTGACGAAATTACGCGTACACACGGCAAGGATTCCCCCTACTGCAACCACCCACAGCAGGCGGCGCTGGATATTGAATATCATGGAGAAGCCCATCGCGGATATGGCCGCCGCAATAGCGTATATATAATAAGGATCGTGCGGAACCATGCTCAGTTCGCTGAACTTCTTGTCAATCACCACATCTTCCATAGCCAGCAGGCGCATGGCCATCACAATGCCGAACGCCATGGCACACACCATGAGCACCGTATTGACGGCACGCACGATGCCCACCTGTATGTAGTTGTCAATCATGTCGTCCACAAAGTTTATAATGGGAACTCCCGGCACAATGAACAGCGCGCACGCCAGCAGCGGATGGTAAGGCGTGCCCGAAAGCCCTGTAAAGGTGGTGATATAAGCCAGACATGTGGACACCAGCGCCGCAATGGTGATGCTCATATACAGATTGATACCGAACTCTATGCAGCGCGCACGGACACGGAAACCTGCAAAAGCGGCGATGGAGGCAAACAGAAATGCAACCCAGTCGCTACCGAACAGCTTGCAGAAACCGCCGCAGGCAAAACCCGCACCGATGGCAACGAGATAGGGAGTATAGTTCCGCTTCTTGCTTTTTATCTTCTCCAGCTCTTCCTCGTAGCGGTCGAGCGAATAGTCTTCCTCAATGGCACGCCAGGACAGCTTGCTGATTTCGGATATGGCCGTCATGTTGATACCATGTTTCTCGCACTTCTGAAATTTGGAATAAGAGTGCGATTCGTCACTCAGGTTTACCACCAGCATTGTATAAGTCACGTCGATGTGAAGATTCTCCTCAGGTAATCCCAAATAAGCCGCCACACGATTCATATTGCGTACAATGCGATTGGTATCGGCAGCACTCTCCACTAATATTTTCCCTGTACGAAGCAATAAATCAAGCTTCCTGCGCAAGATAATCTCTTGCTCGACCATTGTTTTGTCCATCAAACTTTCCACTAACTAATATCTGATTTTTACCTATTTTCAAAAAGGAGTACAAAAGTACATAAAAAGCATGAGTTTCCTACACCGGCATAACAAAGAAATCATTTTTTCTTTAGAAGAAAGAAAGGCAAAATAGGGAAAAGAATTTCATATCTCATCGGAAACCGATACCTTTGTACACATTTTCGGACAAAAGAAAACGGGCAGAGCGAATGTTTATCATATCTCCCGGAAACAAAAGCTGACTTATATGGAAACATTTTGGAACACCATCGCACAGTATAATGAAAGCACCTGGTGGGCGCAGATTCTCATTACCGCAGCGGGCATCCTGCTGACTGCATTGCTATACCGCCGTCCCACCGTCTGGACAAAACGCTCCATGAAAATATATATGGTATTCCTCAACGGCTGGATAGCGCTGGTGTACTACGCAATGTACTGCGACACGCGCAACTATCACTACGTTCTCTCCGCATTCTGGGGAACCGTCGCATTGATTTGGCTGTGGGATTTATTTACCGGTTACACTCCGTTCGAGCGTAACCCCAAGTACCCTATGCTGGCAGGAGTGCTCTACGCGATGCCCTTCCTATACCCGCTCCTTTCGTGGCGCGCGGCATGGAGTCCCGATGATGACGACCACAGTAATGCCCTGCTCGGTAGCCGCATTTACCATCGGGACTGCTGTTGGGCGTTCTCGCGCAAAGTCAATCTGCTCGTTATCCTCTTCCTCTGCCACTGGGCGCTCATCGCTTTCTCCAAAGTGTATGTGTACAAGATTCCCGAAGACCTGCTGCTGGCAAGCGCCACCGTACCTGCCATCTACCTGTCTTCAAGAATTACATAGCCCAAAACCTGCACAAGGAAACGAAACTGAGCGCACGTCTCATGAACTGGTTCCTGATTCTGATGTGCATCGTTATCGGGGTATTCCTGAGCATCACCCTCTTTCAAGAGGTAGGAAAATAAACAGACCGACACACGTATTCATCACCGTTTGCCCATATAATAACACCCTATAAAAAACAGGAGGTTGTGTCAAAACGTTGGCACAACCTCATTTATATTTTAAGTTCTGCTATATTTTCTTTTTGGCTATGCTACTTTTTCCTCATGCATTTGGCAACAAGTTGCTATATTCCAATTATATCGGGTT
>ENA-OQCX01000731-OQCX01000731.1-human-gut-metagenome-genome-assembly--contig:-NODE-731-length-16718-cov-2.931650_pt1 | contig 16718 bp, 17 predicted proteins | sample MGYA00242762_ERZ504587 | MGnify/ENA primary metagenome ERZ504587 (study PRJEB26092, sample SAMD00036337) | human gut metagenome | host: Homo sapiens | study: EMG produced TPA metagenomics assembly of... | reverse complement strand
CCATGCTTAATATGATAAAAATGGATTTGTACCGGATGTTTCGGACCAAAAGTATGTATGTAGTATGGATCGTGCTGGCTGTGTCAGTACTGTTTACAACATTTATGTGTAAAACAGATTATGATTCATTAAGTAAAGAAGATACCGTGCGGCAGGAGCAGTTTGCGGAACCGACTGCAGAGAATATTAATGTGGGAATGATGGTGACGCTGCCGACAGAACCGGGAGAAAAGGTTACGGTGTATGACATTTTCTTTGCAAATTCTCAGGGGAAATTTTATGCGTTGTTTCTGGTGATTTTTGCTGTGATGTTTTCAACAGCGGATATCGGAAGCGGTTATATTAAAAATATTGGCGGCCAGGTTCAAAAAAGAGGAGCACTGATTTTTTCCAGATCCATTGCGTTGGCGGTCTTTACGGTGCTGACAATGGCAGGAGCATTCTTGCTCCAGGCAGTGGCGAATTATATTGTCTTCAGAGAACTGACATGGGGAAGTTCAAAAGCTGTTCTGTCTTATTTCCTGACGGAGCTGGCACTTCATTACGCACTCGTGTTGATCTGCATGGCGATTGCAATTATTTTGAAAAATAATGTGATCAGCATGGTCATCGCGATTTGTCTTACAATGAATATAATGAGTATCGTATACGGATTGATAAACAGTGCTGTTCGGAAAATGGGAATCCAGAATTTCCAGATTTATAAGTATACGATAACCGGGAAATTATCACTGCTTCCTATGAATCCAAGTGGAAATGAGTGTCTGGCAGCATTCGGCGTGGCGATTGTGCTTGCTGTCATAATGATAGCTGCAAGCAGTGCTGTTTTTCAAAAGAGGGATATTTAGCGGATGTATATCGTAATTGGAATATTAGCAGGAATTATCATTTTACAATTTATTATTATGTGGAAATATCAGCGGCAGGTGAAGGACATCTGCCGCCAATTGGCGTTCTTGATGAAACATGACAGTAACATGTTGATTCAACGCGAGTTTGATTTGGGTGGAATCGGAACGCTTTCAGATAGATTGAATGAACTTCTGGAATTACAAAAAAAGAGAAGCAGCGTTATCAGGAGAAAGAAGCTTTGATCGCGGATACTTATACGAACCTTTCCCATGATATCCGGACACCGCTGACATCTCTGGATGGATATTTTCAGCTTATGGAAGAATGCGAAAATGTCGAAGACCAGAGACGTTATCTGAATATTATTCATGAAAGAATACACAGTCTGAATGAAATGCTGGAAGAACTTTTCATTGTTCACAAAGTTAAAAAATGAATCCTATAATCTGGAACTGACGCCTTGCTGTATCAACCGGATTCTGAAAGAAACGGTGTTTTCCTATTATGATGACTGGGTAAGAAGGGGAATCCAGCCGGATATTCAGATTACAGAAGAACTGCTATCTATAGCCGGAAATAAACAAGGACTCCACCGTGTTATTCAGAATGTAATTAAAAATGGCCTGGATCATGGAGAAAAGAAGATAAGTATTGTGTTAGAGCGCAAGCAGGAGCATGCAGTATTGCGAATCAGGAATCAGGTGATACATTCGGAGCAGATTGATATAGAACATGTATTTGACAGATTTTATAAAGCGGATGTGGCAAGGAGCAAAACATCTACCGGATTGGGACTATCTATTGCAAAAGAACTTGTGAAACGTATGAATGGAGAAATCAGCGCAAAGACAGAGAAAAATGAGTTTATTATTGAGATGAGATTTCCGCTTTCTATCTAAAAAATCAGTAAAAATTGCACTTTATTGAGTTACAATGCTGAATTGCGAAAATTTAGATTTACCGAAACACTCAAATATGTTAATATGGTAGCAGTTATTTCAAAACTATAGATCAGATTGAAGGAGGTCTTTACATGATTAAATTGTACGAGAATGGCGTATATCTTCTCAATGGAACAGAGATAGTAGAAGACACAGGAAATGTGCAGATTCCGCTGACGAAGGAAGAAGCCGCTCAGAACACAATGGCATATGGTATTTTAAAGGCACACAATACATCCGAGAACATGGAGCGTCTGCAGATCCGTTTTGATAAGCTGACATCCCATGATATCACATTTGTTGGAATTATCCAGACAGCACGCGCGTCAGGACTCGAGAAGTTCCCGATGCCGTATGTACTTACAAATTGTCATAACAGTCTTTGTGCAGTTGGTGGAACAATCAACGAAGATGATCATATGTTTGGATTAACTTGTGCGAAGAAGTACGGCGGTATGTATGTACCACCGCATCAGGCAGTTATCCATCAGTTTGCCCGTGAGATGCTTGCAGGCGGAGGAAAGATGATCCTTGGATCTGACAGCCATACACGTTACGGAGCACTCGGAACGATGGCTATGGGTGAAGGTGGACCGGAGCTTGTGAAACAGCTTCTGAACAAGACTTATGATATTAAGATGCCGGGCGTGATCGCAATCTACTTAGACGGAGAGCCGATGAAAGGTGTAGGACCGCAGGACGTTGCTCTTGCAATCATCGGAGCTACATTCAAGAACGGCTATGTGAATAACAAGGTTATGGAGTTTGTTGGACCTGGAGTCAGCAAGCTTAGTGCAGATTTCCGTATCGGAATCGACGTTATGACAACAGAGACAACTTGTCTGTCTTCTATCTGGAAAACAGATGAGAAGATTCAGGAGTTCTATGATATTCACGGAAGAAGTGAAGATTACAAAGAACTGAATCCTGGAGCAGTTACATATTATGACGGTATGGTTTATGTAAACTTAAGCGAGATCAAGCCAATGATCGCAATGCCATTCCACCCAAGCAATGTTTATACAATTGATGAATTGAACGCAAATCTGGCAGACATCCTTCATGATGTAGAGCAGAAAGCACTTGTAAGTCTTGACGGTGCAGTTGATTACTCTCTGCAGGATAAGATCAGAAACGGTAAGTTCTATGTAGAGCAGGGAATCATCGCAGGATGTGCAGGTGGTGGATTTGAAAATATCTGTGCAGCTGCAGATATCATCAAAGGAAAGAACATCGGAGCAGATGAATTTACATTCAGCGTTTACCCGGCAAGTACACCGATTTATATGGAACTTGTTAAGAATGGTGCAATTGCAGATCTTATGGAAGCAGGAACTGTTGTGAAGACAGCATTCTGTGGACCGTGCTTTGGAGCAGGAGATACTCCGGCGAATAACGCATTCTCTATCCGTCATACAACAAGAAACTTCCCGAACCGTGAAGGAAGTAAGCTGCAGAACGGACAGATCTCTTCTGTAGCACTGGTGGATGCTCGTTCTATCGCAGCAACAGCAGCAAACAAGGGATTCTTAACACCGGCAACAGCAATGGATGTAGAGTACAAAGGACAGAAATATCACTTTGATAAGAATATTTATGCAAACCGTGTATTTGACAGCAAGGGTGTTGCTGATCCAAGCGTTGAGATTAAATTTGGACCAAACATTAAGGACTGGCCGGCAATGTCAGCACTTCCACAGAACCTGCTTGTGAAGGTTGTATCTGAGATCCATGATCCTGTTACAACAACAGATGAGCTGATTCCGTCCGGAGAGACATCTTCTTACCGTTCTAATCCGCTGGGACTTGCAGAGTTCGCTCTTTCAAGAAAAGATCCTGCATACGTTGGACGTGCAAAAGAAGTACAGAAAGCTCAGAAAGCAATTGAAGCAGATGAATGTCCGGTAGATGCACTTGCAGAACTGAAACCGGTGATGGATAAGATTCATGAGACATATCCGGAAGTTGGCAAGGGTAACCTTGGTGTCGGAAGTACAATCTTCGCAGTAAAACCAGGAGACGGATCTGCTCGTGAGCAGGCAGCTTCCTGTCAGAAAGTACTTGGCGGATGGGCAAACATCGCAACAGAGTATGCAACAAAGCGTTACCGTTCTAACCTGATCAACTGGGGAATGCTCCCATTCCTGACAGAAGAAGATCATGAAGCACTTTCCTTCAAGAACGGAGATTACATCTTTGTTCCTAATGTGAGAAAAGCAGTAGAAGAGAAAGCGGATGTGATCAAAGCTTATGTTGTAGGTGATGAACTCAAAGAACTGAACCTTAAGCTGGGAGATCTGACAGACGCAGAGCGTGAGATCATTCTTGACGGATGTCTGATCAATTACTATAGAAATCATTAGTCAATCATTAAATATGATAAAATGAAAGAAAAGCGGCGAGATATGGGAAATGACCTGTATCTCGCTGTTTTGTTCTTATTTACGCGAGCAACGAGCCAAAGTCCGTGCTTGCACGAGACCTTGGCGACTGCCGCGATAACTTGAGAAACTCGCGGAGCAGTTTCTCATAGTTGTATTTTAGAGCTAACATGTGTTAAACTAAAGCATAAGACTGGAAATATTGAAAGCAGGCGGTAAATAAAATGATATTTGATACACATGCGCATTATGATGATGAGCAGTTTGACACAGACAGAGATGAGCTACTAAACAGTATGGCAGCAGGCGGCGTTGGAACAATTGTGGATGCAGCGGCGACAGTAGAGTCCTGGGATAAGATAGTAGAACTCGCAGAGAAATATTCATTTATATATGGATCAGTAGGTGTACATCCGGACGAAGTCGGTGCACTGAATGAAGAGAATTTCGCTCGAATGAGAGAATTATTAAAGAAAGAAAAGATCGTTGCAGTTGGCGAGATCGGACTTGATTATTATTGGGATAAAGAAGGGCATGATCTGCAGAAACATTGGTTCATCAGACAGCTGGATCTTGCACGAGAGATGAACAAACCTGTGATGATCCATAGCCGTGAGGCGGCAGCTGATACGATGGAAATTATGAAAGAACATGGAAAAGGACTCAAAGGTGTGATACACTGTTATTCTTACAGCCTTGAGATGGCGCGAGAATATGTAAAGATGGGATATTACATCGGAGTCGGCGGTGTTGTGACATTTAAGAACTCAAAGAAGTTAAAAGAGATTGTAGAAGAAATTCCACTGGAGTCAATTGTTCTTGAGACAGACTGCCCGTATCTGGCACCGACACCGTTCAGAGGGAAGAGAAATTCGTCCTTGTACCTGCCATATGTTGTAGAAGCGATTGCAGAGCTAAAAGGCATTTCTGCGGAGCAGGTGATCGAACAGACAGAGAAGAATGCAAGGGATTTATATCAATTATAAGAAATGGAGAGATGAGATGAAAGAACCAACACTTGGAAATCCACAGAATACGATAGAAGTATTACAGAAATATAATTTCGTATTCCAGAAAAAGTTCGGTCAGAACTTTCTGATCGATACACATGTACTGGACAAAATTATTGCGGCAGCAGAGATTACAAAAGATGATTTTGTATTGGAAATCGGACCGGGAATCGGAACGATGACACAGTATCTGGCATGTGCAGCGAGAAAAGTTGTTGCAGTTGAGATTGACAAGGCACTGATTCCGATTCTGGAAGATACGCTTTCAGATTATGACAATGCCCGGGTTATTAACAATGACGTTCTGAAAGTAGATATTGCAAAGCTTGCAGAAGAGGAAAATGGAGGAAAACCGATCAAGGTTGTGGCCAACCTGCCATATTACATTACAACGCCGATTATTATGGGACTTTTTGAGAATCATGTTCCGATCAAGAGTATTACAGTTATGGTTCAGAAAGAAGTTGCAGACCGTATGCAGGTGGGACCGGGAACGAAGGACTATGGTGCACTGTCTCTGGCTGTGCAATATTATGCGAAACCATATATTGTGGCAAATGTACCACCGAACTGCTTTATGCCTCGTCCGAGGTGGATCTGCGGTAATCCGTCTGGAACGTTATGAAGAACCACCGGTGAAGGTAAAGGATGAAAAGCTTATGTTCCGTATTATCCGTGCCTCCTTTAACCAGAGAAGAAAGACTTTGGCAAATGGACTGAAGAATTCGGCAGAACTTGACTACACGAAGGAAGAAATCGAGGCAGCGATTGAAGCACTCGGAAGAGGTGCATCTATTCGAGGGGAAGCCCTTACGCTGGAAGAATTTGCAAAGCTGGCAGACTTTCTTTATGATTGCAGATAAAATAATATTAAAGGAATTTACAAAGTTGCTGTTTACAAAAATGTAGTGGACAGCAACTTTATTCTTCTTCACTTTTTGATTCATAAAGATTTAATATTCAGTTAATTGTTTACTAGACGGATATCTAGTATAATTAAAAGATAAAAGACATTAGAAGAAACAAGAGAAGGAGGAAGAGCCCATGGCCAAAGATATTAACAGCATATTTTTTGACATCACTCCGGAGATTGAAGAACTTGCTCTGAAATGTGAAACGAACAATGCAATTGACAAAGAACTCTATACCAAATACGAGGTAAAAAGAGGACTTCGAGATCTGAACGGTAAAGGTGTACTTGCCGGATTGACAAATATATCCGATGTGTGTGCAACAAAGATTGTAGACGGTGTATCCGTACCGTGTGCAGGTAATCTTTATTACAGAGGTTACAATATTAAAGATCTTGTAAGCGGATTCCTTGAGGCGAAACATTTTGGATTTGAGGAGATTGCATATCTGCTTCTTTTTGGAGAGCTTCCGAATCAGAAGGAACTTGAGAATTTTAAGGATATGATAGCTGACCGCCGGATGCTTCCACCGAATTTTGTACGTGACGTGATCATGAAGCTCCGAGCCGTGATATGATGAACAGTATTACAAGAAGTATTCTTCAGCTTTATTCTTACGACGACAAAGCGGATGATACAAGCATTCCGAATGTACTGCGCCAGAGTCTGAATCTGATCAGCCAGTTCCCAATGCTTATGGTTTACAGCTATCTTGCTTACAATTATAGAATGGGTGAAGACCTGTATATTTATGCACCGAAAAAAGAACTGTCTATGGCAGAGAATATTCTGATGATGCTCAGAGAAGATCGTCAGTATACAGAACTTGAGGCGAAGATCCTTGATATGGCTCTTGTTCTTCATATGGATCATGGCGGTGGTAACAACTCAACATTTACAACGCATGTTGTTACATCTTCAGGAACAGATACTTATTCTACAATTGCAGCAGCTATGGCGTCCTTGAAAGGGCCAAAACATGGTGGTGCGAACGTAAAAGTAACACAGATGTTTGAAGATATGAAGACGCAGCTGACAGACTGGCAGATGATGATCAGATCAGAGCTTACCTTGAGGCACTGCTGGAGAAGAGAGCGTTTGATAAGAGAGGTCTGATCTATGGAATGGGACATGCGATTTATTCTGTATCCGACCCAAGAGCGGAGATCTTCAAGAAGTTTGTAAAGCAGCTTGCATATGAAAAGGGCCACGAGGCAGAATATGCACTGTATGAGAAAGTAGAGAAGATGGCACCGGAGATCATTAGCGAGAGACGTAAGATGTATAAAGGTGTTAATGCGAACGTAGATTTCTACAGTGGACTTGTTTATAGCATGCTTGATCTTCCACCGGCATTATATACTCCAATTTTTGCGGCAGCACGTATCGTTGGATGGAGTGCACACAGACTGGAAGAGTTGAAGAATGTAGATAAGATTATACGTCCGGCTTATAAGCCGCTTGCACCATATCGTGATTATATCAAATTAGATGACAGGTAGTGAATGAACGATGAGAGATGAGTTTTATTTCCCTTCAAAGGATGGCAATACGGAGATCCATACGATTGAGTGGAAACCGGAAGGAGAAGTGAAAGCTGTCCTGCAGTTAAGCCATGGAATGGTGGAATATATTAAGAGATACGATGAATTTGCAGAATTCATGTGTAGTCATGGATATTATGTCGTTGGAAACGATCATTTAGGACATGGAAAATCTGTGCAGAGCAAGTCGGAGTATGGATTTTTTAACGAAAAATATGGAAATGCATGCGTGATCGGAGATATGCATACACTTCGTCAGCGGACGATGAAGAAATATCCGGATGTACCTTACTTTATGTTAGGACATAGCATGGGCTCAAGTCTTTTGCGCCAGTATGTACAGATGTATGGAAATGGGCTGGCGGGAGCAATGTTTATCGGAGTTGTAGCAGATCAGCAGAGAGCGACACTTCAGTTTGGAAGAAGACTGTGTAGGACACTGGCGATGTTCCGTGGCTGGCATTATAAAAGTAAACTGGTGGATGGAATGGCAGTCGGTGCCTATAATAGGAAATTCAAGAATCCAAAGACACGCGCGGACTGGGTAACCAGTGATGAAGAACATCTGGAAAAATATATTTCAGATCCACTGTGCTCCTTTGTCTTTACAGTGAACGCGTATTATAGCATGTTTACCGGGATGCTTATAATGGAGAAAAAAGAAGTATCTATATGATTCCGAAGCAGCTTCCAATCCTTTTCGCAGCCGGTGCCGAAGATCCGGTTGGAGGATTCGGAAAAGGCGTAAGGAAGGTTTATGAGAAATACAAAGCGGCCGGAATCCAGGACATCAGTCTAAGACTGTATGCCGGTGATCGTCATGAACTGCTTAACGAGACAGATCGGGAGCAGGTATATGAAGATCTTCTCGAGTGGATGGAAGAACGTAGAAAAATAAATTATTAGTTTATATTTTTTCATAATCTGTTTATATTTTTTCGTATTCTTTAAGAAAGCACTCATACTTTTGACACATTTTCCGGATATACTAATATCAAGATAGTTGATAAGAGAAAATCAATTATCTTCCCCCCCTCATAAAGTTGTGACACAGGAAAGTGTCAACACTTTACTCTCATTCCTTTAGATAACTATAAACACAACGAAGCCCGTTAGCCGGAAGGTTAGCGGGCTTTCGCGTTGCAGTGATAACTTAGATGGTGCCAGATATGAAAACACAAAAAGTAAGACCCGAGCACCTCACTGCTTCAGCAGATCGGCAATCGGGTCTTCTTTTTATTATCTAAAGGAATGAGAGTAAAGTCGACATCCCGGCACACCGGGATGCCATTACTTTATGAGGGGGGAGATAGTTGTTTATCAACTATCTGAGCTTAGTATAGACAGAAAATGTGTCAAAATTATGTTCAAACATTAAAAGAAAAATAAATTAAATAAACTTAATCCTGAACGCTTACAAACACTTCATAGACCTTCTTGAGTGATTTATGAAGATAAGGTTTGTACTCTTCCATAGAAACAGGTTTCTCATGAAGGATACAGTTGTAACTTGTTGAACTGATCAATTCAATCAGTGTAAAAAGCAAGAGATCCGGATTCTCACAGTTTACATTATATTTTATAAGTGAATTTCTGTAGTGGTCATAAAATTGCCTGGACACTACAGAACCCGTTCCGACAGCATCCTGGAAAACTCCCCAGGAGAGATTCTTTGACAAAAATTTTAACAAGGACTGCTGTTTCTGGAAACGGTCAATAATATAATCTGTTAAAAAAAGAATCTCTTCTTCTAAAGAATTAATCTCAGTTCCTTCAAGCTGCTTGTGTGCATCATCAAAAAGCTGACAGGCTTTGTATGCGATCAATTTATCTCTTAAATCATACTTGTCTTTGAAATAAAGATAGAATGTCCCCTTTGCCAGACCGGCTGATTCACGATGTCGGATACAGTTGTTTTGGCAAAGCCTTTCCGGTGAACAGGTCAAATGCAGTCTGGAGCAGTGTATTCATTTTCAGCTTTTTATTATCATCTACTTTTCCCATAATCTCAATGACCTCCTTTGTGTGTCTTTAGTGATTGTAATATATAATACAAACTTTGCCAATAAGAGGTTTTCATAAAAATACATTCTGTGAAAAATTCCTATTGTCTTTTTACTAGTATGGCACAAAATTCCCAAAAGTCAATAAAAATGACTATTTTTCATTTTTTAATAAAAAAATATTGACTAATGGTCATTTCGCGCTATACTATAAGAGACTTGAGTAGTAAGACAGTATAGGAGATGATACAAATGGTTAAAGTTGGCAAATGGATTGCCAAACACAGAGTTCTGATGTTGATCATCGGATTTCTTCTGATTATCCCGTCGGTCATCGGGATGGCAAAGACACGTGTAAACTATGATTTGCTCAGTTATCTGCCGGAGCATCTGGAGACAGTAAAGGGTCAGGATATTCTGGTGGATGAGTATGGAATGGGCGCTTTCTCCATGGTCGTGGTAGAGAACATGGACATGAAGGATGTTCAGAAGCTTGAAGATCAGTTCAGTGAAGTACCGCATGTAAAAGATGTACTTTGGTATGACGATGTAGCTGATATCAGCCTTCCGGTGGAGATGATCCCAAAGGATTTAAAGGAGGCGTTTTTCAAAGGCGATGCCACGATGATGCTTGTATTGTTTGATAATACAACATCTTCTGATGAAGCTATGGATGCTGTCGGACAGATGAGGAAGCTGGCGAATGATCAGTGCTTTATCAGCGGTATGACAGGAGTTGTTACAGATATTAAGAATCTGGCACTTAAAGAACTTCCGGTTTATGTGGTGATTGCAGCACTTTTAAGTCTGGTCGTACTTGAATTGACAAGCGGATCTTTCGTAGTACCGATTTTATTTCTGATCAGTATTGGACTTGCGATTCTCTACAATCTTGGAAGCAACATTTTCCTTGGAGAGACTTCGTATATCACAAAGGCATTGACTGCGGTATTGCAGCTGGGTGTGACAATGGATTATTCCATTTTCCTCTTGAACAGCTACGAGGAAAACAAGAATCGTTTTCCGGGAGAGAAAGAACGTGCCATGGGACATGCGATTTCCAATACATTTAAGTCTGTGGCAGGAAGCTCTGTTACGACAGTAGCCGGATTCGTAGCGTTGTGTGTTATGACATTTGCACTTGGCCGAGATCTTGGTATCGTTATGGCAAAAGGCGTATTGATCGGTGTAATCTGTTGCGTAACAGTTTTACCTTCTCTGGTTCTTGTATTTGATAAACCAATTGAGAAGACAAAACATAAACTGTTGCTCAGCAACATGGATAAGCCATCAGCTTTTATTACAAAGCACTATAAAGTATGGATCGTTGTTTTCCTGGTACTTTTATTCCCGGCTATTTATGGAAATAATCACACAAAGATTTACTACGACATTGCAGATTCACTCCCGTCCACACTGGACAGTAATGTGGCGAATGCAGAACTTAAGAAAGACTTCGATATGAGTAATATTCATATGGTTATGTTAGATAGAAGTATGGATGCAAAACAGAAGTCGAAAATGTTCGATGAGATTGATTCTGTGAAGGGTGTCAAGTGGACGATCAGTATGAATTCGCTGATTGGACCGGCAGTGCCGGACTCTATGATACCAAATGATATCAAAAAAATGCTGCAAAGCGATGATTACGAGCTTGCATTTGTATGCTCGGAATATGAATCAGCAACAGAGGAAGTCAATACACAGATTGCATCGATCGATAAGATTGTAAAATCTTATGATAAAAATGCGATGGTAATTGGAGAAGCTCCTTTGATGAAAGACTTGGAGGATGTAACCAATGTGGATCTGGTAAATGTAAATGCACTTTCAATTGCAGCGATATTTATCATTATTATGATTATCTTCAAATCAATATCACTGCCAATCATATTGGTGGCAGTTATTGAATTTGCAATTATGGTTAATATGGCAATCCCGTTTTATCAGGAACAAGCTTCCATTTGTTGCAAGTATAGTAATCGGAGCAATTCAGTTGGGAGCAACTGTAGATTATGCAATTCTAATGACGACCCGCTATCAGAAAGAGCGTCAGCGTGGACGAGATAAGATGGAAGCAATCAGTATTGCCCATAAAACCAGTATGCCGTCAATTATCAGCAGCGGATTAAGTTTCTTCGCGGCAACATTTGGAGTAGCTGCTACTCACAGGTTGAAATGATCGGTTCTATTTGCACTTTGCTTGCGCGAGGCGCGATTATCAGTATGGTGGTAGTAATCCTGATATTGCCGGCGATGTTTATGATATTTGACAAAGTAATATGTAAGACGTCCATCGGATTCCTCGGTGGAAAAAGTAGAAGGATGTAAGAATCATGAACAAAAACAGAAAAATCAAACGTGGACTCACAACTTCTCTTGCCGTTGGAATGTCAGTAATGATGGGCGCTGTGCCGGTCTTTGCTGCAGGAACAAGTTCTGACGCAGATGCAGTTTATAAGGAAGAGACAGTTTATGTAAATGCAGACGCAACAGGAACAAGTGATGAAGTAACAGTATCTAACTGGCTGAAGAATTCAGGCAGTGTATCAGGAAGTCTGACAGATGCAAGTACTCTGAAAGATATTAAGAATGTAAAAGGTGATGAAACATTCAAAGAATCCGGAGATACATTGACATGGAATACAGATGGTGAAGATATTTATTATCAGGGAACAACAGATCAGGATCTTCCGGTTTCCGTAAAGCTTACTTACTATCTGGACGGAAAAGAAATCAAACCGGCAGATCTGAAAGGAAAAAGCGGACATCTGAAGATTCAGGTGGATTATACAAATAAAGAGAAGAAAACAGTCAGCGTAGATGGAAAACAAGAAGAAGTTTACACACCATTTGTCATGATGACGGGAATGATCCTTCCGAATGAAACATTTAGCAATGTTACGATTGATAACGGAAAAGTTATTTCTGATGGAAGCAAGAATATCGTAGTCGGATTCGGAATGCCTGGCATGAAAGAAAGTTTGAATCTGGACGAAAGCAAAACAGAAGATCTGACAATCCCGGAAAGTCTCTGCGTGGAAGCTGATGTGACGGATTTCACAATGTCTTCTACATTTACAGTGGCACTTACCGATCTTCTTGATGACATTGATTTTGATAATATCGTAGATGTTGATTCGCTGAAGAGTTCCTTAGATGAACTGGAAGATGCAGCACTTCAGTTAGTAAGTGGATCTGACACACTTGCAGACGGAGCCGGAACACTTGCAGACTGTGTCAACAGCTATACAGAAGGTGCGGATACTTTGAATGATGCAATTCAGAAGTACCTTGGAAGCAATGGAGAACTGAACGGAAGCGTGACAGAGTATGTGAATGGTGTCAATAAAGTTGTCAAAGGCGTGCAGGATTATACAGACGGAACAAATGCACTGGCTGACGGAGTTACAGCTTATATTGGCGGTGAACAGCAGCTGGCAGCAGGTGCCGCGAAACTGAGCCAGCTCAGCAGCGGACTGAAAACAGTACAGGGAGCAATCAGTCAGCTGAATGCAGCGATTGACGGAGAAGGCAGTGCGACAGAAGATATTCAGTCAGCGTCAAGACAATTGGCAGCAGGTACAGCACAGCTTAAGGCATCTCTTGGAAGCCAGGAAGTGCAGGCACTTTTGGGTCAGGTAGGAAATATGCTGGTGACAGGATCTGAAATGATCGAGCAGACAGAGCAGCTGGAGACAGCGCTGAATGATGGAATTGCAGTACCGGTTCAGAATATTGCAGCTAACCTTACAAGTCTGGAACAGCAGCTTGGAGCAATTAACCAGCAGCTTGCTGCTCTGGACACAACTTGTCAGAGTGCAGTAGATGATCTGAATGCAAAGATCAGAGATTATAATGATAAGGTTGATACAGCAAAAAATGCAGCAGCAAACAGCAAAGCAACAATTGATTCTGCAGTCAGTGAATTACAGGCGAAGAAAGATCAGACAACAGACGAGACTGCAAAAGCGGATCTTCAGGCAGCAATTGATAAATTAAATGCAGCAAAGAGCGCGGCAGACGGATTGAGCGGACTCGAGAAGGCAAGCGAAGTTAGTGTGACAATTCCAACAATTGATACAACAGCGATCCAGCAGGAGATGGGAGCAATCAGTGTGTCAATGAAAACATTTCAGCAGACAGCACAGACACTGACAGCTCAGCTTCCGGCAATGCAGGAGAAACTTCAGACAATCACAAGTATGAAGGATAAACTTCCGGCGGAAGCAATTGGACAGTTATCAGAATCTGCAGATCAGCTGGATGCAGGAATGCAGGGATTAAATATAGCAATCGGAACATTTTCATCTAACCTTGGTGAGTTAAACAAATCTGTACAGGCACAGTTCCCGGCAGCAGTTACGGGTATTCTTGAACTGAACAGTGGATTCTCACAGTTGAGTGCAAATAATGACGCACTTTTAGCAGGAGCCAACAAACTGAAAGCTAACAGTTCAACACTGGTAGCAGGAGTTCAGACACTTCAGAGCGGAACAAACCAGCTGGCAAGCGGACTAAATACACTGGGAAGCCAGATGTCATCCGGAGCGGCAAAACTTTCACTGAACAGCGCAGCCCTTCGTGAAGGTGCAGCAACTCTTCAGTCAGGAGCAAGAGAACTCGCAGACGGTATGGAGAAGTTCGACCGTGAAGGAACAAGTAAATTAAAGAGCACAGTAGAAGACGAACTCGGTGATGTACTTGACCGTTTCGATGCACTTACATCGGATGATTGTACTTATACAACATTCAGTGGAAAAGACAGCGGAATGGAAGGAAGCGTGAAATTCGTAATCGAGACAGAAGCAATCGAGTAAATCGTATCATCTCTATAATATAGGAAAAACGGAGAAATCCCCGACCAGGATTTCTCCGTTTTGTTACTGTTCACACGGGAGTGAACAGTAACTCCGTTTTTCGTTTTGGAATTTGCCATCACAAGAAAGGATTGCAAAAAATACCATTATATAGTAGGCTTGTCTATAGAGGCAAACGCTTCATGAGAATGCGTAGTAATTTAGAGAAGACTATTTTATTGAAAAATATGGTATGTGGGGAAGAGATGGAAGGAAATTTAACAAAGGGTCCTATTTTAAAGACCTTGACGAAGCTGGCGATACCGATTATGGCATCGTCATTTTTAGGGACATTGTATAATCTTACGGATATGGCATGGATCGGTCTGCTTGGTTCGAAGGCAGTTGCCGGAGTTGGTGTCGGAGGAATGTACACCTGGCTGTCACAAGGACTGGCATCCATGGCTCGAATGGGCGGACAAGTTCAAGTAGCGCAATGTATCGGAAAAGGAAATAGAGACGAGGCGAATAAATATGCGCAGACCGCAGTACAGTTAGCTACATTGATGGGATTGTATATGCGGTAATTGTATTGCTGTTTTTACATCAACTGATCGGTTTCTTTCAGTTAGATGATGCAGAAGCAATTGCGGCTGCACTTTCTTATACAAGAATTGCCTGTGGTTTGATCGTATTTTCATTTCTGACATTTACGTTGACAGGTATTTATACTGCACAGGGAGATTCAAGGACTCCATTTATTGCGAACCTGATCGGGCTGGTAATTAATATGATCCTGGATCCGGTACTGATCCTTGGACCGGGACCACTTCCAGAATTGGGTGTGGCAGGTGCAGCAATTGCGACTGTAACAGCGCAGGGAATTGTAATGAGTGTGATGATTATCGGAATCTTTGTGCAGAAGAAGGATAATGTATTAAAAGGAATTCGTCTGTTTGCAAGAATTCCGATGGAATATGTAAGTGGAATCTGCAAGATCGGAATTCCGACAGCACTTCAGGGAATGGCTTATTGTGTAATCTCAATGGTACTTGCACGTATGGTATCCGTCTTTGGTGCTGAGGCAGTTGCAGTACAGAGAGTCGGTGGTCAGATTGAATCGCTCTCATGGAATACGGCGGATGGATTCGCTGCGGCGCTGAATGCATTTGTTGGACAGAACTATGGAGCCAACAAGATGGATCGTGTCAAGAAGGATACAGAGCATCTTTATGGACAGTTGGTATTTGGGGATTGATAATTACAGCAATATTTGTATTTGTTCCAAAACCAATCGCAAGAATTTTTTTCCATGAAGCAACAGCAATTGAAATCGCAGTGGATTACCTTATAATCGTAGGACTCAGTGAAGCATTTATGTGCGTAGAGCTTATGACGGTTGGGGCATTGTCCGGACTTGGAAAGACACATCTGTGCAGTGTGATTTCAATTATATTTACAGGAGCGAGAATTCCATTGGCAATTCTCCTTTGCAGAACAGCACTCGGACTTAATGGAATCTGGTGTGCAGTTTCATCAACATCTATTGTAAAAGGTATTATCTTTGTAGCAACATTCTTCTGGATTACAAGAAGTTCAAGAATACTTAAGGATAATAGCAGGCTTTGATTAAGAAAAGCCTGCTATTATTCTTTTATAAAAAGAGGATAGTTCAAGGAAGGTATTGGAGAAAAAATGAAAATAGAAAAACGATGGGAAAATAATAGAAGTAAAATGATATCATATATTGTATTTGGAGCATATCTCTTCTTACTGACATGGCTTGTGCTGTTTAAGTTTGCATTTACTATAGAAGAAATCCCACATTTAAGACAACTAAATCTAATCCCATTTCATTACGAAACAAGTGTTGCGTATATAACACATATGAAAGAGGTTATATACAATATACTGATATTTGTTCCGGCAGGAGTTTACTTCACTGCATTTCTTGGTAAAAGAAAATGGTGGCTGGGGATCGGAGCATCATTTTTTGTGAGCCTGACATTTGAGACAGTACAGTGGATATTCTCTATTGGCGTAAGTGATATTACAGATTTAATCGGAAATACACTTGGCAGTGGGGTGGGAGCAGTGCTCTTTGCATTTTTTGGAAAAATATTTCCAAAGAAGAGAATGAGCATGATCAATGGAATCGGAGCAGTGGTTGAGATGGTCGGAATTGCATTACTGAGTATGCTGTTTGTGACAAATAAGTAAGCATGCAATAGCTGTTAGTGTTTGGGAACGCAGATACTAATTTTCAGAATAGTCTGA
>ENA-OQCX01000730-OQCX01000730.1-human-gut-metagenome-genome-assembly--contig:-NODE-730-length-16719-cov-2.110113_pt1 | contig 16719 bp, 20 predicted proteins | sample MGYA00242762_ERZ504587 | MGnify/ENA primary metagenome ERZ504587 (study PRJEB26092, sample SAMD00036337) | human gut metagenome | host: Homo sapiens | study: EMG produced TPA metagenomics assembly of... | reverse complement strand
AGTAAAAAAGCGGTCGGCCACTTTTATAATTCCTTTTTTGCCTAATTTTTGCTCTCGAAGTTGTTTCCGATGGTTATGTTAGAGTCAGAATCCTGCAAGCCCAATAGGGCGACTACAGTAAACAATTTATCGGAAGGTATATGGTCTATAACAGTGCCGTTTTTCAAAGCGGCTACCTGCAATGCTTGTTTATTATCGCTCATCTTCATTTTTGTTTTTACTTTTTTTGCATCTTCTATAACATCATTCAAGGTTATGCCCAATACATCACAAAGGATGGCCTGGCGCGCATAAAGTCCGTTTTGTGCCTGCTGGAAATAGTAAGCTTTCGGATTCTCATCCACATCGTAAGCTATTTCGTTGACGCGGGGCAGAGGGTGCAGGATACGCAGATTGGGGCGGGTATGCTCCAGCATCTTATTCCTTAATATATATACATCTTTCACACGTTCATATTCCATCAGGTCGGTGAAACGTTCGCGTTGTACACGGGTCATGTAAAGAATGTCGGCGTCAGCAATGGTTTCTTCGTTAAAGTCTGTGTACTCTTTGTATTTAATATGGTGCTCCTTGCAGTAGATTTTATATTCTTCAGGCATTTTCAACTCTTCCGGAGCGATGAAATGGAAAGTGGGGTTGAAATGACGCATAGCCATCAGCAAAGAATGAACAGTTCGTCCGTATTTCAAGTCGCCTACTAGATAGATGTTTAAATTTTCAAGCGTTCCCTGTGTTTTGTATATGGAGTAGAGGTCTAGCATGGTTTGTGACGGATGTTGGTTGGCTCCGTCTCCGGCATTGACAATGGGCACCGGGGCGACTTCGCTGGCATATCTTGCGGCACCTTCCAGAAAATGGCGCATTACGATGATGTCGGCGTAATTGCTTACCATCATGATGGTATCTTTCAATGTTTCTCCTTTTGAAGAACTGGTTACTTTGGGATCGGTAAATCCGATAACGCGGGCTCCCAGTCTGTTTGCTGCGGTTTCAAAACTGAGTCGTGTACGGGTGGAGGGCTCAAAGAAAAGGGTGGCAACAACTTTGCCGTCCAAGATTTTACGGTTAGGCTTCTTTTCAAACTCTTTTGCCATCTCCAAAAGGTAGAGGATTTTCTCTTTCGAGTGTTCGGCAATAGTAACTAAACTTCTATTTTCCATATTGGCTTGTATTTATAATTACAATTTATACGGAGTGTAAAGGTATGAAAAAAAAATAAATGAGCGAAGAATTAAAAGATATTTCGTTGAACTTTGTTAGAAACACATTCTATCTCAAAGTTTTTCCTTACTTTTGTACCGTTAATTACTAGAAAATGTCATGAGGAAGAAATTTATATACGTGCTTTGGGCTCTTGTAGTCGGCGTACTGTTAGTTATAGCGCTTATATTCACGCAATAGCGAAAGGATGGATTGGATATGTACCGCCTATTGAGGAATTGGAAAATCCGAATTTAAAGTTTGCAACCGAGATTATATCCGATGACGGCAAGATGCTGGTACTTGGTCACTTAGTAAGGAGAATCGTGTTTTTGTAGGTTATGACCAGCTTTCATCGAATCTGATTCGTGCGCTGATTGCTACCGAAGATGAACGTTTTGCAGAACATTCCGGCATTGATGCCCGTGCGTTTGTCCGTGCTTTGGTGAAACGGGGAGTGATGATGCAGAAGAATGCCGGTGGGGGTAGTACCATAACCCAGCAGTTGGCAAAACAATTCTATTCACCTACGGCAGATAATGTGATGGAACGTCTGTTGCAGAAGCCATGAATTGGGTAATAGCTGTTCAGTTGGAACGCTATTATACAAAGGAAGAGATTCTGACTATGTATCTTAATAAGTTCGATTTCTTGAATAATGCAGTAGGTATCAAAACAGCTGCCAATACTTACTTCTCGAAAGAACCGAAAGATTTGAGCATTGAGGAAGCGGCTACTTTGGTTGGTATGTGTAAGAATCCGTCTCTTTATAATCCGAAACGTTTTAATGAACGTTCACGTGGACGGCGTAATGTGGTGCTTGGCCAGATGCGGAAGGCGGGATACCTGACTGATGCGGAAACTGATTCATTAAAGGCGTTGCCTCTCGTCTTAAAATATCGTCGTGTGGATCATAAAGAAGGTTTGGCAACTTACTTCCGTGAATATCTGCGTGGAGTAATGACAGCCAAGGAGCCGAAGAAAAGTGATTATCGCGGATGGCAGATGCAGAAATATTATGAAGATTCATTGGCATGGAAAACGAATCCGCTTTTCGGGTGGTGTGCTAAAAACAAGAAGAAAGACGGTACCAACTACAATATTTATACAGACGGTCTTAAGATCTATACCACTATTGATTCACGTATGCAGAAATATGCGGAAGAGGCTGTTTATGAACATGTGGCGCAATACTTGCAACCTCGTTTCTTCAAGGAAAAACGGAAAAAGAAAACAGCTCCGTTTACTAATCAGTTGACAGAGGAGGAGGTGAATACCATCATGACCAGGGCTATGAAACAGACTGATCGTTATCGTATTATGAAAGAAGCCGGATGCTCGGAAGCGGAAATAAAGAAAGCGTTTAATACTAAATACGAAATGTCTGTATTTTCTTACGAGGGAGAGAAGGATACCATTATGACTCCGATGGATTCTTTGAAATATTATAAATTCTTCCTTAGGGCGGGATTTATGTCTATGGATCCCTTGACAGGTCATGTGAAGGCGTATGTGGGTGGTCCTAACTATAATTATTTCCAATATGATATGGCGATGGTGGGGCGTCGCCAAGTAGGTTCTACTATTAAACCTTACGTGTATACTTTGGCTATGGAGAACGGTTTCTCTCCCTGTGATCAGGTGCGTCACGTAGAGCAGACATTGATAGATGAGAACGGGCGTCCATGGTCACCACGTAATGCCAGCAAAAAGCGTTATGGAGAAATGGTAACTATCAAATGGGGGATTGGCTAATTCGGATAATTGGGTAACGGCTTATTTGATGGGGAAACTTAATCCTTATCAGTTGGTTCGTCTGATTCATTCATTCGGTGTGCAGAACAAACAGATAGACCCCGTAGTATCACTCTGTCTGGGACCTTGTGAAATTTCTGTAGGGAGATGGTCAGCGCTTATTCAGCATTCGCAAACCGAGGTATCCGTACAGCACCAGTATTTGTAACCCGTATTGAGGATAATGAAGGTAATGTATTAGCGAATTTCACTCCGCAAATGGATGAGGTGATTAGTGAGACCAGTGCTTACAAAATGCTGGTTATGTTGCGTGCGGTCGTTAATGAGGGTACCGGTGGACGTGTACGCCGTCTGTATGGCATTACTGCTGATATGGGGGGGAAGACAGGTACAACCAACCGTAACTCTGACGGTTGGTTTATGGGATTCACTCCCTCATTGGTGTCCGGTGTATGGGTAGGCGGTGAAGAACGTGATATTCATTTTGATACGATGGTAGACGGGCAGGGGGCTGCTATGGCGCTTCCTATTTGGGGACTTTATATGCAGAAAGTCTATAAAGACAAGAGCTTGGGATATTCTCAGGATGAGAAATTCAATATTCCTGATGACTTTGACCCTTGCAAAGATACCTTAATAGATGAAACTTCGGTAGAAAGAAACCGGAGGTTGGATAATATATTTGAATAATTGAAAGAATTTATCAATAAAAAAGTCTGTTTGCAAGGAAAAGCAAACAGACTTTTTATTGATATACCTTTTATAAAAGGTGCTTTCTCTACTTGGTGTTGTGGAAAATAATTTATGTAAAAATAGTGAAAACCCTTGCTGTTTCGTAAGAAAATACTATATTTACAAAAAGAAAATCTTTACCTTATGAAGATAGGAGGTAATTATGGATAGAGATGTAACTCTGTATCAGATAACTAATGTTATGGCCGAGAGAGTTTTCCAAAAAATAGATAACTTCAATAAAGGCCGTAGAGAAGATGCGGGATATTATGCAATCAGTGTTTCTACCCCTTACCGATCATATTATGCATTATGGCGTATATTTCCGGACAATATTTATTCCCCTTTGTTTATTCAATCGCTGGCTGTCACTTTTAATGATGCGGCAGAACGTGCTTTTCAGTATTTGCAGAACTGTAACGTCCTGCTGAAAGTAAAAGACAATACTTTTTTTGAACCTTATTATGGAATATCCGAGGATATAGTCGCATTTGGAAAATATCGTGGAAAAAGATTAGCGGAGGTTTATTACATTGATCCTAACTATGTACTTTGGCTGGCACACAAATTTGAGGCCCGAAATCCTAGGGATAAGAAGCTGGCAATGTTAGCGAAGGCTTTTGCTACTGTGCATTATGAAACGGTTATCAGAAAACATCATTTGCCGGCTGGCAGTCGTTTTATCGGTCAGCCGGGAGAAAAACTATCCGACTTGCGTTTAGAAGTCTTAGGGATAAGGTTACAACTGGACATATACAAAACAACCGGATATTATGTGGACCAGAGTGTGCTTGCCGCTGATGCTGATGGCAACCGTTATACTTTCATTATAAAGGCGGCGGCTTCCAGTATGTCACCGGATATGTTGAGCTGTTATACAAAAAAAAATCAATGTCCATGAAAGTTTGTATTTAAAATCGGCTAAAGTTCTTTCTCATTATGAGAACAAAGGAATAAAATATACTCGCATAGGATATTTGAAGTTCAAATAGAGACCGGGCGAGGTGGGAAAAGTACTTGTCTTCATTCATGAAGATAAGGGCAGGTGGCAAGATATTATATGTTTTTATTCTATTAAGTTGGGAAAAACTTTTAGTGTTCTGAATTTTCTTGGTGACATACCGGTTATTCGTTTAAAGAAACGGGTGAATGAGGACGGAGTAGAAAAATTCAGTTTATAGCAAATCTCCTGAATGGTAAGGTTGGAAGAAATCAGTAGGGCTTTTGCTTCAATAATTACATAATTGTCAATCCAGTTTCCTGCCAGTTCTCCGCTAACATCCCGGATTATGGAAGATAAATACTTAGGGGTTAGACAAAGTTTCTCAGCATAAAAAGAAATGTCTCTTTCTTTATAATGATGGGTTTCTACCAGTTTTAAAAACTGTTTGAATATGTCTTCTTTATGCGGCAGTTTTTTCTTTTTTATTTCCAGATGCTTTAGTAGGAGCTGGCATACTTCGTAGAAAGTAGCTTGTATCAGATATTGTATGGTAAAATCACGAAACAGATTATTTTCTTCACTGATTTTTTTGTAAAGCAATACATGATATGTTTTCAATAAATCTGTTTCCGCGATATTCAAATTGACACATGGATGATTTTTTAGAGGAATTAAAAGAGACATCATTTTATAAAAATTATCTCGGGTATCAAAATATTTATTAGATATCATGATGAGATGTGCTTTGTAATCCTCGCTTATTTCATTATATTTAATTATTTGATTAGGCACCATCATTAGTAATGTATTCTCTTTAGTAGAATAGTTGATGGAGTCTATTTCTATTTCAGAAGTTCCGGAAAGGCACAGTATAAATGAAGTATAGGTTGTTTTATATGAATTGTTGTGAAAGAAAGGATGGGCAAGAGTCTTGCGGGTAAGATCTTTTCCCGTATTATTATAAATAATGAAATCATCGGAAAAATAATCTGCGTTAATGAAAAAGCCGGTATTCCAGATGTCTATGTCGGTATGTCCTTTTATCATTCTTGATGTTATTTAAAGTAAAAGAATAAATTTAATTGGAATGAAACAACACCATTCGACTATTTGCTAATAATAAGCGACATTCAGAAAATTATTAGTTCTGTGTTATGGTTGTAAAAAGCTTCCCTCATGGCGAGAGAAGGCTTTTTATTATCCGTTAACCTTTTTGTAATCGGCCAGGAACTTTTCTAATCCTATATCTGTCAATGGATGGTTTAGAAGGCCTTTAATGGCGGATAACGGGCAGGTTACTACATCTGCTCCCACTTCCGCACATTGTAATATATGTAAGGTGTTTCGGATGGAGGCGGCAAGAACTTGTGTCTTGTAGTCATAAGTTTGGTACAATTCTACAATTTGTGCAACCAGTCCTACACCGTCATTGCAAATATCATCCAGTCTGCCGACAAACGGAGATACATAGGTAGCCCCCGCCTTTGCCGCAAGTAATGCCTGTCCGGCAGAGAAAACCAGTGTACAATTGGTACGGATTCCTTTATTGCTGAAATATTTGATAGCTTTGATGCCGTCCTCAATACAAGGAACTTTTACTACAATGTGTGGATTAAGGGCTGCCAGTTCTTCACCCTCTTTGATCATTCCTTCGTAATTGGTGGCAATGACTTCGGCGCTGACATCTCCATCCACAATATTACATATCTCGATGTAATGCTTATGTTGGTTCTCAACTCCCTTAATACCTTCTTTAGCCATTAAAGAGGGATTAGTAGTTACACCGTCCAGTACGCCCAATGCGTTTGCTTCGCGAATTTGTTCCAGATTAGCTGTGTCAATAAAGAATTTCATAACTTTTTCTTTTAGATAATTAAAATCAGGTTAGCAATAGGCTGCTAAGCTACTGATATTAACAATGATAAACAAGAAAATGTTCCGATTTATCTGTTATGAGTTCTTTTTATAACTGAACACGGCCCAACCGTTCAACATGATAGCCATAAAAAGCAAGGCAATAAATTGCATGATCAAGTCATCGAATCCGCTTCCTTTCAAATAGACCATACGTGTCACTTGTATAAAATATTTCAAGGGATTGGCTATGGTGATGGCTTGAGCCCACTCGGGCATACTGTTGATGGGGGTGAATAATCCGCTCATCAGCATGATGATAATCACAAAGAAAAACATGACAAACATGGCCTGCTGCATGGTTCGGGAATAGTTGGAAACTACCAGTCCCATACCCGAAATGACGATAATGAACAGCAATGCGAAGAAATAAAGCAGCCATAAATGACCGGCCGGAACCAGACCATAGACTAACCATGCCAGAATGATACTGATTGTGAGGATCAGCATGCCGGTTACCCAGTAAGGAATCAGCTTGGCCAGAATGAAAGTGAACTTGCTTACAGGAGTCACATTGATTTGTTCGATGGTTCCGAATTCTTTTTCACTCACAATATTAAGAGCAGGCAGAAAGCCGCATAACATCATCAACAATTGCGCCATCAGTGCCGGAACCATAAATACCTTATAATCCAGATAGGGGTTGAAACGTCCTTGGGTATCTATTTTATCACTGGGGAGGGAGAAATAGAGCCGGAATGGGAAATCCGGATTTCAGTGGCATAGGCATTCACTATATTACTGAGGTAGGAACTTCCCAACGTTCCTTTCGTTCCGTTTACGGTGTTGGCTGAAACCAGTACTTTTGCTACACCGGTTTTCAGCAAATCGCGTTCAAAGTGTGGCGGGATTTCCAAAATGAGGTCGGCATCTCCTTTTTCAATGCATTGCATTGCTTCCTGATAGTTGTTTGATACATCTATCAGATGAAAATATTCGGAAGCTCCCACTTTCTGTACTAATCGGGTAGAATAGGGGCTGCGGTCATTATCCACTATGCTGAGATTCATATTTTTGATTTCGAAGTTTGCGGCCCAAGGCAACACCAGCAGGATAATACAGGGAAATACGAGTAGCATCCGCGGAAGCATCGGGTTGCGCAGTAACTGCTTGAATTCTTTTTCTAATAAATACTTTATCATATCTTCCGGAACTTATTCTAATCGTTTGTTAAACTTTTTTAGGCTGATGATTAAAAGGACAACAGCCATCAGCATAAGTATACCCATTTCTCTCTGTGCATAACTGATACCCAATCCTTCAATCATGATTTTCTTGATTCCGACAATATACCATCTGGCAGGGATGACATTTGAAATCAGCTGTAAAGGAAGAGGCATATTCTCGATGGGGAATATCATGCCGGAAAGTAGAACGGTAGGCATCATCAGTACCATTCCCGAAAACAGCATGGCTTCCACTTGGGTACGGGCGATAGTGGAAACCAATAATCCCAACAGCAGAGATACTACGATGAAGATCCATGAGAGCAAAGCCAACGAAAAAAGACTGCCTGCTACCGGAACATGTAATACATAAACAGACAGCAACAGAATTGTAACCAGATTGACGCATGACAGCACAAAGTAAGGTACCATTTTGGCTATAATCATCCATAGCGGACGTACGGGAGATACCAGCAATACTTCCATCGTACCGGTTTCTTTTTCGCGGACAATAGAGATGGAAGTCATCATGGCGCATATCAACATTAAAATCAATCCCATTACTCCCGGCACAAAATTGTAGGCGCTTTGCATACCCGGATTGTACAATAACTTTATTTGGGGGATAATCTGTATGGGTGATTGTTGTTGCATGATCCGGCTTTGCTGATAATCTGCAATAATATTGGATGCGTAAGAGGTCAGTATGGTAGCATTGTTGGGATCGGTGGCATCGGCTATCAGTTGTACTCGGGCTTTACCGGTATGCCGCAGATTGTTATCGAAACCAGCCTCAAACACAATGATCAGGTCCGAACTGCTTTTCCGGAGTGTTTCCTCTATCTCGTTGTTGTCATACAGTATCTTGTTGACATTGAAATAGTCACTGGCATCCAGTTTGTCGATGATTTGCCGGGTGGATACATCTTTTGAGAAATCCAGCACAGCTACTTTTACATTCTTTACTTCGGTGGTGATGGCAAAACCGAAAAGAATAATTTGTACGACAGGCATACCTAATAATATCAGCATCGTCCGGAGGTCCCGGAAAATGTGATAGAATTCTTTTCGCACGAATGATATAAATTGCTTCATTCTCTTTTTTCTTTATCTTTTTTTCAACTTCTTACAGCCTTTGCGTGCCAACTGTCTGAATACTTCATCCATATCTTGGGCATGAAACCGTTCTTTTAACCGTTGTGGGGTGTCCAGTGCTTCGATTTTTCCATCCACCATCATTGAAATCCGGTTACAGTATTCCGCTTCATCCATATAGTGGGTGGTAACGAAGACGGTGATTCCCCGTTCTGCCGTCTGATAAATCAATTCCCAGAACTGACGGCGTGTGGCAGGGTCTACCCCTCCTGTCGGTTCATCCAGAAAAACGATCTTCGGCTCATGGAAATAGCTACCGAGAAAGCCAGCTTTTGTTTCCATCCCAGGGGAAGTGACCGGACCAATGTGTTTTTCTCATTCAAGAGCCCTAATTGTTCCAGCACCTTGTCTGTTTTTTCAGCGATCTCCTTGTCGCTCATTCCATAAATCCCTGCATATAGCCGGATGTTCTCCCATACTTTTAAATCTTCATACAGTGAGAACTTCTGGCTCATATATCCGATCTTCTTTTTAACCTGCTCGTATTGCGTGGCTATGTCAAAGCCCGCTACTGTACCTTTTCCCCCGGTAGGTTGTGATAAACCGCATAACATGCGCATGGCTGTTGTTTTTCCGGCGCCATTAGCACCTAGGAAACCAAAAATCTCTCCCTGTCTCACTTTGAATGAGATATGGTCCACTGCCGTGAAATTGCCGAATTGTTTGGTCAAGCCTTCTACCTCTATGGCGTATTGCCCGGTGACTTGCGGCTCATTAAAAGACAGCCCTTCAGGAGAAAGGATCGAACTGAACTGTTGAAGAATACGGTCCGGAGTGTCAATGCCTTGAATCTTTCCTTCACGGATAAATGCAATACGGTCACAGCATTTCATCTCGTTCAGGTAAGGTGTTGCCGCAATGATGGTAAGACCTTCTTGTTTCAATTTCAGCAGCATGTCCCAAAACTCCTTTCTGGATACAGGGTCCACACCGGTGGTAGGTTCGTCCAAGAACAGTATGGAAGCCTGTGAATCAATGCGCAACTCAGAGCCAGCTTTTGTTTCATGCCGCCGGATAGTTTTCCGGCACGCCGGTGTTTGAAAGGTTCTATTTGTTGGTAGATACCCTTTACCAATGCGTAGTTCTCCCGGATAGTGGTATTGAAAAGCGTGGCAAAGAAAGTGAGATTCTCTTCTACGGACAAATCCTGGTATAAGGAAAAACGTCCCGGCATATATCCTGCCTGCCGGCGTATCTCTTTGTAATTCTTCACCACATCCTGCCCGCAGACTTCCGCTTTTCCTTCATCGGCTAGCACCAATGTGGTGAGAATGCGGAAAAGAGTAGTCTTTCCTGCACCGTCCGGTCCGATAAGCCCGAAGATTTCTCCCGGTTTCACCTCAAAGCATACATCTTTCAGGGCTTGAACTTCACCGTAGCTTTTGCTAACTCCTTTGACAGAAACGATATAATCCATTGTCTTATTTATTTCTTCATTTCTCCGTACATGCCTATCTTGATGTATCCGTCATTCTTTACTGCTATCTTTGTGGCGTATACCAGATTGGCGCGTTCGTCACGTGTCTGGATTGTTTTAGGGGTGAATTCCGATTTGTCTGAAATCCAGGTGATTGTCCCTTCGTATTCCCGGCGGTCATCTTTCCCTAAATCAGAAAACACTTTTACTTTATCTCCTAATTTCAGTTGGGATAATTGATCGGCGGTGATATAGGCGCGTAAAAAAGATGTTGTACATCCGCCACTTTAAATAAAGGTTTTCCTTGCGTGGCCAGTTCCCCGGCTTCGGCATATTTGGCCAGTACTGTTCCGCAAATCGGACTGGTAATGTGACATTTGCGAAGCTGGTCATCCAGTTGGGCTACTTGTATTTCGTAGGCCGAGCTTTCTTCTGTGATACTGGCATTGCCGCGCTGAAGCGTAGAGATCTGTGCTTCCAACTGTTTTTTCAGAACGGCAATCTGGGAGTCAATATCATCTATTTGTTTTTGGGTGGCGGCATTTTCCTTCAGCAAGTTTTCTGTGCGTTTTCTTTCATATTCGGCTTTGCCGATTTGTTCTTTTGTGGCAGCTATCTGTTTATTGATGTCCGTGCTTTTGCTGGCTATCGCTTTACCGCTGGCCAGTAACTGCATCTTTTTCAAATAGAGTTGTAAGGTATCTATGCACCCCACTTCTTCCCCGGCCTTTAATAACTGTCCTTCTTCTATGTTGAATTGCATGATCTTGCCATTGGCTTCGGAGGATACAATTACTTCGGTAGCTTCAAATGTACCTGATGCATCATAGTCGCCTCTCTTGTTTCCGCAAGAGGATAAACCGAGCAGAGTGGCGGCAAGTAAGATATATTTATTTGTTCTCATATTGGTTTGTTGTATATTTTAATTCGTAAATGGCTGACAATAACTGAATTTCATGCAGGATTTTATCCTGCATGGCAATGTTCTCGGCTGTTACTTCACGTAACATTTCTGTAACGGTCAGTGTTCCGTTGGCAACTTTTGCTTGGGCTGATTTTTTTATGTTGTTACGTAGGGTGATAATCTCCTCATCGTTCTTCATCAGTTCCGTCAGTTTCTTAATTTCACTGTTGTTTTGAGTGATTTCCAGATGAGTGTTAAACAAGAACGTTTCTTTCTGTACGTTCACATCCTGTTGATTCAGTATTAATTGGCGAGATTCATTCTTACGAGTATATAGGTTGCCGAAGTTCCAGGAAAGGCGTACGCCTGCTACGTAATAGGCCGAAAATTCATTTTTCAGCATATTCAGTCCCGGGTTGCCGTATGCGCCTTGCACGAATAAGTCTAATCGGGGGAGGTTCTTGGCGGTAAGTTGTTTACGTTGCGCCTCCAGTTGCTGGTTCTGTACCGCAAACAAGTTAAGTTCCGGACGTCGGATGAATTCTGTAGAATAGGCTTCTCCTTTATATAATAAGGCATTTACATCTGGTTTCTTTAGTGTGTTTTCGGTTAAAGGAGTAGGGTGGTTAATCATGATCTTCAACATCTCGCCGTAAGCACGATAGGTGGCTTCCAGAGTATGACGTTGCTGTATGTTGTTCAATTGTTCCACTTTTACAGCATCCAAATCGGCTTGATTGGCAATGCCATTCTTTACATATGCTGCAACATTGTCATAATTCCTTTGTAATTCTTCCTGCATAAGCTGGTTTTGCTTCAATTGCTCTTTCAATAACAGGATGCCAAAAAAAAGTTGGTTTACCCGTTCGTTGATGGCATACATGTCCACTTCCAGTTTCTGTTTGTCTACTTCGGATGTGGCACGGGTTACCTCTTTCCGTGCCCGGATGTTACCACCGTCCCATACCACTTGGTCCAGTTGCAACATAGCTTGGTATTGATCCTTGCGTATGCCGCGAATATCAATTCCGGGCAGGTCAACGGGTATTTCCGTTACATCCGATTGATAACTGGCTTTAGCGGACAATGAACCTGTGGCAGATAACCCTTGCCGGCGTTAGAGATGTTGTATTCTTTCGTCTTTTCAATCAGTCCGTACCGTTTAATCAGCGGATAATGCGCCTGGGCTTGCTGCTGACACTCTTCCAGCGTGAGTTCCTGTGCATTCAAACAAATGGGACTGATGCCGAGAAGAAAGGTTGTGAGAATGAATAACCTTTTCATATTCTTAATCTGCTTAATATGATTTCTACATTTTCTTGTTTTCTGCGTTCCATATATTGATGATATTCTTCACCTTTTTCTTCTACAAACAATTGTATCAGTGGGTTTGCCACAAAGACAAAGATATTGAGTGAAATGGCGCTGACCATTAAATCTTCCGCCTTGACGGGGCGTATTGTGCCCTTCTTTATTTCCTCTTGCAGTGACCGGTCGAGCAGACTGATTGCTAACCGGAAATTAGGGAACTAAGGTTTTACGGCAAATTTCTTTTCCGCATTCATTGGTCAGAATCTCCCTGTATATAAATAAAGGTAGTTCGGGATTAGCAGTCAAAAGGTCGAAGTGTGCTTCAATGAAACATTTTATTTTCTCCAAAAAAGGCAGTGACTCATCTACACGAGAAAGAAATGTATCGGCCAGTTGCCTGGCTTTTTCTTCAAATACTTTGTTGAACAGATTCTCTTTTGTACGGAAATAATAATGCAGCATGGCATGGGTTACACCAGCCTCCTTAGCTATTTCTGTTGTTTTGCTTCCGGAGAATCCTTTCTTAAGGAATTCTTTTTCAGCAGCTTTTAATATGGATTGTTCTGTATTGCTCGTTTCTTCTTTCATATTATCATTTTTGTTTAACAGGATTGTTAGTAAACGCAAATGTAATAAGGAATCATTGGAAACAACAAACAGATGAGATAAAAAAATGTGCTTTCTGTTCTTATGAAATGTTTTTTTCAAGGAAAGCTAATCTCTTTTTTGAGGCAGGTTAAGGCTTTTCTTTCTGTTGTGTTCTATCTCATAGCTGGAGTTAACTCCAAAGGCTGCGGAGATAACTCCAAAGCTTATGGAGATAACTCCAAAGCCTATGGAGATAGAAATAGAACGGCCGGAAAGCCTTAGCCTTCTTGGTAGAAAGCCTTAGGTCTGCCAATGAAAATACTTAGCTGTTTTCCCACCTGTCAGGTTGGGCCTCTCAGTAACACTATCGTTTGCCATAGGGGGGGGATGGAGGCGGGGTATCACAAGGTGATAATGATTAGTATATAATAAGGTATAAGCTCTAAAAGAGCACAGACATTCCACGGCGGATATATTCTCTTTCCATATCTTCCGGTTTCAATATCTTATTGTCAAAGACCAGCAAGTCAATATCCAGTTTTACCACCCTTGAGCCTTGTCTTCGGGAATCCGTCCGCTGCGTCGTTCCAATTCTTTAAACAAATCACGAACGGAATCGGGTGAAAGCGTAGTGCTGAATTTTGCCAGTTGATTGCTGAAAGGGGAGTGAAAGCCGCTGCCAACAGCTTCCGTTTCCATCATCTCGCCGAAATGAATGTCGGGAAACGTGGTGCGCAATGCTTCCCCGTGCAACCGAGAGTTGCGCGTAACGGTTGGTATTAGAGCCCATACAAAGCAAACAATGGTGTTCGTCCATAACATTTATTGCATTAATGGTGCAAATGTATGAAATGTTTTTGTTACTTTTGCATGAATATATAAAAGAAATGCTACCATGAAATTTATTGGAATTATTCCTGCAAGATATGCCTCTACACGTTTTCCTGCCAAACCTCTGGCCGTCTTGGGAGGCAAGCCTGTGATTCAGAGAGTCTATGAACAAGTGTCCGGCATATTGGATGAAACATATGTAGCGACGGACGATGAACGCATTGAATCCGCCGTAAAAGCTTTTGGCGGAAAAGTGGTCATGACCTCCGTTCACCATAAAAGCGGCACAGACCGTTGCTATGAAGCGTATACCAAAGTAGGACGAGGATATGATGTGGTTGTAAATATCCAGGGTGATGAACCTTTTATTCAAAAATCACAGCTTGAAGCCGTGAAAGCTTGCTTTGAAGATCCTGCCACACAGATTGCGACTTTGGTGAAACCTTTCATCCCGGATGACGGGCTTGAAGCCTTGGAAAATGTAAACTCTCCCAAAGTAGTAGTCGGTAAGAATATGAATGCTTTGTATTTCAGCCGTTCCATCATTCCTTTCCAGCGTAATGTGGAGAAGGAAGGCTGGCTGAAAGGGCATACTTACTATAAACATATCGGTCTGTATGCTTATCGGGCCGATGTACTGAAAGAAATAACTTCGCTTCCACAATCTTCGCTGGAGCTGGCTGAATCGTTGGAGCAGCTTCGTTGGCTGGAAAATGGTTATACTATTAAGGTGGGAATCAGTGAAGTGGAGACAATAGGCATTGATACGCCTCAGGATCTGGCACGTGCCGAAGCATTTTTAAAACAAAGGGAGGGGGAGTAAATGCTGGACAGAACCACCCCACCGCCAATCCGCCAACTAAGCGAATTCAGTATAACCCGTCCCGACAGGAGGACGATGAAGAACGGGATGCCTTTGAATATCATTCATGCGGGAACCGAGGATGTTGTACGTTTCGATCTTCTGATAGGAGGCGGACAATGGAATCAGGAACAGCCGTTGCAGGCTATGTTTGCCAACAGGATGCTGCGTGAGGGAGCTGGGAATTTAACGTCTTCACAGATTGCGGAGCGATTGGATTATTATGGAGCCTGGCTGGAGTTATCTTCTTCCGTGAACTATGGATTCATAACACTTTACTCTCTGAATAAATATTTTGCCCGCACGCTGGCCGTCATATCCGAGATGATAAAGCTCCTACGTTTCCGGCAAAGGAACTTTCCGTGGTGGCCGATACGAACAAACAGCAATTCCTGGTGAACAGCACCCGGGTGGAAATGATTGCCCGAAAGCAGCTGAATACAGCCTTGTTCGGTCCGGAGCATCCCTTCGGGCGCTATGCGGTAGCGGAGGATTATGACCGGATTACCCCGGAGGTGCTCCGTTCGTTTTATCGGAAATATTATCATTCGGGCAATTGTTCGGTATATATTTCGGGAAAGGTCACATCGGAAATTATCCGTTGTATAGAAGATAACTTGGGAAGTGGACAATGGGGGGAAGTGACGGAAAAAGCAAAGACAATGCTTGTTCCTCCGGTTACCACCAAAGAAAAGCGTATCTTTATAGAACGTGAGGATGCACTTCAAAGTTCCTTGAAAATGGGATGTTTCGTAATGGACCGTCATCATCCGGACTTTTTGAAGGCACGTGTCATGGTCACTTTGTTCGGAGGGTATTTCGGGAGCCGTCTGATGTCCAATATCCGTGAAGACAAGGGATATACATACGGTATCGGCGCAGGCATTGTGTCCTATCCGGAAACGGGAATACTGACTGTCAGTACCGAGCGGCCAATGAATATGTGGATTCTATCATAACAGAAGTTTATCGGGAGATGGACAAATTGTGTAATGATCTCGTTCCTCAAGAAGAATTGGAAATGGTGAAGAACTATATGCTGGGCGATTTATGCCGGTCGTACGAGGGACCTTTTTCTTTGTCTGATGCCTGGATTTATATAGAAACGGCAGGGCTGGACGAACGCTTCTTTATCCGTTCGCTGGATGCCATCCGGGGAATCACCAGAGAAGAAATACGCATATTGGCTCAAAAGTATTTCTGCAAAGAAACTTAATAGAGGTCATTGCGGGTAAAAAAGTGTAATAACCTATCATGTCCAAAGATAGAAAATCGTATCTTTGGCATAAATCTTATCTATTATAAGTAACGAACCAATGAAGAAATACGTATATATATTATTGCTTTTGGCATCGGTCAGTACATTGGCCACCGCTCAGATAAAAATCGGGAATTATACTTTTAAAGACGGGGGCGAATATACCGGAGAACTGAAAGGCAGAAAACCAAACGGTAAAGGAAAAACAATCTACAAGAACGGAAATACCTACGAAGGGGAATATATAAAAGGTAAACGCGAGGGGAACGGGACATATACGTTTCACGATGGAGAAAAGTATGTGGGGCAATGGTTCCAGGACCAGCAACACGGCAGCGGAACCTATTATTTTATGAATAACAACCGGTATGAGGGTATGTGGTTTACCGATTATCAGCAGGGTGAAGGCACTATGTATTATTATAACGGAGATGTTATATAGGTAACTGGTTTCAGGACAAACGTAGCGGAAAGGGTACTTATACCTGGAAAGCAGGAGCCAAATATGAGGGCGAATGGAAAGAAGACAAGAAAAACGGACAGGGTGTTATGGTATGGCCCGACCAGTCAAAATATGAAGGCGAGTGGAAAGATGACGCACGTGACGGAAAGGGGACGTTTTACTATGTCAACGGTGACAAGTATGTGGGTGACTGGAAGGATGACGTGCAGCATGGTAAAGG
>ENA-OQCX01000728-OQCX01000728.1-human-gut-metagenome-genome-assembly--contig:-NODE-728-length-16722-cov-2.131124_pt1 | contig 16722 bp, 29 predicted proteins | sample MGYA00242762_ERZ504587 | MGnify/ENA primary metagenome ERZ504587 (study PRJEB26092, sample SAMD00036337) | human gut metagenome | host: Homo sapiens | study: EMG produced TPA metagenomics assembly of... | reverse complement strand
TATAATATTAGTAATATTAGACAATTCTTTTCTTTTGGGCTGTATTCCCTTCCCACTTCGTTTACGAACCGCGCCTTACCTGTTACGTTCTCTGGTCTTCGCTCTACGCTCTGCCTTCTACGTTCTTCGCTGTACCTACAGCTTCGTGATTTTCAGCATATCACTCTGCACGAACGCCGGAACCTTAAAGCCCTTGACTTCCTGGGTCGAAAGACTTAACACGGGTATCTTTACTTCTTTGTCTGGTTCTCCCACAATGCTACGAAGGTCGGTAGCCGCAAACAGACCGGTAAAGTTTCGGGTCGCGGTCATTTCCACATTACCGATACTTAAGATCAGCTGCTTACGATCTGCGGTAACACCTTTAATTACAGCTTCTACCTCGCGTGTGTTATCTCCCATACTGCAACAGTTCCTTTCTGGCCTGTCTACGTGCTTCCTTTTCCTGACGGCGTCTTTCCTTTCGGTTTGCATAACCTTCCGGGAAACAGATACCGTACCTTTGTACGCCGTGGTCTTCTCTGATATTCTCTAACGCCTGTAGCACTTCGTCGGCGTCCGGGTGGGGATTACCTACGTAGTCCGGCAGCTTTCTTATAAAGTCAATCGGACTGCTACCCAGACTATTTACATAGCTTACGATCGCCATAGCCTTATCTGTCGGGCAATTACATACTACCTGGACTTCGTGTATCAGATAATCATAATACGGGTTACCTGTTACGCTCTGGTTTAACGGGTTTTCTTTTGCTTTCATATTACCGGTTCCTTTCCGATCGGTTACCCGTGTGTCGCTTTTCCCTTATGTGGGTTATGGGCGCCCTTTATGAAAACGTCCATGATAAGCGGCAGTCTGTTATGTCGGATAACTCCATCTTTGATATTAAAGTTTTTCATGCTCCACTGTTGCAGTTCTCCACAAAAATTATAGTCTACTACAACGTCTTGCCCGATAAGGGCTATAAATTCTTCTTTACTCATGCTTTCCACCTCTTACGGAACCATAACGGTACCTGTCGGCGTAGTATACTTAAAGCAGCTACGGTAAAAGTCGTCGTACTTCTCCATTTCGGCTTTCGCTTCTTTGTGCTTTACGGCGAAGTATTTACGGAAAGCGGTTACCGCTTTTTTAAAGTCGCCATTCTCTGAAACGTAGGCGTCATGGTAAATTTTATCGGTATCCGCCTTTAAGAACTTCGACACTTCCAGATACGGTAAGCAGTATCCGGCTGGCGTCTTGTAAGACTTCGGCTTGTCTTCTACCTCTACTTCGTCCCTTACTACTTCCTTCGTTGCTTTTGAAAAATAAAATACATACAGCTTCATTTGTCGTCTTTCCTTTCTACGTGATCTTCCAGCTGTGGGGTTGCGTCGTCGTTTTTAGTGAACGCTTTAACGCCGATCTTCTTAAAACGTTCCTTTATCTGGTTCGCGTATGCCGGTGGGTCGTCGGCGTTTGCAGCTTCTTCACTTACCGTTGTAAGTACCGATAGAAAGCGATTAAGACGTACTTTACCGGTCCACCCCAGGCGTCTTAAGGCTTCCAGTGTAAACGCTATGTAGTTGTCCAAGTCTTCGGTCTGCCGTTCCTTTATAGCGTCGTCGGCGTACTTATCCGCCAGTTTTCTTTAGTTCCTCTTTTACGTCGTCGCTTATCGTGATAGGCTTCTTTTCTGCCTTAGGTGGAAAATAATACTTACGTTTCCCCATTCTGTCCCCGCTTTCTGGCTGCCTTTTTCTCCTGGTGTCGCCATCTGAAATAACTGATAATGATAACACCGACCAGGATAAGACCCAAAATTACACCAATTCCGAATAACGCAATAATTCCCATAAGCACAATACTGAAAAGTTCAAACAATGTCATACAGCCACCTTCTTTTTAATCTTGCGGACGGTGCCAGAATACTTATGAATGATCTGCATAAATTCCGGGGTATCTTTCTGTACTAACCAGTTAAAGGGATCCAGTCGGTTCACCCTTAAAAATTTCTTCTGGTTATACGTTGGTTTCTTCGCCATCATTGTTAAGACCTTCTTTCTCTGCGGCTACTTTACGTTCCAGGTGTTCTACAGCCATCTTAAGGAACTTAAGGCGGCAGTCGTCGCAAAGGTCTGTAAAGTGGTGGTCGTCCTTCGGGGTTCCTAAGTTACCTCTACCACGATACCGGTACACCCGGCTATGGGTGTATCCAGCGGGATAGTGTCATGGGCTTTCTTTACATAGTAGCCTTTACCTTCGCCGTTCGTGGTGGCGTAATCGTCCGGTAGCTGCTTCTGGCAATAGTCACAATTATAAACCGTCGTCGTTTTTACACTCATTGTCTTTACTTCCTTTCTTAATCAGTCTTTCGGTAAACGTACTTCTTTCCCTTCTTTTGGTTCGTTGGCAAGGAAGTTATACAGCTGGCTTATGACTCCAGAAATAACGTCTACGTGTCCAATAGCCTTATCTAAATCAGATCTTGAAATACGCCCCTTGCAGTCTGTAAGGTCTACCAGTGATTCCAGGGGGTCTGCAATACCTTCAATGTAAGGGGAAATGTCTACGCCGTCTTCATGGACACGATCACAGCTACAGCTTTCTTTTTTCGGCGGTCTGCCAAGCTTAAAGCCTTCAATCTCTACGTCGGCGTCGTCTGGAAGTGGATACAATCGCCTTAATAAATTCTGGTACGTTTTTCTGTGCTAAAAATTCTGATTTTGTCATGTTCTTACTCTCCTTCTGGTTTTAATATTGATAAATCGTTATCCTGTAAAAAATAAAGCAGCTGCCACGCCAGGGCTTCTACAAACGTTTCCTTGCTGTCGTAATTTCCGGCGTTTGCTTCAAATAGTACCGCGTGGGTAATCTCATGGACGATACATAGCTTTTAATCTCTGGCTTAAGGTCTTCCATGATCTGTATATATAAGGTGTCATACGTAACACGCCCGCCCAGGTCTTCGTCTTGTAATTCTTTAAAAATGTCTTGCTGGATAGTGTAAGGAAGTCCGTTTATCCAGATCATGGAAGGGACGGGCTTACGCCCCTTCACAAAATCCATATCATTGTCAATAACCAGGCGGTTAAGGACACTTCCTACGCCAGCGTGGTACTTGTCTGCTTCTTTCTGTGACATACCGGCCGATACCAGTAAAAGGTGTGCTACTTCCCACATGAAATACTGGCGCTTTCTTGCCGGTGCTGCTTCCTGTGTAACCCGGATTTCCTGTACCCCTGGGTCTGCTTCATAACTGTACGGGTCATTTGAATTACAAACGCTGTAGGGTATCCGGTTTACTATAATCTTCTTCGGTAATTCAGTCATAGCCTAGTTCCCCTTTCAGTTCGTCTATAATGTCGCTGGCTTCGTCCTTAGATAGTTCTTCTAGCGGTGTATCTGTGTAATCTTCCAGGAAGCCGCCCGCCTGGTCTAACAGCGTGTCTATGTAGTCTAACTGGCTATCTGTCGCCATAAGTCCAAGTTCTTCCATAAGGTCTTTATCCATGCCGTCCACCACCTTTTACCTCATTATTTATACATTCTTCGTCACGCTTACCGACAACGTTGTGGAAATATTTACAGTACAATTCCCCTTTGAAACGATAAATACCGCCACACGTTTCGCTACAGATATCCGGTTTTCCGCGTTTCGTAGAAAAGGTTACTACTTCCCCTTCTGGCTTCTGGTAAGTTTCCTGGCTGCCATCAGCTTTCCCCTTTCCAGCCGTTCCAGGCTTTCCCTGTCTTATTACTGTGAAGGGTATTAAACTGGTCTTCCAGCTGTTTTACAACTTCTTCCGCCTGCGAAATAATTTCTTATAATCCGTCTTCGGCAATCTGTAAAAGGTATTCGTCGTCGGCGTAGTTTAAGTGGTGCCGGATACGGCTACAAAGAATTTCGGAAAGCTTCTTAGTATTTAATACATCTGTCGGCGGTTCTCCATTTACCGCATAGCAGAAGATCACGGCTACACTTCCTATATCGTCCTGTATGCACTTCGCGGTCATTTCATTACCCAAGTAGCTAAACTTAATCGAAAGCGGGCGACGCGTATTAACGGTATCTGGGTTTATGGGCGGTAAGTCAAATTCCGGGCGACGTTCTACGTGGTACGCTAAAATTTCCAAGCCTTTACCGATCGCGAACACGCCAGGCGCCCCGCTTAAGCCGTCTGTAGGTGTCCAGCCTTCCATAAAGCAGCCGCTTTCTACGTCCGCCTTTGTTTCAAGAAACATTTTCATAAGTTCGTCGGCGGTAGGTTCTTCCTTTTCCGGTACCATTTCTACCACATAATTACCCAGCGCTGTTACAATTATCATTCTGTACATCATGCCACCACCTTTAATAAAATCTGACCGATAATAATACCGGCTTCAATGATCGCCGCCACTTTCCAATAAGTAACGCGCTTCGTTAAGGTCGTTGTTAATTTGATAAGATTGTCTACCTTCTCTTTTCGCTGATCTGCCACTTTTGTAGTCTGTTCCATAATACGTGTTACGGTATTCAGATCAGCGGATTTCTTAGCAAGCTTCTGGTTCGCTTCATTAAGCGAATACTGTAACATTTCAATTTCCAGTTTGCTACCGGCCATAACTTCGCGCTTTTGCGGCTGCTTATATGGTTTTCCCATTTTATAACCCCCTCGCTTTCTCCCAGTCTTCTAGGCTCATTTTATTACCCCAGCTGTAGGCTACGCTGGCTTCTGCTTCCAGCTGTACAGGAAAGTCCTTAAGTGGCGGAACTTCCATAACGCTTCTGCCATTTTGCGTAAGTATCTACAAGCGTGGTATCGTCGTCCAGTTCTACTATAATTTCATCGTGTATCTGGCTACCATATCGGTATGTCCGTGTAACATGAAAGGCTTACAGCTTAACAGTTCTTTTGTTTCTGTAGCGTATCCGTCCCACGGTTCTACAGCTATACCGTTATGGCTTGCGGTATCCATACCACATTTTTCGTATACGGTATTCTGGGCGCGTTTCATAATATCGGCGGCGGAACCCTGTACCGGTGTATTCGCTGCCCGTCGTTCGTCCTCTGACCTTGTGTAACGGTTACTGCTGTTAATCGCCGGAAGCAGACGCTTATAGCCGTAAATGGTTTCCGCGTATCCCGTTTCCCTAGCTTTTACTTTGGCGTTTACTTGCATACGCGGGATACCTGGGTAAGTCTTCATAACGGCGTCTACGATCTTCTTACACTCTGGAAGGCTCTTACGAAGCCCCATTTTTTTAAAGGTTTTCTGTAAGGCGTGTTCCGTACCACCGTAAACAGAACCGAAGTTTCCGGCCTTCGCTCCGCTACGTTCGTGCTTCGTAACCTCTGCTTCCGGTTTACCCGTCATAGTAGCCGCTGTTTTTCTGTGTAGGTCTTCGTGATCTCTGAAAGCCTTACGCATAACTTCACACCCGGACTTCCAGGCAGTTAAACGAAGTTCAAAGCCACTTTCGTCTTCCAGAAGGAATACTTTACCGGGTTCTGCCTTGTAGAAGTTTCGTACCCCCAGTTCGTCGTTATCCGGGCGCGGTACGTTCTGGCCGTTCGGACTGTTGGACGCAAGGCGGGCCGTTTCTGTCCATGGTTCATACTTTGCGTGGATTCTTCCGGTAACAGGATTTACGTATTTTTCACGACCTTCTACGTGAGAAGATAACAAGGTAGCGTACTTCTGTATGGTTTGCATACTCTTTAAAAATTTAATACCAATGTCCTTATATGGATGTTCTTCCCTACGCGCGATTCTGATACGCTTAACTTCTGCTGTAGTATATTCGCGCGGCCATAAAAGACGCTGATCTTGATAAGATAAGTCCGGGTCTACCATTTCCCATTCTTCCGGTAAAGGTGTTTCCAGGTACTTTTCTTCGTCTGGGTCTTCCAGCTTGTTTTCTAACATAAAGATCATATCCATAAGGCGTTACTATCCAGACTAGGGTCTTTTGTTTTGTCAGACCAGGCAGCCGCCGGAAGCTTAAGCGTATCAAATACAAAAGATTTAACGTCTTTCGTTTTACCGCCAACACCTACATTAAGGTCTTTTATGCCGACGCTTGCGGCCAGGTCCTTCATAGTCTGGGCGGCTACCTCGATCGCGTTCTTTGCTTCTTCCCTTTTAACCTGGCTATGTCGCTGTCCCATTTCATACCCCAGTATTCCATAATTCCGGTAACTCTTGTAAAAGGCATTTCGATATTTTTTAACCAGTCGGAATAGGTCGGGTACACTTCGTTATCATTACTTATCTGTTTCGCTACTTCGTCCCAGTAAAGGTAATGCTGTACGGCGTAGTCGCTATCCTCACAGCAGTAGCTTAAGGCGTCGTGTTCGTCGTTTGGTACCTGGTCGAAAAATAACGCCTGGTTACGTTCCAGGACAGAAGTAAATTCTGACATCTGTACGCCGAAGACTTCCTTCGTCATAGGCTTAAGACCTTTACCAACGTAAGGGCGTTTCGGATTTTTTATCTTGTTTGGTAATAGCAGCTGTGACAGCCTTATCCATGCTATGAACGGGTCAGCACATGGCATAAGAATATATTTTCCGTATTTCGCCGTGAATTTCGTTTCAAAGTTCATATTTACGGCAATTTTTACGATCTTATGATTAGTAAAGAAATACTGTTCTAAGGTATCAAAAAGTCGTTTTCTGGCTTCGCTTCTGGATAAACCAGGCTCAAACTGATTAACCCCCGGATTGTCGATAAAGATAGCCCTCGCTTCGTCACACGCTGCCGATAAAGACATAGCGCACACTTCCGCTTTCCACGGGTCAAGGTTGACGTCACGCGTCCAGCTGTCTAAGGCTTTTCCTGTTACTGTATTACCGTCTTCGTCTGTCGGCGGTATCCTGTGGTCTTTATCTCCACTTGTTTCGTAGTCGAAACCACCTAACCCGGTTTCCTCACAACGGTTACAGTAATCAATAACTTCCTGTATGGTAAGAAGCGGTCTGTAGTCTTTAAAACCTTGCTTACGAAGTTTCGGCCATTTGATCGCCCATTCTCCCGGACGCTTTCTTGTCTGCATACAGTCCGCCAGGGAAGAACCTACAGCTTTATTGTCTGTAGGTTTTGCTACTGCCGTAGCGACTGGCTTTTTAATCTGTGCTGCAAGACCGCCGGAAGCTGGAACATATTACTTAAATTCAATATAGAACCCCCTTTTTAAATGTCGTTTTCCATGTGATCGAATAATCCCATTTCAAAACACTTTGATATATAAGAGTTAAACCGTGGCGTTTTTCTGTATCCGCCGCTTGTCATAGTCAGCATACGAAGGCGGACACACTGGTTAATAATAGCCTTTGCTTCTTCCTTCTCAATGCTTAACATAGCTTCTACGTCGCCAAGTCGTAAGTATTTCTGTCTGGCGAAAAGGTCTATAAACTCGTTATACTTACTGGCACCCTTTAAGGTATCCAGCTTTCTTAACTCGTTTGTAATCTTGTCGAATTTATCCCCTACTATTTCTTCTGATACTGCCAGTCGTGCATAGTAATTAAGGCCACAACCAGGGGCGTTATACAGCTGTACCAGATAATCATAAATAAAATTTACGTGTGCCGGGTAAACGGTAATTCGTTCCCCGCTTTCGTCTACGCTGTGCGTAAGTGAAGCAAGGGCCACGGCCAAACGTGCCACCTTGTTACGTTGATCGGAAGGCGATACCAGCGGAATATCTGTAGCGTTTCCGTATACCTTAGACAGCTTCGTAGCTGTTTCCAGAATGGCGTCTACAGTATCGGGTAAAAATACAACCTGTTCCGGTGTTCTACTCCACGCGAATAACACATTATTTTTTAAGGCGTCGTCGCTCATGGTTCGCGGAAATGACGGAAGCGACCGGTTATACTTTTCCGGGTCTACGTCGGTCGATCTCATAAATATAGCGAAGTCGAAGCGTCGTATATCCTCATTGTTAAAGACGTCCTTTAAGCTTTCGGCACCCTGGGCGTAATCGGAAAGACGTTTACCTTTCGGCGCGTTACCAGAAAGAATGGCCCTTACCCTACAAGGCGTTTCAGCTGTAACGGCTCTCTTAACTTCCAGCTTACCGTCTGATCTTGCAAGGGTCATTTCCCCGTATTCGTCCTTTTCTATGCCGGTATCTTCGTCTACCCATATAAGCTCTTTATCTGCCAACGGCCAGGCACCCCAGACGATATACCAGCTTCCACGGTTACCCTGTTCCATTTTGTAAGTAAGACCGGTACGGCTTGTACTCTCTGCATTTACACGGTTACCAAGTCCGATATATTTCATCATTTTTTCGACTAAAGCAGACTTACCGGTACCAGTATCGCCGACTATCTTAAGTTCTACCACCCCCTTATAGGTCGGTATCCCACGGAACACGGAAACGTAAAATACTGTGGTAAACCAGCAGCAGACCTAAAAGAACTTCGTCGCGCTCTACGATATGCGTTACGTTATATGTCAGATCATTAAGTGTGGTTCCCAGCTTCGATACGATATTTTCCACTGTCATACTTTCCGGTCTAAGGCTGTCCAGTTCTTCCCGGACTTCTTCGGTCAAGGAAAAGCTTTCTACGACGTCCTGTAAAGGTGTCGCGTTCGTTACCAGAATGGTACTTTCCTGGTTCTTCGGGTGTGGGTACATATAACCGCTGATCTCATAGTATTTATTCGTTTCAATCTTCATACCACCGATAGCGTAAATCTTACGAAGTACATAGCTTCCGGTATCGTCTTCTTTAACGCCGTCTTCTTCTGCCATAGGAATAACCAGAAGTTCGTCTACGTTGATCGTTTCCACAATGGAAGTATCGTACTTTCCGCAAGACGGTATCCCGCTGATCTCTCGAAGGATTCCCTTTATATTGTCGTCGCCCGTTTCTGTCATTTGAATAAGTTCACGGTTATGAGCGTTCAGTTCCTTATATGCCGTAGCTGTAGGAATGTTCAGCAGCGGACAGCCATACTTTTTACATTTTTCTTGTCCCCAACATGAATACTCTACTTTTTTCGGGACAACGTAAGGCGTATGCTTCTTACCTGCCACCATTACACGGGTCGTAATCAGCTTACCTGTAAGGGAAGCGTCGGAAGTTTTCGCAAGCGGAAGGTTTATAGCTTCTTCGGCTACGTCGGTGTTACCCTTAATACAAGGACACATATCACCGGCACATGGTACCCTGTCGTAATCGTTGTCGCCTTTCTTCTTTTCGCCGTGAAGTGATCGTATAAAAGCACACCCAAACTGGTAGTCCTTTTCACTTCCGTAAACACTTTCTATAACGTTTCTGGTGTTCGCCTTACGTTGCTGGATACTGTACCGACTGTCCGCGCTGGTAAACTTTACTACCCAGTCTTCCAGGATACTTGTAGCTTCTTCTTTTTTGTATCCGGCTGCCTTAAAGTAACAGCAAAGTTGCACAGTGGCGTTATTACGATCACCGTCTTTCTTCCAGCCATTGTTAAGAATGTCTTCTACACATACCGGCGGTTTATCTTTAACGAAAACATATTCTGTTTTATTTCGCTTATCAGATACCGTAGCGGCGGCTTCTTCGTATTCGTGTAACTTGTCCGCGTAGAATATCCCAGCTTTTGGTCTTTTACGTACCGTCTTTTCTTCTCTCTGGATAGCTGGCCGGTACGCGCTCTTTCCTTAATTTCGTCTAATGTCAATTCCTTAAGCTGCTGTAAGGTAAGTTCGATCTTATAAAGCCCGGTCTTCTGGTGTCTGGAATATGGAAGACGTAACATACGTTTTACGGTATAAACCACAAGGTCTACAGCTTTTAAAGGTTCTGTATACTCTACAGGTCGTCCGTTTTCGTCTTCCTGTTCCTGTACTTCTCCTAACCTGTAACGAAGGTATCCGGCAATATGCTTATATACTCTCTGTAAGTCTTTTCTAGGCTCTACTCCTAACGCTCTTTCGTCTACCAGAATATGGAAGCCCTTAGACCCGGAAAAGTAAATATGTAAGTCCTGTTCCTGTATGTCAAGTTCCCCGGTGAAGAACTCCACCAGCTTAATAGCTTCTTCCTGGGCTACTGCCGGATTTTCACTATAGTCAAGGTCGAAGTACAGGGGGGCTAAGAAGTCTTCCCCCTCTGTCTTCTTCTCATTTGCGTATTTCTGGACCGTGGCAAAACAATTAAAGTCCTTTGCTTCTTCGTGTTGCCACTTCGGTACGTCGTCCAAGTGTTTACGCTTCCACGGACTGCTTTTTCCGTTTTCGTCGCACTGGTAACAATCCACGTACACATATTCTTTATTTTGTTTTGCCATTTCTTAAGGCCCCCTGTTTTACTTTGTGGTATAGTCTTCTGGGTTAAATACTCCCATAGCTTCAAATTTGATAGCCAGCCATGATACGGAAGCGTCTGTACGGCTACGCTGTTCTTCTGTAGACAGTCTGGTAACCACGCTGGTAAGTCCTGTACGTGCCGGAATACCGATCTTTTTATACGCTCCACGGAATACGTTCATAGCATACTTACCGTAGGCGATCGTAGCGGTAGGGGCGAAGGACATAATATAAATTTTCGGGATACCGTCGGCTTCAGAAAGGGCGTCTACAGGAACTACAGAAGCCATATAACGAAGTTCCAGGTCTTCCACGCTGTAGCGTTCTGCTGCTTCCGGGTTCTCCTGTAACCACGCTGTAAGCTGCTGTACGGCGTCTTCTTTCTCTCTGCAAGCTACGATCAGCTGACCGTCTTCTGGACTGTTCTGTAATCCCCATAAAGACCAACGTTTTTCACCTTTTCCAATAATGACGTCGATATGATCTTTATATTTAATACTGTCGTCGTCTTTATCCACAAAATCCCCCTTCTTATCCACAGTCAGCCAGGAACCCATGTAAACAAAATCAAGGTCTAAACCGTCGTTTGCTTTCTGGAACTCCTCAAAAGTGTTATTAAGAAGTGTGGTAATATATGCGGCGCCGTTCGGCTTAACCTCTGCTACAGCTGTTTCCGCGGCTTTTGCGATCGCTGTACTCGCTACTTCTTCTGTTCCGGCGTTCTTTGCTGCTACGTCCATGTTCTGTGTTGTGTTCTCACTCATAATAAATACTTCCTTTCGTAATTAAAATTTAATACTATCCAGTAAACCGTCTATAACGTCCTTTTCGGCGCTTTTCGGCTTAGATGATAACTTAATACCCAGACGCTTATATACCTTTCTTCTGCTGTAGTATTGACCTTTCAGAACGCCTACAGAAGCGTCCACATAGTCGAACCATACCGCTTTTTTATCCGGGTTCTGTGGGTCCTTTCTCATAATACGGCCTATTTCCTGTTCCAGATTAAGACCGGTGTTACTCTTTCCGTCCCCACGTTTTGGTGTTACTGTATGCCCTACGCAAAGGCTAGGTATGTCCAAACCTTCACGGGCTAACTGTGTAGCAAAAAGAATATTTACTTTTCCTTCCCTACACTGGTCTAAAATCTCTTGTCGTTTCTTTTTGGTAACTTGCCACTTCTTAAATTCTTCTTCGGTATACTGTGGCGTCTTTACTTTCCACCTTCTGGCTTTTCCGTCATACTTACATTCTGTACCGTAGTCAGCTGCCAGGCTTCGGCCTGTCGTTTTCCACTAGCTACCTTCCAGATATACCGGGTAAGTCCGCCATGCACTACAGCGGTCTTACAACCTCTATAGCCCTGTTCCAGAAGCAGCTTGTCTACTTTCTCTTTCAGCCTAAAGCAGTACCTTACGCTTTCGGAAAGTACAATAGACTGACCGTATTTAACCGCGTCTACAATACTTTGGGCTACCAAGTTTAACCGGTCTTCGTTTTCAAAAAGTCGGTATAAAATGTCCTGGTAATCCAGGTCTTCGCCACCGGCGTCTATGTTTCCGTCGGCGCTATCTTCATTCCCGTAAGTGAAGGACGTGTAGACAAACTTTACTTCTGGTAAAACTAGCTGATCGTCTTTGTAAAGGGCGGTTCGTGGAACCTCATGTAGTACCGGTCCAATACCTAAGTACATAAGCTGTTCCATTTCGTCTTTACGCTTCGGTGTGGCCGTAAGTCCTATAATACGCTTCGCCGGAAACTGGGCGGCGGTATCTAAAAACTGGGTACTGGGGAAGTGGTGTGCTTCGTCGATCACGACGACGCCTATAAATTCTTTCAGCTTTTCTACAAGTCGCTGTTTTGCCTTAAGCGTCTGTACCGTCGCTATAATAAGCTTACGGTCGCCGAAGTCCTCTATACCGTCCCCCAGGATACCGACACGGCCTACGCCTTTCAGTGTAGATAACGCCCTGTCCCTGGTCTGATACACTAAATCTCTGGTATGGGTAAGCCATAAGGTCGGGCGCCCAACTTCGTAGATATATCGCATACCCATGATAGTTTTACCGGACCCCGCCGGGGAAACCCCGATACCATTTTTACGTAACAGGCTATCTATAAGCGGGTGCTGGTAATCTCTGATCTGGAAGTTTTCGTTCCACGGTCCGAAGTCTACCGGTTCCCCTTCTACCTGTTCCTTATCCCATTTAACGGACGTCGTTGTTTCTGGAATAAGACTATATAAACGATCTGCATAACCACGGGGAAGTATTAAGCTTCCGTCGTTGTCATATGTAAAAAGCTGTAGCTTCTGGTCTATGCCCCAGGTAGGGCGACGCTGGTACTTCGCTTTTAAGTATGCCGGGTTATCTATTGTAAGATCGTCTACTATTTTCAGTTTCAAGGGAAGCGGATTAGCCACTTACCCTTATGTTATTGCTTTCGTATACGTGCAATCTCGCACCCCCTTTAAATCGTATCCACGTTCGCCGTTTATTTCTATCCGTGGAAGATTGATAGCTTCTATTTTCCCTTGCTGTAGTTCTTCCAGCGTTATATAACGCCGTCCTTTCTGGTTCATGTATGCCACAGCATGAACAACCGGAAAGCGTAGGCAACGTCTACAGCTTCGTTAAGGAAAGATACCAGGACAAGCCCTATATTTCTGTCTAATGCCTTTTCAAAATTTATCAGACCTGTAAGCTGGTCGGTGCGTAACATTGACAACTTAAATTGGTCGCCGTCCGTTCTCTTTTCCTCACAAAGTAAATTTACGTGTTCCAGAAGTACCAGTTCGTCCGCTGGCCGTGTACCCAAGTTTCCACCGTCTGTAATGCGTAACCGCCATAAGTTTGGTATCTGCCGCCAGCTTCTTCTACATTCTTCCTGGAAGTCTTCGCCACGCTGTCTACGTTCCGCCTGTTTCTCATTACGCAAGGTAGGTAAGTGCGGCGGCTGTAACTGTGCCTTTGCTCTGATACAGCTTAAGGCTTCTTTCTTTGCGTCCAGGTCTTCCCTGGTCTTGAACTGGGAAACCTCGATAGCCTTAATATCTGCTTCCACGCTTGCCAGTTCTTTACGTTCGGCAGCGCTAAAGTGTCTACGGAAGCGTCGCGCTGGGTATCGTTTGTAACAGCTACCCTTACATGGGTACCGTCCGGGTAAGGAATAATACCGTAGGCGTCCTTACCGGTTCCGCAGATCGTGTTAATAGCTTCTGCTTCTGTGATCTGTATAGAGTTTCCAGCTGCGGGCGCGTCTGGCTAACTCGACTTTATTCTGGTAGGTTTCTTCATTCTTACGTCCGGCTTCCAGAATATCCGTAACAGCAGCGTCCAGCTGTGAGATAGTGTTAATCAACTGTTCGTCTGTCACTACCGGAGTGTTAATGGTCGGTACGTGCTTATTCAAGGCTTCGGCTGCCGCCTTTGCTACGGCGTCCGCGCCGTACTGTTCAATAAGTTTCTGTAATTCTTCTTTCATGTTTTATACCTCTGCTTTCTCTAAAATGCCGTCGGTTATCATATCGAATAACACGGTAAACAACGGTTCCATATCGTCGTTATCAATGTGGTAGGTACCTTCCACGGAACAACTACAGCATACGTGGCGATCACGTACATACAGCTGCATACGCGGAATACTAAATTCATCACTTGTATAAGCGATCTTTTCCGGTTCTTCTTCGTCCATAGCGAACACATGGAACCATTCATACTGATAGGACATACCTACTTCTGGAAGAAAACAACGTTCCCCCTGGGCGGCCCATTCTTTACCGGTCTTAAAGCCATACTTTCTAAGACTTTCGACGTCCACGCCGTCTTTTAATTTGAGTATCTGCATTGTCTTACCCCTTTCTTAATTGCATAATGTTTTTGTAAAGCTACCTAAAATACCGTTTCTCTGCTCCTGTTCTTTTTCCTGTGCTTTTGTCTGTTCTACAGCTGTTTTAACTACGGCAGATATAACGACATTTTGTACAATAGGTACCGCGCTGGCGACTTCCATAACGGTACATGCCTTTAAGTCGTAAACCTGTTTTTCCAGTTCCGGGAAGCCGCCGTAAGCTTTCAATGTATCCGCCATATTTGCGATCATAATATCTTTACAAAGTTCATTGAAAGCGTTTTATCTTTTTACCGGCCACGGCTTCGCCCCCTTTCGGATATGTGGGCGTACCACCAGGAACGACCCACCCATACAAGAACTGTCAAATGGTTTACTGATCGTATAGGCGCCACAGTTCGGGCAGCTGATTTTTATAGCACCAGCGGAAGAAACCACCGGGTTAAGTTCCTGTAAATCGTTATCTGTAATCGGTTCTTCGTGTCCACAGTTACCACAAGTCCAAAATTTTACCTTCATACCGCTACAAGCTCCCTTTGTCTATCAATGATCTGTAAAGCCGTCTTTACTACTTCCGGGCTATACTTTTCTTCGGCTGCTACCTGGTCGATAATCTGGTTAATATCCATAAGAACCTTATTACCGGTGTGGCCCTGGATAAGTGCGCTAAAGTTATCCATAGCGTACTGTCGTTCCTTTTCTTCCTCGATACGGCTACGATCTAAGACTTCTTCCCCAGACTTTGCACATGACACCGGTATAAACTCCGCTTCATATTTTCCACTGATTTCGTCTATCTTAATCAGTGCTACCCTTATCTGTCGTTCCATTTCATTAACGGAAGCCGACATACGTAACAGGCTGCCGGGATTTACAAAAAGTTTGTCGTCGGCGCTTCTATGGTAAATTCCATAGCCTAAGTGATCGTGTCCAGTAAGGATAATATCGGCAGTCGTGTCCACCTTATATAAATCACTGTATCGGTCAAACGGTGGGTGGTGGTCTAATAACATACCATGCGCTATATGTACCCCGATACGGTTACCTTCCGGGTAATCTACGTCCGGGCCATATCCGTAGCCGTTTATGTCCATATCCTTACTGTATGGCGTAGCAGTCAGATACACCTTGTAGTGTCCCTTTGCCAGATAAATAGGCTTGTCACTGGCGCTTCTGATAACCGTAAGCTGTGGTACCAGCATTTCCAAAAGCCTTAAGCTGGTACGGTAGTAGCTATCTACGTTGTATCCGTAAATATCATGGTTACCCAGTGTACAGTAAATGTTTACCGGACTTTCCTTTAACACTTCTGCAAATTCCAGAAGAACGGCTATACCAACTTCCGGCCGGTCGAATATATCCCCAGGCTGTAAGATCGCGTCTACAGCATTGTCTACAGCTATCTTAAAAACTTCCTTAAGCTTCTGTTTCGCGGCTTCCTTATAGTCGTCTATACGGTTTCTGGGGTTCGTGCCGCGTAAGTGTAGATCGCCCACGAATAAAAATTTAACCATCTTCTTCGTCCCCCTTTCTATCGTCTTCGCAACACTCACACCGTACCTGGTCTGGGTCGTCCGTATAGAAGATAATCCCACAGTCTATACAATGTTTTTTCATAATACGGACACCTCGCTTTCTCCACTCTGGGAACGCTTCACAGCTAAACTTACTTCCCCGATTTCTGCAAGGTCGGCGTTATGTGTGATAAGGATAATCTGTCTTCCAAAAGTAGCACTATACTCTTTTAAGAAATATGCTACCGACGGCGCGTACTCTTTTGATACGTGCTTACCTACTTCGTCCAGGAATAACGGACCGTCTACGCCTTCCATTTCGCCGACTGCCAGACGAAGCGCAAGGGCGATAATATCAATTTTTCCGCCGCCGCGGTCATAATCCGGCTTTTCCAGCTTCGTAATAACGCTGTCGTCGTTTAAGTAGTATTCAGCGATAGGCTGGTTACCTCTTAAGGTAAGGTCGATCATAAATTTATGATTTCCACCGAAGACCACGTTAAGCGCTTCGCTTACTATATCTTCTATTCTTACCTTTACCTGTTGTCTGGCGTAGTCGCTGGTCTTCTGTAAAAGAATCTGTACCAGTCCAAACACGCCTAACTGTTCTTCCGCTTCCGTCTTTACCTTTACCGCTGCTTCTCTTTGCTTTTCCAGTAATTCGCGTTTCGCCATCTGGTTATTAACCTTGTCCCTGGCGGTACGAAGATCAGCAGCTATACGGTTAATCTGCAAAGTGTTTAAACCCTTCGCAGTACCATAGCTTATCGGCTCTGGACGGATAAAAAAATCCATAAGTCCCATAAGCTACCCCCTAACTTCCGGTATGTTACTTTCCACGTTCTTAAGGTTTTCTTCTACGGATTCCGACAAGCGGGTAATCTCTGCTTCGATCGTATCCGGGGTAACGCCTAACTGCTTCATTTCTTCTACGACCTTATCACACTGTTCCTGTGCGGCTTCCAGCTGTGTTTCCGCCTTTGTCTCTTCAATCAGCTTGGAATCTGCTTCAAAAGTACGCTTCAATTTGTTGTAGCGGTTAAAATATTTCACGGCATTTTCAGACGGTGTGAGCATCGGATCAAGCGGAA
>ENA-OQCX01000727-OQCX01000727.1-human-gut-metagenome-genome-assembly--contig:-NODE-727-length-16739-cov-1.983145_pt1 | contig 16739 bp, 19 predicted proteins | sample MGYA00242762_ERZ504587 | MGnify/ENA primary metagenome ERZ504587 (study PRJEB26092, sample SAMD00036337) | human gut metagenome | host: Homo sapiens | study: EMG produced TPA metagenomics assembly of... | reverse complement strand
CACGGGTTGTTATCTTCGAATGAGCCAACAAGAGGAATTGATTGTTGGTGCAAAGGTAGAAATTTACAATCTGATGAATGAGCTGAAAAAACAGGGAATTGCAGTTATGTTTGTATCCTCTGAAATGCCGGAGGTCATGGGAATTGCAGACCGTATCATCGTAATGTGTGACGGACGTATCACCGGTGAGGTTTCAGCAAGGGAAGCCACCCAGGACGAGATCCTTACAATGGCAACATCCTTTGAAAACAAGAGTATTAAGGAAACTGAGGGAGGAAGTAAAAATGAATAGTAAACAGCAACGCCCCTTAAAGAAATTATTGGGAATCAGGGGAATGGGGGCAGCACTTACCGCATTTGTGGGGCTGATCATTATTTATATCGCATTTGGTATCATTAACCCGGCGGTTTTTTCAGGACAGAATATGTTGAACCTGCTGCGTTCCATGTCCAAGTACCTGCTGATCGGTATTGCACAAAGTTACGTACTGATCACTGGAAACATTGACCTGTCAATCGGATCCATGGTCGGAATGAGCGCCATGATCGCAGCCACCTTAATGACAACAGGAATGGCACCATTCCTTGCAATTGTGATCGCACTTATTGCCTGTCTGGTAGTTGGTGTAGTAAACGGATATCTGGTTGGAAAGTTTAAACTTCCTCCATTTATTGCAACGCTTGGAACCATGTTCGTAGCACGAGGAATTGCCTACATGGTAAACGGAAACAGAAACACAGATGCCATTGCAACAGGTGTTGGAAAAGAAACGGCTGATGCATTCCAAAATTGTTTTTATTACGGTAAAACACTTGGCATTTATAACACATTCTGGATCGCACTTGTTATTTTTGTTATATTTTTCTTTATCTTATCCAAGACACGTACAGGCCGTCATATTTACGCAATCGGTTCTAATGTGGACGCAGCAAAGCTTTCTGGTGTAAACGTAGTTTCCACCACAGTAAAGACTTATCTGGTAAGCTCCGTATGCTCCTGTGTAGTTGGACTTATCCTTTGCGCACAGGCTGGTATGGGAAATATGGAAGCTGGAAACATGTACGAGATGTACGGCGTAGCAGCCGGCGTAATCGGTGGCGTTTCCCCACTTGGAGGAACTGGAATCCTTCTTGGAACCTTCGCAGGTGCAGCTGTCTGGCAGACACTGGAAAATGGTCTGAACATGATCGGTGCACAGGTTGGTATCCAGCGAGTTGTAATCGGCGTGATCGTAGTTGCAGCCGTATTGCTGGATGTAGTTGTAAGAAACGGACAGTTTGGCAAACACAGAAAAAATAACCGCAAGAAAACAGTATTTTTCACAGGAAAATGAAATCGACAACTGAATATGGGAAATGCCAAATAATTTCATGAAACTAAACCGCAAATGGAGAAGGCGGGTAGTTATAAAAAATAATTTTTAGGAGGATTTTTACAATGAAAAGAAAACTTTTAGCTATGGTATGTGCAGTATCTATGATCGCTTCCCTTGGAGCAGCTACTGTTTATGCATCAGATGATGTTAAGGCTACAGGCGAAGAGAAAATTGCGCTGATTACAATGGATTCTATTGATCAGCACTGGATCACCCTGAACGAAGGTGCTCAGGAAGAGGCTAAAGAGCTTGGTGTAACAGTTGACTTCATGTCCCGAACACAAAGGATGATCGCCCAGCAGATCGAGTGTGTAAACAACGCAGTAGCAGGTGGCTATGACGCGATCATGGTTGCTGCAAATGGACCAGACGCTATTTCTTCCGCACTTCAGGAAGCAAAAGACCAGGGAATTAAGATCGTATATGTTGACTCCCCTGCAAATGTCGAGGCAGAAGCTACTTTCTCCACAGACAACAAAGCAGCTGGAACAACAGCAGGAGAAGAAATGAAGAAGGCTCTTGAGGATGCTGGTATTACATCCGGAAAAATCGGTATTATTAATGTAAACGCAGCTACTGATTCCTGCGTAAACCGTGAGGAAGGCTTCCGCGCAGCATTTGACGGCACAGACTTCGAGATCATGGAAACACAGTACGGCGAAGGTGATGCTGCAAAATACCCAGAGTATCGCAGAGAACTACATTACACAGGGTGTTGTTGGTATCTTTGGATGTAACGAAGGCTCCACAACTGGTGCTGGAAATGCCATCAAAGCAGCTGGAAACGCTGACATCATCGGTGTTGGTTTTGATAAATCTGATGCAATTCTGAATCTGATCGACGACGGATATCTTCTTTGCACAATGGCTCAGAACCCGGATGTTATGGGATCTGAAGGCGTAAAAGCAGCTGTAAAAGCAATCAACGGCGAGGAGCTCGGCGGAGAAGTTACAGATACAGGTGTATCTGTGATCACAAAGGATTCTGATAAATAATCTGAAATAAAAGGAATATTGTTCATGGAACGTCATGGATATGATGACGGCTGGGACAGTAATTATAAGGAGCAAGAAACCGTCGGTTTTTCCGGCGGTTTTCTTGCTTAAAATGCTGAAATGGATTATCATTAGAAGTAAGAAAAAGTGGAGAGAGTTTCTAAAAAAAATGGGGAAATTTCTTCACAGTAATTATGTAATGGGGACGGAGAACATGGAGATTTTAAAGGTAGTAATTGCAGATGATGAGGTGCGGATCTGCCAGCTGATCCAGGCACTGATCGACTGGGATTCTATGGGAATGAAGGTGGTGGGAGTCGCCCACAACGGAGAAGAAGCCTGCGAAATGGTACGGCAGACACAGCCGGATATTCTGATCACAGATATCCGCATGCCAGGCTGCAGTGGCCTGGAGCTGGTAAAAAGGGTGAAGGAGCTGGATTCCGCTCTGGAAGTAATCATAATCAGCGGTTACGCCCATTTCGAGTATGCACAGCAGGCTATCAGTTACGGCGTGGGACATTATCTTCTGAAGCCGGTAAACAAGGGGGAACTGACTGCTACCCTGCAGAAATTGCAGAAAAAGATCGGGGAGCGCAAGGAGTCGGAACTGAATCACCAGGAGCTTGTAAATAAGGCGAAAAGGGATGATGACCATTTACGGGCAAATCTGATCGACAGGCTGCTGGATCAGCCGGATATGCCGGTTTCACAGGACACACTGACGAGCATTTATCATCTGAAAGCAAGACAGGGAGTGTACCAGGCGTTTTGCGTAAAAGTGGATTATGGAAGAAAGATTATTTCTGGCGGCAGGATGGATGGAACAACAGGTCTGGCTGGCGCACGAGAGATCAGCTCCACTTCCAGTGAGATCCTTATGGAAAAGTACGTGAGGTCCTGGAACGAAATATGAAAAAAGACAGCCGCGAATTAATTCTTCTGATTCGTGATGATTACTGCTACGGCATTCTTAACTACCCGGAAAGTGAGAAGGAATCCATCCGCCGGAGCATGAAGAGCAGCCTTACCCAGATGGAAATCCAGAAAAATATGTTTCAGCATGTAAGCTTTTCCATGGCAGTTGGAGCAGCATACAAAGAGGCAGAGCATTTGGCAGACTCTATGCAGGAAGCCCGAAAACTGATCCAGGAAAGACTGGTAAAAGGGGATGGACGGGTTCTCGACTGTATGGGAAAAGCTTCAGAAATTCAGGAGAGTGAGCTGCTGAAAAAGTATCTTCGTGATATACTCATGCTGTAGAAATCTCCAGCATTCAGAATGCAGCAGAAGCAGTAGAGGATTTGCAGGATACGGTAAATAAGGCGAAAGAAATCCGGGGCAGCGAGATTTTCGAACTGGTGTATGCAGCAGCTGATATTTTTGCAGCAAGTATTCGGATTCCAGAGCGCACTGCTACAGTGGAGGAATTCCGTAAACAGTGTGATAAATGTGGAAAAATAGAGGAAATTTTTTCATGTCTTAGGGATTTCCAGCAAAAATATATCCAGGAGCAGGCTGAACGCTATGAAAATGATACCATTCGCCCGGTTCGCAAGGCAAAGGAATATATCCAGAACCATTTCAGTGATCCTCTGACCTTAGAGGAAGTCAGCGAGATGGTGGGACTTAGCACTGCTTATTTCAGTGTCTTATTCAAGAAGACAGAAGGAGAAGGTTTTGCAAAAATATCTGATCAACGTGAGAATGGAACAGGCCAAGCTACTCCTTCGGGAATCCAATCTTCCAGTAACAGAAATCTGCAAGAGGGTAGGATATAACGACCCGAAACATTTCACACATACCTTTGAGAAAGCGGCAGGGGTGAAACCCTCTACATATAGAAAATTGTATGGATAAATCAAAAATGAAATATAAAGAAAAACTGAAATACATATCCAACCGTGCGCTTGTCCTGGGAACGGTAGTCTTCGGGAGTTTTATTATTCTGGCGGTAATTCAGCTGTTATTGGCATATAAAGGAGAAACACCCTGGTGGATAGCCATAATTATAACAATATTTGCAATTTTGTTTCCAACTGTATTCTGGTTCTGGATCCACCGTCCTTACATGCGCTGTGAAAAAATGATGGATCGTTTTCTGGAGGGTTATATTTTTTTCAGAAAAAAGAAGATATGGAGCTCTTGAACCTGACTCCAAGCATCCAGAAGCAGATGAAAATGGTAGACCGCATTGTGCGTTCTCCCCAATATATGGATCTGAACAAAAGACAGGCCCAGTACCTGGCTTTGCAGAATCAGATCAATCCCCACTTCCTTTACAATACACTGGAAAGCATCCGTGGAGAAGCCATTATTGCAGGTCTGGACAGCATTGCAGATATGACAGAAGCCCTGGCAAGATTTTTCCGTTACACCATTACCAAGGTGGAGAATCTGGTTTCTGTGGAGGAAGAACTGGATAACTGTGAGACTTATTTCGGAATTCAGAAATATCGTTTCGGGGACCGGCTGCAGCTTCATATTGATTATGATATTGCAGAGTATGAAAAGATCATGAATTGCAGAATTCCCAAACTGACGTTGCAGCCGATTTTGGAAAACAGCATTATTCATGGCGTGGAGCTGAAGGTTGGAGGTGGAAATCTCTACATCCGTTTTCAGTGTACAAAGAATCGCCTGCTCATCCGTATTTCAGACGATGGGTTGGGAATGGACGAGCTGACCTTAGCAAAGCTGAACCAGAAACTGGGCAAGTCAACCAAGGCTTTTCACGACAATGAAGAAAAACAAGGCGGAATCGCTCTGGTGAATGTGAATAACAGAATCCATTTGATCTTTGGGGATGAATATGGAATGCACGTTTATTCTGTACCAGGAGAAGGGACAGATGTGGAGATCACCATCCTATACTTACTGACGACAGACAGGTGAAAAACAGGAGTGTGCTGGTATGAGAAATGAAGTTCTCAGAATGGAGCGTGTGACGTATAAAGAGGATGAGGTTGTGAAGCTGAAGGACTTCAACCTTCAGATCTTTCAGGGGGAGGTTATGGGATTTCTGCCTGTTAACAGTCATGGGAAAACAGCTCTTCTGAAACTTCTGGAGCGGAATCTTCCCTCTATGACGGTTACATTTATTACGGTGGGGAAAAGGTAAATACCTGGAAAGAACATTATAAGGCTGCAAACCGGATCAGCATTATCCAGGAGAAAAGTTCTTTGGCAGGGAATTTAAATATTGCAGATAATATTTTTGTACTGCGCCCGGGCTTTCGCCAGTGGTGATCCGCACAAAGATCCTGAACCGGCAGATGAAGCCCTTTTTTGAAGATATCGGAATGGACATTCCACTTAATAAAGATGTGGAGAAGCTTTCCACTTTTGAACGGATCATTGTAGAATTGCTCCGGGCTGTGATTATGGGATATCATCTGATCGTGCTGGATGAAGTTGGAGCTCTTGTCAGTGATGATGAGTTGAAAAAGCTTCATGGAATTATCCGTCATTATGTGGAAAAAGGGTTTTCTTTTCTTTATATCTGTTCTCATCTGGAGGAGATTTCCAGTATCTGTGACAGATGTGCGCTGTTTACCAATGGAAGAATCCAGAAGATTCTGGAAAGAGAGGAACTGTTCAATGATCCGCCTGTAACTTACATGACGGAATATAATGACATGGTCCGTTATCATACAAAAAAAAGGGAAGGGCAGCAGGCTGCACCAGTTGTTTTTCAGTGGAAGGGCTACGGAGAGAATGCAGCTTGCAAGTTTTCCTTTGATGTGCATAAGGGAGAATGTCTGGCAGTACAGATTATGGATGCCGGTGGAATGGAAGAACTGAGGAGAATTTTAACCGGAGATATTTTACCGGAAAGTGGAGAACTCCTGTTGAATGGGAAGCAGACAGAGATTCCGGGAAATTGCAGGATTGCAGTAATCCAGGAACGTACTAACAAAAACCATGATTTTTCCCGAACTGGATTATATGAATAATCTCTGTATTTGTCTGACAGAGAAAGTTCCTTCAATCTGGCACAACAAACGTCTTCAGAAAAGTATTCGGAATGAATACAGTCCCATATTAGGGTCAGACGTTTTTGAAATGCCGGTGGAGGAACTGAGTGAAAAGCAGAAGTATCAGCTGGTGTATACAAGAGTACTTTTGCAGAAACCGGAGATTCTGTTTTGTATTCAGCCTTTCTGCGGCGCTGACCTTGCTCACAGGATGTTTATCTGGAGTATGTTGGAAAAGTTCCTGGATAAGGGGATTTCGGTGGTGATCTTATCTTTGAATTTATCGGATTCTCTGGCAATGGCAGATCGCCTGTTGATTCTTGGGGAGAATGGGGAAAAGAGGGAAATTGCAAGAGAAAATTTTCATAAGATTACATCGCCGGTGCCCTGGCTGCACATGTATCTGTCAGAGAGAAAATAAAATATAATACTAATAATTCGGATTGTATTTTCAAACACGCTCCAGAGCCTAAATAAGAAGCCCATGGCAACAGAAATAAAATTGCCATGGGTTTCTTTATAACTAAAATTCAATTGTTTTACTTGTGCTCGCGTCCACTTTCCTGTCTGCGGATAAGAAGTATCCTTCGCTTGCAAATTGGCCAACTGCAATTAATTATAAGTTGCAAAAATTTATTATTGTGAAATATGAGATTACACTTTATTAGTCAATCTTCAGAATCAGCTCCAGCACCCGTCTTGCACAGTGCTCTAATTCCGGGCGGCCAAGCTGTCCCATTTCCATGGCCTTTTTCACACGCTCGGGGAAACCGGTTCCCATTTTTACGTCATTTCCGGCCTTGATTTCTTTGTAATGTTCAGCTCTTGTCCACCAGTCAGTTGTAACCATGCCCTTGAAGCCCCACTCGCCGCGGAGAACATCTTCCAGAAGCTCGCGATTCTCAGAAGCGCGGTGACCATTGATTGCATTGTAGGAGGACATGATGGTCCATGGCTGTGCCTCTTTTACAATGATCTCGAAACCTTTCAGATAGATCTCACGAAGTGCACGCTCGGAAACACGGGAATCGCTGTGCTTTCTGTTGGTCTCTTTGTTATTTGCTGCGAAATGCTTCACAGAAGCTGCAATGTGCTGGGACTGGATACCTTTTACCATAGCTGCGCCCATCTTTCCGGCAATCAGCGGATCCTCGGAATAGTACTCGAAGTTTCTTCCGCAAAGAGGATTTCTGTGGATATTTACTGCTGGGGTAAGCCATACAGCAAGATTGTTCTCCTTCACTTCTTCGGCACCAGCCTGTCCAACCTGCTGAACAAGAGCCGGGTTCCAGGTGCATGCAAGAAGTGTCGCGCAAGGCCATGCTGTTGTGTTCATGCTGCATTCCCCGCTGATACGAAGTCCGGCTGGACCGTCTGCTGTCATAATGGATGGAACGCCGTAATCCGGAAGATTTCCAAAACCGAAGGTATTGGAAACACCTACGTTTGGCTGTCCTCCAAGAAGATGAATCAGATCGTCATCGCTTAACTGTGCCATAAAATCATCCAGGGAAAGCCTGCCTTCTGCTACATCAATAAACTGCTTTCTGCCAAAGTTGTCGAAAAGTGTGCCACGTGCACAGCAGCGGACTGCAGGGGTAATACCTTCCTCAGTGCCCGGCTCCATTTTCTCAAATACGCATTCGTTCATGTCATTGCATGCAGACTGTGGAAGCTCCTCAAAACTGCCGTCAGAGAGCATACGCTCTTTCAGGCTGGTTGGAACAAGATGAGCTGTCAGCTGCTTTGTGATTACATTTTCAGCCAGTTCCATTGTCAGGATGCTCTCCTTGGTGTCGCGCACAGAAGTTCCAATATAGAACTTATAAGTACCTTTTTCCAGAATATATGCGGATTTCTTGATCTTTCCAAGGTCATCGTAGGAAGCCATGTCAGCCTTTGCAAAGGAAAGGCGGATCTGCTGTGTCTCGCCTGGCTGAAGAAGACGGGTTTTTGCAAAAGCGGCAAGCTGGCGGGCTGGTTTCTTCAGAAGTCCCTGTGGAGCTTCGAAATAAATCTGGACAACTTCTTTTCCAGCCAGGTTACCGGTGTTGGTCACCTGAACTTCAGCAAAAATCTGATTCTCTGTTTCCCACATAGCGATGGTGTCCAGGCCAAAGGTGGTGTAGGAAAGTCCATATCCAAATGGATAGATTACTTTTTTTTGTGCCCCTGGAAGAGTTTCAAAATAGCGGTAGCCTACATAAATATCTTCCGTATAGTTTACATAATCAAAAGACTCATGGAAGTTGGCAGTGGATGGATAATCATTTACGTCTGCGGCAAAAGTGTCAGCCAGCTTACCGGAAGGATTTCCTTTGCCGGTGAGAAGCTCCGCCATGGCAAGTCCGCCTTCCATGCCTCCTTGCCATCCAAGAAGAGCGGAGGAAATCCGGTCGTCATTTTTTACCCAGGAAAGATCCATGATTCCGCCGATGTTGAGAACTACCACGATATCATCGAAGCGCTCTTTTACCATGGAAAGCATTTCTTTCTCACGGGCAGTGAGATAGAAGTCGCCATCCGGGAAAATTTCGCCGGAAATTTTCGGCATGGTGGTTTCCGTATCCCATGGATTAAATTCGTTGTTGCATTCAATACTGGAACGGTCCCAGCCTTCGCCGGAGAAACGGCTGATCACAACAACAGCAACGTCAGCAAATGCTTTTGCGCCGTCAGCAAGTTCTGGGGAAAGCTCTGGCTCTACCGTCATTCCTGGTGCGGCACCCTTTTCATACTGGTGCTGGATATCGGTGCGGTAAAATGCGGATAATGGCTCATAGATCTGAACGGCGCCTTCCTGCATTTTCAGCCCGTCGTAAAGGTTGTGTACATAAGAAACCATAACATCACCGCTTCCGCCGCCGCCTTTTACATAGTCGAAGCTGCCCTTGCCGAAAAGGGCGATGCGTGTGCCCTCAACAAGAGGAAGCAGATTTTTCTCATTTTTTAAAAGAACCATACCTTCCTTGGCGGCTTCTTTGGAAAGAAGGATATGTTCTTTGCTTGCGGTAACACGGCCGCTTTCCTTAAGGGGAAGGTTTGGCTGGAATTTAACTCTGGTCCATTTGTTCATTGTGGGATGTCCTCCTGTAGATAAATTTATAATTAGAAAGTTTTTTTCGTGTAGTTGCCTTGATATTGCTATTGTACTGGAAAAAGCGGTGGTGTACTAGATGGTTTATTGCTTCTTTTATAGGTCTTTCTTGATATTATAGATGAAATATTATATATTATCATAAAGAATAAATGGTATATTTTGATTTTGAACCTGTAGCATAAATGTTGTATTTTGATTTTAAACCTGCAGCATAAGTGTTGCGTATTATGGAAGTCGGTAAATTTGAGTGAAAAAAGAAGGTGAGGCATACTATGAGAGCAGAATATGAAAACGTGCTGGATGATCATTTGGGGAAAATTCATTTTACATATGTAAATACCTGGGATGAATTGTTACCGGCGCACTGGCATGAGCATTTGGAAATTATTTATGTGCTTGGCGGCGAGATTACAGCATCTATTAATGATGTGAGTTATGAGTTGGAAAAAGGGGATATTTTTCTGGTAAATTCCAATGATATCCATTATACCTACACGCATGAGGATGCCAGGTATTATCTTTTACAGATCCCGCCGGTTCATCTGGAAAGAATTTCTGCAAAGTGGAAGGGACTGAAATTTCAGGAGCTTATAAGGTCGAAATCAGCTGACGCATGTGTTCAGGGAGAACAACTGGAGAATGTGCAGGGAAAGGGACTTGTGGAGATGAGGGAGAATCGAAGTCTACAAATCGGCTGATGATCTGTATGATCAGTTGAGAGACGTATTTCGGAAAATTGCAGGCTTTTATGAAGAAAAAAAAAGAAGGCTATCATCTTCTGGTGCTTTCTGCTGTTTACCGTTTACTTTATTTTCTTTATACAGAAGGAATCAGGAGTGAGGAAGATACAGAAACCGCTCACGGCACTCTGCGAGACTTGGAGCGGATGAAGTTATGCATGGAATTTGTCCGGGAACATTATGGGGAAAGAATTTCCCTTGCCGATGCTGCAGGCTTTTGGCCATTACACCAGAGCATTTCTGTCGCCTTTTTCGCAAATATACAGGACAGACCTTCCTGACTTATGTAAATCAGATCCGCATGGAGCATTTCCACACAGATCTTCTGGAGACAGATAAAAATATAACATTTCTTCTGGATAAAAACGGGATTACCAATTACAAAGGTTTTTTGCGAAAATTTAAGGAAGCTTATGGGGAATCGCCGAAGGAAGTCCGGAGAAAACAGCTGGGAAAAAAGCAGGAATGATTTTTCCGGAGGGTTCTGAAAATAACAAGCAGGACAGCCTGAAGGTCTGTCCTGCTAGAGCGTGTTTGAAAAATCATTCCTGCAATCTGCACGCCCCACTTTGCGGTATATTTTGCCCGAATTCGGTTGTCGTAGCCCGCTACGACGCCTCATCCGGACAAAATCTCCCACAAATTGTGACGCACATCTTGCAGAAAGCCTTTTTCAAACACGCTCTAGTTGGAAGCTGACGCATTATAACTGCGCTTTATTTTTTACCAGCATTTCATGGATAACATTCTGGGTATAAGCACCCAGATGTTTTTTGTCCTCTTTTTCCAGCTGGTCTATGTAGATTGGTTTGCCATATTCCAGGATAACGTGGGTTTTCTTAACTCTTGGAAAATGGTTTTCCCAGATATCAGCGGAGCCGCTGATCGCCATCGGGATGATCGGACAGTTTGTCTTTGCGGCAATTTTTGAAGCTGCCCTCATGGAATGGAAGCATGTCCAGTTCATCTTCATTTTTGTTTCGTGTACCTCTGGGAAAATGCAGATGGAAATGCCGGATTTCACTTTCTCAATAGCAGTGAGAATGGTTTTCAGTCCCTGCTTCAGGTCATTACGGTCAAGAAACAGGCAGTGAAGACGTTTCATCCAGGTAGAAAGCAGAGGAATCTTTTTCCATCTCTTTTTTTGCGATATAGCCGGTACGGATGGGGCAGCGTGGATAAGTGATCGGTACATCAAAAAAGCTTCTGTGATTTCCGATATAAAGAACCGGCACATCAGTTGGTACATTTTCCTCTCCGATAACAGTCAGCTTCACACCGGATATCCACAGGATAAAACGAAATACTGCCTGAACGATCCGAAGAGAGCTGATTTCCTTTGCCATAGGATTGAATTTGCCGATGATCCATTCTACAAAGAGAATGGGAATGGATAAAATCAGGAATCCAACCACTACGATCACGCATAAAATAAAACGAATCATATGATTTTCCTTTCTTTGATCTGTGCCTCATGCGTAGGAAGCATGTTTTGGCATATTGTTTATGTCTATTATATGTAATTTGAAAAATTCTTGCAATAAATCTTTTTTATTCCTCATACAATAAAATAAATGGAGATTGCTGTTTGCTGTGTTTAAAGGCTGAGCATCAGATGAACAGCAACGAGACATCTGAGGTGGCAGAATGAAAAAAACAAAAGCAGTTCTTCTGGGAGTAATTTTGTGGTCACTGCTTTTGATCAGTGGATGCAATTTTATCCGCATTGAGGAAGAGCCGCGGAAGCCTCTGGAGTATTCCATTGTAAAAAATGAAGAGATACCGGCAGAACTGGCTGCCTGATACAGGAGAAAAAGAAGAATGAATTTCAGCTGACCTATCAATGTGAAAAAGACCTGTTTCTTGTAAAAGGATACGGGGAGCAAATGAGCGGAGGTTACAGTATTTCCGTGGAAGAACTGGGGTGGACTTCCCAGGCTGTTTTTTTCCGGACAATGCTGCTGGGGCCATCAGACGAGAAAATAACGATCAGTCCGCCTTCCTATCCTTACATCGTGGTGAAGACGGAATACCGAAAAGAACCTGTGATTTTTGAACGCTTTACTGAAAAAAGCGAAAATGATGCAATATAGCAGTCTGGTGAAAAAAGGAGTGGAAAATCGTGGAATTAAGAAAAGAAAGTGTGCAGATGCTTCAGATAAAAAGCCGTGCAGCCAGCCAGGTAACGTTTGATACAGATTATAATGTACCAGATGCAAAGCCGGATGTGGGCCGACTGATCCAGAACAAGGGTGACGTTTCCATGGATGAAGTGCGTCTTAGCGAAGGAAAGGCATTTATCAGCGGAAACCTGAACGTGGATATTCTCTATGTGGGGGAAGAAAACCAGAAGGTGAGCAGTCTGGGGGCAAAACTGCCTTTTGATGAGACTTTGAACCTGGAAGGGATTGCAAGTGGGGATAAAATGTGCCTGAAGTGGGAGATTGAGGATCTCAGCGTGCACATGATTCATTCCCGAAAACTAAACATAAAAGCAATTGTCACCTTTTATGCAGTGGTAGATGAAATGGCAGGGATTCAGCTTCCGGTGGAAATCAGTGAGGAGGGAATTTCAGTAAAAAGGAAGAAAGTCCGTTTAATGAGTCTTATGGTACATAAAAAGGACACTATGCGGATTAAGGATGAAGTGACTTTAGTGTCCAATAAACCGAACATTGAACAGCTTTTGTGGTATACCATCGATGTCCGTGGAATGGATCTGCGTCCAGAGGATAATGTGGTGAAGGCAAGAGGGGAGCTGTCAGTTTTTGTCCTGTATTCGGGAGAAGATGAGGAAAATCCGCTTCAGTGGGCAGAGTATGTGCTTCCGTTTAATACGGAAGTGGAGTGTACTGGTTGTATGGGAGAGATGATTCCAAATATTGGCTTTTCCGTTATGCATCAGAGCATTGAAGTAAAACCGGATTCCGATGGGGAAGAACGGGTAATGAGTGTAGACACGGTGCTGGAACTGGACATGAAGCTTTACCGCGAAGAAGAGCATGACCTGATTCTGGATGTGTACTCACCTTTGAAAGAATGCATTCCTCAGGGAAAAGAGATGTGTCTGGAAAGTCTCCTGGTACGGAATGACTCCAAATGCCGCGTATCTGACCGTATTGAACTGAAGGAAAGCCAGGGGAAAATCCTGCAGATCTGTCACAGCCAGGGACGTGTAAAGGTTGAGAAAACGAAAATTGTAGAAAATGGAATCCAGGCTGATGGAATTGTATTTATGAAAATTCTGTATATTACAGGAAATGATGAAATGCCATTCTATTCTGTTGATGGAATGATCTTTTTCCCATATAATTGAGGCAAACGGGATCAACGAGGACAGTATCTTTTTTTTGCAGGCAGATCTGGAACAGCTGTCAACGTCTATGATCGACAGCAATGAGATTGAGGTGAAGGCTGTGATCAGTCTCAATGTGCTGGTGCTTCAGTGTGAAAACCGGATGATCATAAGCAAAGTGGAGGAGCGTCCCCTTGATATGGAGAAAATCCAGCAATGCCGGGAATCACGGTGTATGTGGTGAAAAATGGGGATTCTATGTGGGATATTGCGAAAAGATTTTATACTACAGTGGAGGAAATCTGTGAGCTGAATGAACTGGAAGAGGACAGAGTTGTGCCTGGAATGCCGCTGCTGTTGGTGAAGAAGGTGGAAGGGTAAGGTTGCTTTCTGTTTACTGCATATATTTGGAGAAAACCTTTTCAAACATGCTCTGGTCACGTTGTGGACAGTAACGATATATATAGAATGAGAAATTTCCTCGCATAAATGTATTGAAAAAATACAAAATATTTTACAATAAAAGCATTGATAAAATTGTATACAAAGTACAAAGAAACTGCTGCTCTTAGAGCCTGCCAGAGGTTTTATGTGAGCGGCAGCTACAAGCGGAGGAAATTATGCGTTTACGTGCACTTGCAAAGATAAATCTGGGACTTGACGTGGTTGGAAAACGTGATGACGGATATCACGAAGTCCGTATGATCATGCAGACCATACAGATGTATGACGTGCTTGAAATTGAGAAAAAAAAGGAGCCGGGAATTGTCCTTACCACGAACATTCCTTACGTTCCTACTGACGAGCGGAATCTTGTATATAAAGCGGCGAAAATGTTAATGGATGAGTTTGATATAAAAGAGGGGCTTACCATGAATCTGGAGAAGTTTATCCCGGTAGCAGCCGGCATGGCTGGTGGAAGCTCTGATGCGGCAGCTGCTTTTGTTGGAGTGAACCGCCTGTTTGGACTGGGACTTTCTGAGGAAGAGCTGATGAAGCGTGCTGTGAAGGTTGGAGCTGATGTTCCTTATTGTGTGATGCGCGGAACTGCTCTTGCAGAGGGAATCGGGGAGAAGCTGACCAGACTTCCCAGAGTACCTCACTGCTATGTTCTGGTGGGAAAACCAGGAGTAAATGTTTCAACCAAGACTGCTTATGAGAACCTGAAACTGGACGATCCTGCTGTGGTTCATCCGGATATCGATGGTATGGTGACAGCTGTCAGAAATGGTGATCTTGATGGAATGATTTCCAGAATGGGAAATGTATTTGAACCGGGAATTATCAGCAAATATCCTGTGATCCAGGAAATCAAAGATCTGATGGAGAGCAACGGAGCACGTAAGGCCATGATGAGCGGAAGTGGTCCTACTGTATTTGGCATTTTTGATGATAAGGAGAAAATGGATCGGGCAGCAGCTGTTCTCAGGGAGAGCAGACTTGCGAAGACTGTTTTTGCCACAGATGTTTTTTAGCGGAGGAAAATACAAATGACAAGTGATTTTACAGTGCATATGGATGAGTATCTTCCACTTAGGGAGGTCGTTTTTAACACATTGCGTCAGGCAATCCTGAAGGGAGAACTGAAGCCGGGCGAAAGACTTATGGAGATTGCCCTTGCGGAGAAGCTTGGGGTGAGCAGAACTCCTATCCGGGAGGCCATGCGTAAGCTGGAACTGGAAGGGCTGGTTGTGATGATCCCGAGACGTGGAGCCCAGGTTGCCAATATTACAGAGAAGGATCTGAATGACGTTCTGGAGGTCAGGATCACTCTGGAAAATATGGCCATTGAGAAGGCCTGTGCTAATATGACAGATGCGGATATCCGGAAGCTGGAGCGGGCGGCTGAGGTTTTCCAGACCAGTACGGCGGAAGGCGACCTGGTAAAGATGGCTGAGGCGGATGTGAATTTCCATGAGGTAATTTATGAAGCTGCTGATAATAAAAGACTGATGCAGGTTCTGAATAATCTTCGCGAGCAGATCTACAGATATCGTGTAGAATATTTGAAAGAGGATGAGTCCAGAAACCGTCTGGTGAAAGAGCATGAGAAAATTACCAGGGCGATTAAGGAACGGGACGTGAAAGCGGCACAGGAGCTGTCTTTTGAACATCTGGAAAATCAGCGGATGGGAATTATTCAGGCGATTCGGGCAGAAGAGTAAACTGAGTGGTTTTCTGGGAGCGGAGCGGGCACATCCTGCCCGCGTTCCTCTTTTTGGGAAGTTGAGAGAAAATGAATATAATTGTTTTTATGGGAGATACTGGGAGAGATAACCAGTGTCTTTTTTGTGTAATAGGAAATTTCATTGGAATTCCCTATTACACAAAAGCCCTACCGGGCAGGATTTTCTTTTGTTGCCTGAAAATGGAAAAGAGGAGCAGTGTTGGATAAAAATGATAATATTGTTATGATTTCAAAGGATATTCGAGAAAATGAACGGTATATAAGAGAACGTCTGACAGATTGTGGAGATATTCAGATCCGGAAGATGCGGCTGGGGGATGAGCGGAAGGTTGACTGTCTGATGGTCTATATTGAGGTAGCGACTTCCAATATGATGCTGGAAGACTCTGCCATTGGAAAAATGGTGGGGCATTTCTGGGAGATTTCGCCTGGGGAGATGCAGGAATTTGTGGAGTATAACAGTCTGGGAATTGCGGATGTAAAGAAGCTGACTGACATGGAGCAGGTGTTCGCAGGGCTGCTTGCCGGAAATGCGGTTTTCTTTATGGACGGATTTGACCAGGCCATGAAAATTTCCAGTGCCGGTTATCCAAGCATGGGCGTAACAGAAGTGGAGATGGAGAAGGTTCTGAGAGGTTCCAGGGAAGGCTTCTCTGATTCTGTGAAAATAAATTCGGCACTGATCCGGAAGCGGCTACGGGATACCAGATTAAAGGTAGTGGAATTTTATATTGGGGAGAGATCACATACACTGGTACAGATGGTGTACATGAAAGATCTGGTGCAGGAGGAATTTCTGGAGCAGGTGAAAGAGCGGCTTGGAGAGTTTCGAATTGATGGAATTCTGGACAGCGGAATGCTGGAACAGCTGACGGAGGATTCCTGGTTTTCCCCTTTTCCGCAGTACCAGACTACGGAAAGACCGGATCGGGCGGCGCAGGAAATTTTAAAATGGAAAAGCAGTGCTTCTCTGTGACAATTCTCCGTCAGCGCTTATTTTGCCAGGGGTTTTTTCACAGCTTTATGGAAAGCAGCGAGGACTGGTATAAACCGATTTGAAATGGGCA
>ENA-OQCX01000725-OQCX01000725.1-human-gut-metagenome-genome-assembly--contig:-NODE-725-length-16744-cov-2.921406_pt1 | contig 16744 bp, 23 predicted proteins | sample MGYA00242762_ERZ504587 | MGnify/ENA primary metagenome ERZ504587 (study PRJEB26092, sample SAMD00036337) | human gut metagenome | host: Homo sapiens | study: EMG produced TPA metagenomics assembly of... | reverse complement strand
ACTGAAAGTAAAATCAAATGCCCATTTTTTGTCATTCCATGACTCTGGCGTTGTAACATCTGGTGTACTTATACCGTTAACAAGCATATTAAAGTAATCCATAATGCTTTCAGGAGTTTCAAAAGTAACATCTGGGAAACTGTCCATTACCTTACCTATGTTTATATATTCAATATTATCGCAAATTAAATCTTTTATACCATCATATTTGCCATTAAATAAATCTTTATAAGCTTGTTTGTATTTGTCATCAATTGGCATTAGCGAAGGAATGATATAGTTATCTATACTTAACTTGTAGGGAGAAATTTTATCGTTGGCATTTGTTTCGTTTGCTTTCGAACTAAAACAGGCAATAGAAACATAATCTTGAGTTAATACTTTCCAATCTGATGGCACGTCAAGTGAAAAAGTTACATAATCTTCTTGGCTGTTTTCCGTTACCGTTTTTGTTTCTACATCAGGCCTAATAATTTTATTATTCTGCTGACATCCTACGAGTGAAATCATAAGCACGATGGATATTATTGCTGATAAGATTTTGTTTTTCATTTGTATGCTCCTATTCCTATTATATATTTTAACTGGAAATTATTTGAGATTTTTGATTTTATGCATTTTTTACTAAATTGTGATATCTATTATACTTCTTGTATTGCTTTTTTGTAAAGTAATAATAAAAATAAATTTCAAACTTAATTAAAGTAATAAAGGTAAGTATATCAGGACTTATGCAAAGTTATGTGGGATATGTTTGTTCTACGAAAGGTGGCATAAGATATGGATATACTTGAAGATTTATATTATGGAAACTTATTCCCTCACGAAAAATGTTCAAGGCTTGACGATGAGGTCAAAGAACTATTGAAACTGCTCAACAGGAATGAAGAAAAGTTTGTGGCAACCCTGACTGAGGTACAGAAAGAAACCTTCGAAAAATACAAGGACTGCAATCGTGAGATTTCTGAAATCAGTGAGCGAGAAATATTCCTGAACGGATTTCGGATGGGTGCAAGAATTATCATTGATGTAGTAAATAATTAAGAAATCGGATAAGCAATCAATGAAATTTGACTGCCTATCCGATTACTTTTTGCAAATTTTACTCAATACAAATTATATTCAATGCTTCTTCCTTGGAAATTTTATCCTCAAGATAATTATCTCTCGCAGTTCTCGCTTTTTCAAGCCAATCGTAATATTCCTCAAAACTTAAAGGCTTTTCCACAGTACCAGGTGTGTTAAGTGTTCTTTCATAACGCTTATACATTTTGCCTCGCTGTGTGTCAAAAGTTTTCAGCACCTCATTTCTGTTTGCCAAGATTCGGTGCTTTAATTTCGGCGCAAATTCCTTGCAAGTTTTACCATTATTCAGAACTCTGTCGCAGTACAGGGTTTTCTTTTTTGTCTTTGGCACAAAGTATCTGCCACAAAGCTGACAGCGGCAGAGGCGGTATCCGTTCTCAACAAATAAATGTAACAGCAGAAAATAATACTCTGTCAGGTTACGGATATGGTACATCTGTCTGGATTTGTTATCCTCAAAATAAAATACGGTGGAAATCTGTACGCTGTTGTAATTGAAATCTTCGTTAACATCAATTTCTATTTGATAAATCGCTGAAAAAGTGCAAAACAAAAAACTGCACGGTTTTTATCTGGTCAAGATAGCTTGCATATTCACGCAGATAATGTTCAGTTCCGTCGTTCTCTCCTAAAAAATCCTCAATCATAAGTCTGTTCAAAAGACAGTAAAAAGTTCTATATTCCGCCAATGCCTTTTCTGCTTTTGCAGTTAACTTTTTAATCAGTGCAAATCTTTCTTCACTTTCATCAGGATATGTTCTGTAAACTTTTCTTATTTCATTTTGCAGTTCAGAATACTCTTCAAAATCTTCTTCTGAGAAACTAATCAACTCATTTTTGATAGTAGTATTTTCAATTGGAATCTTATTGTTATTTTCCTGCATATAGCCGGAAATATTTCCTTTGGAATCAATTTTTAATAATAAACCTTCGTGCTTTGCCATATACACCTCTGTCCTTAAGTGAAAATTATAAAAATCACTTCAATTCATTTTGTCATATATTTTTCTTGAAAAGTATGAGATTATTGTATCACACTGGTGAAAAAATTCAACAGCTTTTGGATTACAACTGAATAACCATACCAAAGCTAAAATATTTTGAAATCATATGAGGTATGAGTAACAGGGAAAGGAGAAAAATGATTAAGAATTTAAATTTGGAGTTGAGCAGTAAGGCAAGATTTGATTCAATCGACGGTGCAAGTCTTGTTGAAAAAGATTTGCCGAGAAAGAAGTTTATAATCAATTCACTTCTTGCAAGCGGTCTTTCGATTATAGCCGGCTCACCAAAGGTAGGTAAGTCGTGGCTTGTTCTTGACTGGTGCGTTCGGATTGCAAAAGGCAAAGATGTATGGAATCTGCATACCGACAGCGGTACAACTCTGTATCTGTCACTTGAAGATGATGAAAGCAGATTGCAGGACAGGCTGACAGCGATAACCGATGAAGTGCCGAGTGATGTTCATTTTGTTACGGATTGTTCAAAACTTGATGAAAGGTTGGAAGAACAGATTCAAACTTTTGTTGATGAGCATATGGATACTGTCTTGATAATCATTGACACGTTTCAACTTATCCGTTCTGCAAAAAATGACTCGAGCTATTCAAATGATTATCTTGAGGTACAGAAACTCAAAAAACTTGCTGATGAGTTGAAAATTGCTATTCTTCTGGTTCATCATTTAAGAAAGCAAGGCGACTCTGACCCAATCAATGAGATTTCAGGTACAAATGGTATAGCTGGCTGTGCCGATGCTCTATTTGTTTTGAAAAAAAGCAATCGCACGCAGGGCAACGCAACTTTATTTTGCACGGGAAGAGATATTGAGGACAGAGAAATTGAGCTTGCATTTTCAAAAGAGGATTGCACTTGGAAAATGACTGCAGACAGCGCAGAGAATCCGAATTTGCTTTTGCCTGATGAAATGAACTTGCTCATTGAGATGATGAAAGCAGAAAAATATTTCAACGGAAGCAATGCGGAATTTCTTGAACGATATAATGCTTATTCAGGCAAAAATCTTTCTGCTCGTATTCTGAAAAGGATGATGAACAAGTGGAAGTATGACTTGAATGATAATCACGTTTATTTCAAATCGTATAAGGAAAATAACATCAGAAAGGTTGAAATCAAATATGATTTTGAGATTGATAATTCAGATAGCGAGTACGTTAGGTACGATAAGTACGATGAAAATATAGCCGTTTGATTTATCGTTTTTATCGTCCTTATCGTCCTTAATGCAGATGTTGAGCAGAATTTGGCGGTTTGTCCGACTTTCAAGAGAAAACGGATAAAGTACCGACTTCAAGCAAAAATCAAAATTTGGGCGGTTTGTGAGCGAAAAGTAATTCTATATAACGGATTATGAATTCAGCGTAAAGTTGGGGTTCACATTTTCACAGCTTTTAAGCTGTGGCAAGCAACGCATTCGGCTGGTCGCTGACCTGCCGAATGCAATATACGGGCAGAAGCCCGAACCCACTTTATTGGCAAAGGAGGAAACCTAAATGAAAGACAGAAAAATGAGCATAAGAATATCGGAATCCGATTTACAGAAGATTCACAATAAAGCAGACAAGGCAAATTTAACTTTAACCGAATATATAACGAAGGCTTGCCTCGGAAAACAAATCTTTGTTGTTGACGGACTTGATGAAATTATCCGTCAGCAAAAGGCTATCGGCAGAAACTTAAATCAAATTGCAACACTTTGCAATATGGGTAAAGTCATTTGCTTTAATCTTGCTGAACTTACAAATCAGTATGCAGAGATGAATAAACTACTTACCGATTTGCTTGACAGAAAGAGGTGGTCATAATAGCAACAGTAAAATTTATCGCAAGCAAACAAATGCAGTCACGGCAAGGGTTAGCTTCAATCCTTGCCTACTGCAAACAGGATAAGAAAACTTTGTACGATGGCAGAAAGCTGGTGAGCGGAGTGAATTGTGTAGCAGAGTCAGCGTTCAATGAAATGATGAATACTAAAATTCAATATAGAAAAACTGATGGCAGAATGTACTATCATTTGTTTCAGTTGTTCCACCCCGATGAACCTATAACACCCGAAACTGCTCACGAAATTGCTTTGAAGTTTGCACAAGAGCAATTCAAAGGTTATGAAGTTTTAGTTGCTACTCATATTGACAGAGAGCATATACATTCACACTTCATTTTAAATTCTGTCAGTGCTGAAACAGGATTGAAATATCATCCAGATAAAAATGAGATACAACGGTTGAGAGATTATTCTGACAACCTATGCAGAAAATACGGTTTATCAGTTGTAATTCCTAAGCAACCAAAAGTAAAACAGATGTCGGCAAGAGAATATCGTTCAGCAGACAAAGGTCAAAGCTGGAAGTTACAGCTTGCAATAGCTGTTGATGAAGCTATGAAATATGCAACCTCAAAGGAACATTTCATAAGCCTGATGGAGAACGAAGGCTATGAAGTTAAATGGACGGCAGAAAGAAAAAGCATTACCTACACTACACCAAATGGAATGAAGTGCAGGGATAATAAATTACACGAAGAAAAATATCTTAAGGAGAATATGGAAAATGAATTCAGAATACGGGAAGAAATCACCACAGGAATTAAAGGAACAAGCCAAAAAGCAAATGCAAATCGCCTCAAAAGCAGAACCCTGCGTAGCGGTTACGGAGCAGAACTGGAAAGCATTAATTTCAACTCAGACAGCACAGATAGATATGCTGAAATCAATACTGGACGAAATTTCAGAACTGACTACGAAAGAGGAAATACGGATATACCTCAACCGCCAGATGAATTCCTTGCAGAAGTCTATCGACAATTCCAATGCAATGGCGCAGACCTTCAAGAAGGAGCTTCAGAATATGACGAACAATTACGTCAGTCAGATAAACAATGCGGCGAAGAATGCTTCACAACAGGTTGGGAGCACGAGCGAGAAATATTCATACAGTATCAGTCAGGCGGAGGAGAAACTGAATCATCATGTGAGGATACTGTTTTTCCTGGCTTTGATACCGACAGCTATTACAGCAATAACGGAAATGATATTGCATATCTGGTCGCAAATCTCACAAATATTTTAGACAGCAACCACCCTGTAGAGGACTGCACTACAATGAAAAAACCTCGTAAAGAGAGAAAGAACATACAAGAAAATCCACAAGGCGGATTTGGTATGAAGATGTAAAGAAAGGATTGCCATGAACGAAACTGAAAATAGAATAACACCAATCACAAGAAACGATATTGCGTTTAACCGCCGTCATCTGTACGAAAGCGATAAGGTTAAAATCGGCAAAAAGACATTTTTAGTCACATCGGTATTTCCTATCGGAACCGAGAACGGTGACAACCCAAGTGCCGATGAAAAAATTAAAAATTTACTTGAACGAAAAACGGGATAAATATTTTACTGGACATTCAAACCGAGTAGGAGTATTGTTGACTTGCAATCCTATTCGGTTTGATTCAACAGAGCCTGAACGGCTCGGAAAGGATGAAAAAATTATGAAATCAAACCAACAAAAGATTACCGCACTCTACTGCCGTCTTTCTCAGGAGGACGAGTTAGAGGGTGAATCAAACAGCATTAAAAATCAAAAAAGTATGCTCGAAAAATATGCCGCCGATAACGGCTTTGGCAACTGTCGGTTCTATATTGATGACGGTTACAGCGGAGTATCCTTTGAACGCCCTGACTTCAAGCGTATGATTGCCGATATGGAAAAAGGAGAAATTGGAACTGTTATCACAAAAGACCTTTCCCGACTCGGCAGAGATTACCTTAAAACCGGTACATATATTGAAATTATATTCCCTCAGAACGATGTGAGATATATTGCCGTAAATGACGGTGTTGATTCCGAAAAAGGCTGTAATGAATTTATCGGAATCCGTAATTACTTCAATGATTTCTTTGCTGCTGACACATCCAAAAAATCAGGCAGTCCAAAGAGCAAAGGCAGAGCGTGGTGAAAGGATAGGCTCTAAGCTTCCTTACGGATATATGAAATCCGAAGATAACAGGTTAGTACCCGATCCCGACACTGCTCCCGTGGTAAAACGAATCTTTGATATGTATGTCAACGGAGTGGGAACCCGTACGATTGCAATGACTCTTGAAAGAGATAAAATTATGTCGCCAAGCGCATATGCCTACTACAAATACGGCAGAAAAGAAAATGGCTTGAAGCTGAATAATCCCTATCTGTGGAGTGATGTTACACTTAGAGGAATGCTTGTAAACGAGGTATATATCGGCACAACGGCGAACTACAAAACCACCACCAAATCAAATAAGCTGAAAAAGCAAATTCACAACGACCGCAAGGATTGGCTAATATTTGAAAATACCCACGAGGCTATCATTGATAAATCCACCTTTGAAATGGTGCAGAAGTGGTTTGCAGGAAGAAGAAAACCGAATAAATCAGGTAAGACAGATGTGTTTGCCGGGTTAGTTTATTGTGCCGATTGCAAAAGCAGAATGTATCTTCGCCGAGTGCTTAAGTATCCTAAAGAAAACAACTACCTTTGCAAAACCTATCAGCGATACGGTAATAATCACTGTACGGCACACAGAATCAGCGAACAGGATTTACACGCTGTGATACTTCAAAAACTGAGAGAGGTAACGGCATATGTACGTGAGAATCCCGAAGAATTTTATGAAATAGCAAGCCGTAATGCAAGAGCCGAAGCCGAGCGTGAAATGAAAACTTATCTGAGGGAAAAAGAAGCGGCAGAACAAAGAATAGCAGAGCTTGAAAGTATCATCCGTTGTCTGTACGAAGACCGAGTGCTCGGACGAATTTCTGTTGAACGCTACGAATCATTGTCATCAGGATATGAAACCGAGCAGTCAGAACTGAAAACTAAGCTTAATGAGATGAACGCCTTTCTTGATGAGAACGAAAAGCGAGAGCAGTTGATTCAGGACTTTATTGAAAATGCAAAGAAGTACATTGACATTCAGGAACTGACGCCTGAAATTCTCAGAGCATTCATCAGCAGAATTGAGGTGCACGAAAAGGCAAAATGGCATTCAACAGAATGCGGAAATGATATTGTGATTTACTTCACCGTTGAGCGCAAGGAACAGCTTAATGTATGGCATAAAGAGATTAAAACCGCATAAATCAAGATGCCGAGGGGCGAAATTTCCCCTCGGTTGTAAAAGAAATATTTTCTGACAATAATGATATTACGCAGATGCAATGCTGTTCAATATTCTGTCGTATATGAGCAACAAACTTCTCGGAGAGGAAAACACCGTTGCATCAATAGACGAACTCTATTTGTTTCTTTCAAATTTAACAGCTATTGAGTATATCAGAAACGCAATGAAGCGCGTCCGCAAAAAGGACTCAGCCGTGGTTTTAGCCAGTCAGAACATAGATGATTTTTTGATTCCGAGCGTTAAGGAATACACAAAACCCCTGTTCTCAATTCCTACTCATCACTTCTTATTCTTCCCCGGAAATATTAACCCTAAGGATTTTGAAGATGCCCTAATGGTTGAGCCAAACGAGTATGCCTTAATCAAATTTGGTGAGCGTGGCACTTGTCTGTATAGGTGCGGTAATGAACGCTATTTGCTTCTCGTTCAGGCTCCCGAATATAAGTCTGTTATTTTTGGTAGTGCTGGGGGTAGGTGATATATTTACAAGATGAAATCACTTTGATATAATAAATATTATCTTTTCATTTTGAGGTGGTTTTATGAGTAAAAAAATTGAATGGACAGTTGAGATGGCAGATAAACAGATAGAAAAATGGAAGAAAATAAAAGGTGTCATAATAAGAGCTAATCAACTATCTGAAAACGATGATTGTGCAGTGTTAATCTATAAGTTGTATCTTCAAAATACATCAGTTGCAAAGGTAGCCGAAATACTAAATGAACAAGGATATAGAACTCCCAGTGCAACGGGGACAAGAAAAATCTCTTCAAATGATATTTCGGAAGTTATTAGAAGTGCTGAAATAGATGATAAAGAATTACAGGAACTGGTTCGATCTATCCATTCAAATGCGACTAATTTTATTAATAAAATTTATAACTAATTATCTGTCACAAAAATCCGATTGATTTTCGTATGAAGTCAATCGGATTTTTTGTTCAGGAGGTGATTTTGTGAGCGCTACCATAGGTGCGGCACTAAAGAAAATAGCAGTTTCTCTGCTGACGGATAAAAAGGTAATAAAAACAATAGGCGGTATAATAATCGGCATAATCATAATTGTGGTTATGCCGATTGTTGCTGTGGTGTCTGTTTTCAACGGCAGTATGGATATTGACACCGACAAGCTCAACCAGTCTATACTGGAAAACATTTCAGCAGAGCAGATGGAAAATCTACAGCTTATCAACGACACGATGACAGAGGTTGAAAATCAACTCAAAAGCAAAAAACTGTCCGACTGCAACACGCAGGCAGAGGTTATCTATCTGTTTTCTCTGTCCGATAAATCAGAGGATGAGGACTTTGTAAAAAACTTTGTATCCTGTTTCAAGAAGAATCAGTCTGATGAGGATTTGATAAAAACCGTCAATCAGAAATTCGGAACGGAGATTAAGTATGACGAGTTTCAGAAAATGATGCAGTCAATCAAGGGTGCTGAAATCAGTACCGCAGGCTTTACTGACAAGACCACGAAGAACAATCTCGACCTTGTCAAGTGGTGCGAGAACGCATACAAAAATGGCTGGGGTTATGTTTACGGCGGTTACGGTCAGATCTGTACAAAGCAGTATCTCGACCAACAGGCAAGTCTGTTTCCCGGCAACAATGAGGCAGGCGGTGAAATGTGACAGGTCGGTGAGAAATGGCTCGGCAAGAGAGTATGCGACTGCATAGGCTTGATAAAATCTTACGCTTGGTACAACGCTGACAGCGGAGAGATTGTCGCAGGCTCAAACGGCTTTACCGACTGCGGTGCAAATTCCATTTGGAGCAGCGTTACAGAAAGCGGCCCGATTTCCAATATGCCCGATACACCCGGACTTGCCGTTTGGATGAACGGTCATATCGGTGTGTATATCGGCAACGGTGAAGTTATCAAAGCACAAGGCACAGCCTACGGAGTTGTCAAAACAGAGCTTAACGGGCGAGGTTGGACAAAGTGGCTGAAGATACCGAATATAAAATATGTGGAGGTAAAATCAAAATGAAGAAAACAAGCGTAAGCGTTATGTACGATGATGAAAAGCTGAATGCAATTAAGCTGTATATGTCACAGCGTGATTTGGATTTCAAGGAAGAGCTTGAAAAATCTGTGGACGCTCTGTACGCAAAATATGTCCCTGCAAATGTCAGGGAGTTCATTGATATGAAAGGTTCACAGGTAAAAACACCCAAGCATAAAAAGCCAAAGCCACAGGAAGAAAATACCGAGGTGGTAACTTGAAAAATCAGAATTTCGGAATAGAAATTGAAATGACCGGCATCACTCGCAGTACTGCGGCGAAAGAGGATTTGCTCTACAAGGCATTAAAAGTGAATGTATCAAGAGAACATTACTGTCAAAAGATGGACACACGCTTCCTTGATGAAATCAATAACCGTCCTCCGATGTCTATGGAGCAATTCAAGTCAATGTGGTATGACGGCGAGGATTACAGCTACCGACACTATGATGACACACGCTACCATGCTTTGAATCTTCACAGCGTGTTCTACAAGGGTACGATTGAATTCCGTCTTTTTAATTCAACCTTACACGCAGGCGAGGTCAAAAGTGCTATTCAGCTTAGCCTTGCAATCAGTCATCAGGCTTTAATTCAGAAGTCTGCAAGACACGCTAAAACTGTATCGGATAATGAAAAGTACACTTTCAGAACTTGGCTTTTGAGATTGGGTTTGATAGGTGACGAGTTCAAAACAGCTCGTCATCATCTGCTAAAAAATCTTGAGGGCAACATTGCGTGGAAGGATCCTGCACAGGCTGAAAAGCAAAAGGAAAGACTTGCTAAAAAACGAGCCGCACAGTTGAACGATACAGTTCAGAATACAAACGAAAATATAAATATCAACGAACCCGAATCTGAAACTGCAACTGAGCAGAATGAGGATTCGGGTTTGTTATGAGTATGTAAGGAGAGAAATCTATTATGAGTAAAAAATTATACATTGCCTATGGCAGTAATCTCAATCTTAAACAGATGAAATACCGTTGTCCGACAGCAAAGCTTGTCGGAAAGGGTGTAGTCGAAAATTACGAATTACAATTCAAGGGTATGCCTCACTGCTCCTATGCAACAATCGCACCTTGCTCGGTAAGTCCGTTGCCGTTGCACTGTGGGAACTTCAGCCGAGAGATGAAAAACTGCTTGACCGCTACGAGGGTTATCCCTCCCACTACTTCAAGCAAGACTTGCCTGTTCGGATGAGTAATGGATCGGAAACGACAGCGATGGTTTACATTATGAATCTTAAGCAGAATTTCGGATTGCCCAGCGCAAGCTATTATGATACTGTATTGCAGGGGTACAAGGACTGCGGTTTTGACTTGAATGTTTTAAACGAAGCCGTAAATGACAGTGCAGAGAAATTCTACGATAACCTTGAACAGAACAATCTGTTTGATTCACCTGATGAAGATGAAGATATGGGAATAGGTGGCATGAGTTTATGAACGAGAGAAAGAAATTGAAAAAGCATCTCGGCGATAAATATATTTTCAAAATGTATTTGTCTGTGAACGAGGTTAAGAAATTACTTTCCGAAAATTCAAAAGACAAGCACGACACTCTGTTTGCTTCACTCACAGTCGGCTGTGTGAAAATCAACGCTGTTGTATTTCCTACTCCCGATAAAATGCTCCTCGGCTTTGACATTCTTGTAAAGGACACACCCGAGAGCGAGGAATGGATTTGCTATGATACGCTATCGGACGAAATTAAGTTATCCCCTCGAAGTATTGAACAATCAATGTTCGATATTCTGAATCGTGAGATTAAGGAGTACGGACTGTCATATACCGAGTGCAATTTTGAAGTAATAAACGGCAAAGTGATTAAGTAAAGAATTACGGGGGTGTTTTCGCCACATTCGCCCTGTGTTGGCTTTTAATGGAGAAGTCGGGAAAGTTATCCGAAACCAAAGGAAAATAGAAACATGGAGGCTTGTGGCAAGGTGTGAAAAATCGGAGTTACGGCAATTCGGGCAGTTTTTCAAGGGTGGAATTTTAAGCAGGATAAAGCGTATTCCGTGCAAGCACGGATTCGCCGAAACACACCGACCGGCAACGCCGTTCGGGGATTTTCAAAGGTGTTACATTTTTCGGATTGTGTTACCGCTTGTATTCCGAACTGCCCGATTTTGCCGTTTTGATGAGGTTTTCTCTGAATACCCGAAGTGTTACTGAAAGGAAAGGTGAAAAATGGACAACGATTCAAAGAGAATAGGACTGTATATCAATCAGGATTTGCTTAATACCTGTGATAATGCAATCTCAATAACCAATGCAACATCACGAAGTGAATTCATATCCGACGCAATAGAATTTTACATTGCATGGCTAAACTCAAAGAATGTAAGTCGTGTGCTTACTCCTGCTTTGGAATCCGTAATCAGTTCAAAAATCCTTGATACCGAGGACAGGATCGCAAGGGTACTATTTAAGCAGGGTGTGGAGCTTGCAATGCTGATGCATGTTGTTGCGGCGACCAATGATATTACGGAAGATCAGCTGAGAGATTTAAGAAAAATTTGTGTTGATGAGGTCAAACGCAACAGCGGTAAATATAAGTTTGATGATGCTGTAAGGTTTCAGAAAGGGTAAGCTATGCCGAGAATTATTATGAAATCACCCTACATCAAACCGAATTCCAAAACTCATATCGGGAATTATGTTTCATACATTGCCACCCGTGACGGAGTTGACAAGGCTGACAGCACACAAAAGTTTATGGAAGCAACTGAAAGACAAAAACATATTATTAAGAAATTACTTTCTGATTATCCTGACTCAAAGGACTTGTATGAGTATCAGGATTATCTTGATAAGCCAAACAGAGGTAATGCTGATGAATTTATTTTGCGGATTGCCGAAACCCACGCTGAACTATTCGGTGACCGAGAAAAATATGTAAGCTACATTGCACAGCGACCGAGAGTAGAAAAAATATCCTCTCACGGCTTATTTACCGATGGCGGTGTGCCGATAGTTTTATCCAATGTGCAGAAAGAGGTTGCAGAAAGCAAGAGTAATGTGTGGACGCATATCATTTCTCTCAAGCGAGAAGATGCGGAACGGCTCGGATACAACAATGCAAAAGCTTGGATGAATCTAATTCGTTCACAGCGAAATATGATAGCGGAGAATATGAAAATCGCTCCCGAAAATTTCCGATGGTATGCGGCATTTCATAACGAGGGACATCATCCTCACATTCATATGATTGCATATTCTACAAAACCGAACGAAGCGTACCTGACGGAAAATGGCATTGAAAATATCAAGTCAAATCTTGCAAAGGTAATCTTCCGTCAGGACTTGATAAGTATTTATCAGAAGCAAACCGAACATAGAGATAGGCTCCGTGCTGAGGCTCGTGACATAGTAGAGGATTTGGTTTCAAAGATTAACTCTGAAATATATATCAGCGCGTCAATTCAGCATAAGCTGTTAGAGCTTGCCGACAGGCTTTCAAAAACGAAAGGTAAAAAGGTTTACGGTTATCTGAAACCCGATGTAAAAGCAATCGTTGATTCTATCGTTGAAGAGCTTGCCAATGACAGCAGAATTAAAAAACTGTATGATTTATGGTATGAGCAAAAAGAAAATACAATCCGCACCTACACGGATGAAATGCCTGACAGGATTCCGCTTGCTAAAAACAAGGAGTTCAAGTCAATCAAGAATGCAATAATCAAGGAAGCGTTGAAACTAAATCTCACTGAAGATGTGGTTGAGAAAAGCGAAAATTCGGACAATGAATCTGTTACAAAACCCTTTGAATATGAAGAAAGCACCTCTGCCGAATCAGTCTTTGATTCAGACAGAGGTGTTCTGTATCCTCATTATTCAATTAAAACCAACCGCAACAGCGTTACAGTTTCTTCCCTTTATCTCCTGCGCTATCTCTGCAATATGATTCAAAATAAATTAAGATTTGAAGAAAAGCAGAAAGCACAAAGAACGGATAAAAAGTTACAGCAGAAAATTAATGATAAGAAACAGGCACAGGGGTTGAAAATGTAAGTTTGATAAACCGGAATTTGTCTATCACAATATTTTTTCATTTGCATGAGCGTAGTAAATAATTTTAGGATTGTAACTCATTACAAGTTTCCAATCATTTTTAATTTAACATTGTCGTCATAAGCATCAATATATTCGATAGGTTCTAAATCTCCCACAAAACAAATCCCATTATCCAAAATCAAACGCTATGCTGTCCTCACTATGACTTGGGGTAGATATAATTTCCCCTTCAATGCCCAAATTTTCAAGAAACTCTCGGCTATCTTTGCTACTGATAATTATTGAATTATCAGTATTGATAGGCTCATAATCTAATCGTTTATCTTTTCTGAAAATCTCGTCTGCAAAATGAATATGCGAATTTTGTGTATCAATTAGAAGTAGTTTTACTCCTTGCTTCATTAGAACACTTATTAAACCAATATGGTCAGGATGGTAATGTGTTGCTAAAACATAAGAAATATCACTAATTTTAATGCTGTGTTCTTTAATTGCTTTATAAAATGCAGGCAATGTTCCTGCAAAGTCAGTATCAATAAGCAAACTACCACGTTCTCCTTGAATAAAGAATGTATTTGTATTGCCGTATCTCAACTTACTTATCACAAAACCACCTTCGCAACTTCAGATTTATCAATCTGTTATTTTTCAATTATCATATCATAGACAAATAAAATTGTCTATAAAAAAATCAGCCTACCGCCAAGGAACATCTGCACCCAAACGCTGATAGGTGCCACCTGTCACAGTGATAAGAGAAGAACTCCCCACTATAAGATATTACAGCAGAAAAGAAAAATATACACAAGGAAGTGATTACAATATCAACCTACATTCATTTTACAAAAGAACAGCGAGAGCAGGCAAGGCGAACAGACCTTGCTAATTTTTTAATCGGTCAAGGCGAGAAAGTCAAGAAATCAGGTTCAGAATACGAATGGCTTGACGGTTCGCAAAAGGTAACAATCAGAGGCCACCTCTGGTATCATCAGTACGAACAGAAAGGCGGTGACGCAGTTGACTTCATCCGCAGATTTTATAACAAGGACTATGCCGAAGCGGTTGAAATGCTTTTGAATAACTGTGGCGGTCAAATCATAACCTCACCGCCCACAGGAAAAGAGCGTAAACCCTTTGAACTGCCGCCGAGAAATGATAGAATGAGCAGAGTTTTTTCTTATCTGCTGTTGACTCGTGGCATTGACAAGGATGCGCTTTTTGAGTTTGTGCGGAAGAAAATGATTTATGAGTCAGCCGATTATCACAATGCTGTCTTTGTCGGCTATGATTCAAACGGTAAACCTCGCCACGCACATAAGAGAGGAACGGTGACGAGTAATCCGTATAAAGGAAATGTTGCAGGCAGTCAGCCCGAGTACAGCTTTCACTTTAACGGCACAAGCGAAAAGCTATTTTTATTCGAAGCTCCCATTGATATGCTTTCCTACATTTCAATGCATAAGGAAAATTGGAAAAGTCACAGCTATGCGGCGTCCTGTTCAGTCTCGGACAGGGTGCTTTTTCAATGTCTGCAAGACAATCCGAACATCAAAAATGTGTTTCTCTGCTTTGACAATGACGAGGCAGGACAGACAGCAAATAAACGCATAGCCGAAAAATTAAATTCAATGAATATCCAAAACGAAATTCTTATTCCAACGCATAAAGACTGGAACGAGGATATTTTAAACGGTGAAAGGATTGATGAAATATGCCGTCAGGTGTTATAACTCTGATTATTGTGACAGGTTCAATGTTTGCCTTGTTCATAATTATTTCTATGGTGGGCAATCACTATTCACTCAACCGAATAAAGAATAAAACAGTCGGACAAGGTCAGCACGGCATGGCTCGTTGGGCAACAAAAAAGGAAATCAAGAAAACCTACAAGCAGATTGATTTCAAACCCGATGAATGGCGTACAAATCCCAACAGCAGACCAACTGAGCAAGGAATAGTTGTCGGTTGCAAGAACAGCAGAAAAGGAACAACAGCAATGGTTGACACAGGCGATGTCCACGCTCTGATGATTGGTGCGGCCGTGTCGGCAAGACTGCATTTTGGCTTTATCCGTGCATTGAATATGCTTGTGCAACGGGTATGTCATTTTTATCAACCGACACAAAGGGTGACATTGTTCGAAACTACGGAACGATTGCAGAAAAGTACTATGGCTACAAAATTTCTATTATTGACTTGCGTAATCCCACACGCTCCCATGGCAACAATCTTCTACACCTCGTAAATAAATATATGGACTTATACAAAGCAAATACCAAACAGCTTGTTTACAAGGCAAGAGCAGAAAAATATGCGAAAATCATTTCAAAGACGATTATTCTTTCAGGAATGGACTCAGCTTCATTCGGACAGAACGCTTACTTTTATGATGCGGCAGAGGGACTTTTAACAGCAACTATTCTGCTTCTTTCAGAATTCTGCGAACACGAAGAACGGCATATTGTTTCGGTATTCAAAATCATTCAGGAATTACTTGCACCAACCAATAAGAAAGGCAAAAATCAGTTTCAGTTGCTTATGGACTATCTTCCCGACGACCACAAGGCAAAATGGTTTGTAGGAGCCGCACTGAACACAGCCGAACAGAGTATGTCAAGCGTTATGAGTACGGCATTGTCAAGGCTGAATGCTTTTCTGGACTCCGAGCTTGAACAGCTTTTGTGTTTTGATACAGAAATAGACGCTGAAAAATTCTGTAATGAAAAGTGCGCAATATTCATTGTAATGCCGGAAGAAAACCCAAACACTTTTTTATGGTTTCGCTGATTATTCAACAGCTTTACCGTGAAATTCTGTCCGTTGCCGACGAGAACGGCGGCACGCTTAAAAATCGCTGCGTATTCTTCTGCGACGAGTTCGGTACCCTTCCCAAGATTGACTCTGCCGAGATGATGTTCTCAGCCTCCCGTTCAAGGCGGTTGCAGATAGTGCCAATAATTCAATCCTTCGCACAGCTTGAGAAAAATTACGGCAAAGAGGGTGCTGATGTTATCATAGATAACACACAGCTGACCATTTTCGGCGGCTTCGCTCCTAACAGCACAAGTGCGGAAGTCCTATCAAAAGCACTTGGTTCAAGGACTGTAATGTCTGGTTCGGTTAGCAAAGGCAAGGATAATCCGTCACAATCCTTGCAAATGATTGAGCGACCTTTGATGACTCCCGATGAGCTGAAGTCACTTTCAAAAGGCACATTTGTTGTTATGAAAACAGGTTTTTATCCTATGAAAGTAAAACTAAAGCTGTTTTTTAAATGGGGTATTAAATTTGAAGAAAAGTATGAGGTCATGGAAAACAGCAACCGTGAGGTTCACTATGCCAACCGTTCGGAGTTGTTCAACAACATAATCCAAACATACTGCCCTCACTATCTTGAACAGACTGTTACTGATTCGGATTTTGATGAAGCAAGCGGTGAAAA
>ENA-OQCX01000724-OQCX01000724.1-human-gut-metagenome-genome-assembly--contig:-NODE-724-length-16756-cov-2.127969_pt1 | contig 16756 bp, 22 predicted proteins | sample MGYA00242762_ERZ504587 | MGnify/ENA primary metagenome ERZ504587 (study PRJEB26092, sample SAMD00036337) | human gut metagenome | host: Homo sapiens | study: EMG produced TPA metagenomics assembly of... | reverse complement strand
CTTTGCAAAATTTAACAAGCGAAGAAAACAGCGAAAATATCTGCCGATCACGATCAAGGGCGGACAGGATTGTACGATCCGGCCAGTCAGAAAGATCCGCATTCAGAACAGCGTGAACATACGGTTTTTGACGCGGGATTTTCCTGGTTTATCTGACGGAGAAGCTGCTTGCAGTATTCGCGGCGCGTATGTCCGTCAGCCGGACAGGGACTTTTGACAACCGGAAGATGATATTTATGCCAGAACCCGATCACATCGGCCTCATCAACAAAAAACAGCGGACGAATCACTGTCAGATTCATCTGGTCTAAGTAGGTTTTTGGGGGGAAGGAATAAAAACGTCCCTCATAGAGAAGAGACAGAAGCATAGTTTCGATCACATCATCTTTATGGTGTGCATAGGCGATCTTATTGCAGCCAAGATCTTTGATGGCAGCATTGAGAGCGCCTTTTCTCATTTTTGCACATAAGGAACATGGATTGTTTTCTTTTCGTTCTTCAAAAATAATCTGAGCAATCTGCGTGTTTACGATTTTATAAGGGATCTCAAGCGTCCGGCACATACGTTTGATCGGTTCCGGGTCAAGATTCTGAAAACCAAGATCGACGGTGATGGCAGTCAGAGTAAAATGTACTGGATAAAAACGTCGCAGACCATGTAATGCACATAAGAGGGTCAGGCTGTCTTTTCCACCGGAAATGCCGACCGCGATATGGTCGCCTTCTTCAATGAGATGATAGGCATCTACTGCCTGCCGAGTGAGACTTAGTAATTTCTGATATTTCATAAGGGAACTCCTTCAATGCTCGAATTGAATGATATTAAGGTCAAAAGATGCTTTACGCAAAGACTAACTCATAAATGAGAAAAAGTCAATGATTGCAATTCATATGCAGAGTCAGTATAATAAAATAGGTCAAGGAACAAATGGAGATAAAATGGAGGCTCGCATACATTTTTATGCGTCGGCTCATTTATGAATAGTGTGATACCAGGGGTAATGGATGTGTCAGACTAAGGAGAAGAAAGGCGGGAGATGAAGATGTGTCAGTATGACAGAAAATCAAAAAAGGCGGAAGAATTTATCAATCATGAGGAGATTTTAGAGACACTTCGCTATGCGGAAGAAAATAAGCATAACGAAGCTCTGATCGATCAGATTCTTGAGAAGGCAAGGAAAAGAAAGGGACTGGAGCACAGGGAGGCAATGGTGCTTCTGGACTGTGATATCGAGGAGAAAAATCAGGAGATCTATGCTCTTGCAGAGCAGATTAAAAAAGATTTTTACGGCAACAGGATTGTTATGTTCGCACCGCTGTATTTATCCAATTATTGTGTGAATGGATGTGTCTACTGTCCATATCATGCCAAAAATAAGCATATCAGCCGCAAAAAGCTGACACAGGAAGAAATTCGAAAAGAAGTGACCGCACTTCAGGATATGGGGCATAAACGTCTGGCGCTGGAGACGGGGGAAGATCCGGTCAACAATCCGATCGAATATGTGCTGGAAAGTATCAGGACGATCTACAGCATCAAACATAAAAACGGAGCGATCCGCAGAGTGAATGTAAATATCGCAGCGACAACGGTGGAAAATTACCGGAAGCTCAAAGAAGCAGGAATCGGAACCTACATTCTTTTCCAGGAAACGTATCATAAAGAGAGTTATGAAAAACTGCATCCGACCGGACCGAAGCATAATTATGCTTATCATACCGAGGCGATGGACCGTGCCATGGAGGGTGGCATTGACGATGTGGCATCGGTGTACTGTTTGGTCTGGAACTGTACCGCTATGAATTTGCAGGGCTTCTGATGCACGCAGAGCACCTGGAGGCAGTACATGGTGTCGGACCGCATACGATCAGCGTGCCGCGTATCCGCAGGGCAGATGATATTGATCCGGATACCTTTGACAATGGCATTGACGATGATATCTTTGCAAAGATCGTGGCATGTATCCGTATTTCCGTGCCATATACCGGCATGATCGTTTCTACAAGAGAGAGCCAGACCTGTCGCGAGCGGTTCTGCATCTGGGTGTGTCACAGATCAGCGGAGGTTCCCGCACAAGTGTCGGCGGTTATGTAGAGCCGGAAGAAGAGGATGATAATTCTGCACAGTTTGATGTCAGTGACAACCGCTCTCTGGACGAGGTTGTGAACTGGCTGATGCGTCTTGGCTATATTCCCAGTTTCTGTACGGCCTGCTACCGGGAAGGCAGAACGGGGGATCGTTTTATGAGTCTGTGCAAGAGCGGGCAGATCCAGAACTGTTGTCATCCGAATGCACTGATGACCTTAAAAGAGTACTTGATGGATTATGCATCCGAAGACACCAGAGAAATTGGTCTGAAACTGATCGAAAAGGAAATCCCAAACGTCCCAAGAGAAAAGACCAGAGAGATTCTGGAGCGTCATTTAAAAGAGATCGAAGAGGGGCAGAGAGATTTTCGTTTCTGATGGAAAAGGTTGATTTGAACAGGAGGAAAGAAGCCGATGAGCCTAAATACAACGCCGGCAGCAGAACGTACGCATATTGGGATTTTTGGAAAGCGAAATGCCGGAAAATCAAGTTTGATCAATGCACTGACCGGGCAGGAGCTGGCAATTGTATCGGATATTTCCGGGACAACGACAGATCCTGTATATAAAGCGATGGAACTGCTTCCGCTGGGACCGGTGGTACTGATCGATACGCCGGGAATCGATGATGAAGGTGAGCTTGGAGAACTTCGTGTAAAGAAAAGTTATCAGGTTTTAAATAAAACAGATCTGGCAATCCTGGTATGCAGTGCAGAAGAAGGAATTGCCGGAGAGGATATCCGGCTGCTTGAGAGAATCCAGAGTAAGAAAATACCATGGATACTTGTTATGAATAAAAAAGATCTTATAAAAAAAGAGGATCAAAAACTGCCCATTGAAATTTTAAAGAAATTTGAAAAGGAGGAATCAGATGTAAGTGCTCTGTGGGTAAGTGCCGAAAAAGGTGAACAGATTTATGAGCTGAAAGAGCAGATTGCCGGAAAAGCGCAAAAAGGAAAAAAAGAAAAGCCGCTGGTTTCCGATCTGTTAAGCACGGGGGATTGTGTGGTTCTGGTCATTCCGATCGATAAAGCGGCGCCAAAAGGAAGGCTGATCCTGCCACAGCAGCAGACGATCCGGGATGCGCTGGAAGCAGGTGCGTCTGTTATGGTGACAAGAGATCATGAACTGCAAAAGACGCTGGAAGCTTTAAAAGAGCCGCCTAAGATGGTCATTACAGACAGTCAGGTTTTTGGCAAAGTGGCAAAACTCACACCAAAGAAGGTGCTTCTGACTTCGTTTTCGATTCTGTTTGCACGTTATAAAGGAGAACTGAGAACTCAGGTAAACGGGGCGAAGAAGCTGGATTCCATTCAGGATGGGGATCTTATTCTGGTCTGTGAAGGGTGTACACATCACAGACAGTGTGACGACATCGGCACGGTGAAACTTCCGGCATGGATCCGGAATTATACGAAAAAGGAACCGGTGTTTGAATTTACCAGCGGCGGAGCATTTCCGGAAAATTTGAAGGCATATCAGCTTATCATACATTGCGGAGGCTGCATGCTGAATGAAAGAGAAATCAAATACCGTATTGCCTGTGCAAAAGATGCGGATATCCCAATTACCAATTATGGAGTGGCAATCGCTTTACATGAAATGGGATTTTAAAAAGAAGTGTAGAAATTTTTCCGGATATTTATCAGATGATCGTATAAAAAGAGCAGATTCCGTTTTCGGCATCTGCTCTTTTATGAATGTTCGATCAGAAAGAAGAATTAAAATCCAGCTTCTTTCAGAATACTTTCGGCTGCGGAGGTATCGTTTGTGACACACAGAACTGCATAATTTCCGGAAGTTTGATGATCGCATTGTTCAGATTTTTTACTTCATCTGCATTATAGGAAGCGTAAAGGTCTGTCTGGTTTTTTACACGGGACTCAAACAGGCTTTTTACTTCAGAAACGTAGTCGCTGTCACTGCATTTGACCACAACGGCTTCGCAGGCAGTAGCACCGGTTCCGACATAAGCGGCACAGTCTTCGATTTTGGAGATATCCACCAGGTAAGTAGAAGCTAAGATTGTCTCAGAAATAGAAGAAAGCGTATCTCCGCTTGCAGTTTTGGAAAGGTCTTCAGCAAGCTTGGCAGGCTGAACGGTGATTTCTTTTGATTTGGAACCGCATCCGGCAAGCAGCAGGGCGGCCATGGCAACCGTCAGTAAAAGGGTGATCATTCGTTTCATTATTATACTCTCCTTTGTAATGTAAATATTTGCAAGTCACCTGCGGTAATGAGGTGATGGCATTTCGTTGAAAAATCATTGGGCTGCGGAAGTGCTTTCGCTGGAAGTCTCACTTTCTGAGGAAGAAGATTCTGATCCATCGGATGCAGTTACATAATGTGTACGCAGATAGTCAAGCCACTTGGCACAATATTCCGGATACATATGGATACCATCGCTGGTCGCATCCTGGATCAGGGCTCCATTTCCGTCTGATAACACTTCATTCGGGTTCAGATAATAATAATTGTTTGTACTGCAGATGTCAAGAATAATCTGGTTTACGGTATCAATGTTTTTATTGTTGACGTAATCACCTGTCTGAACCTTGGATTCTTCTACATAAGGCACGGCACTGACATAAAAAACAGCATCCGGCATCAGCTTACGCAGTTCTGCAAGACATTTGGTATAGTTTTTGCGGAATTCTTCGAAATCAGGATAACCAAGATCGTTTGTGCCGATCATAATGTACATTTTTTTGAAATTATTATTTTTCAGTGCCTGAAATACCGTTACGTTTCCGCTGGAAGTAGTGATATACGCAGTCTCAAAAATATCAGAAGAATTCATACCGATACCAGTCAGGAATGTACCCTGTGTAATGCCGGACTGCATATGGAAACCCTCTACTCTGGAATCGCCGATAAAAACTGCATCGGAAAAATAAGAATCGTTCATCGCGGTCGGCTGAGCCTTGACTGCGCATTGGCATTTGCAGCAGAAACGCAGAATCCTCTGCAAATGGTGTGATGTTTTTCGGAACAGTAGTGCTGTCTTTTGCAGTCTCAGAAGAAGTTTCGCTTTCGGCAGAAGCTTCTTCCTGACGGAAATCACTGGAAGAAAAAATTTCGTCAAGCTGTTCCTGAACCTGATTGTGAATACCTCCCCTTGAAGCGATATTTATGATCAGGCGACCCTCAAATACCACTAAAAATGCAAATATGAGAAGCAGCATATTCAAAAAGCGTGTCGTGCGCCGCGGTCTTCGTTTTCTCTGTTGTGCCATAATTTCCCCTCTTAAATCTATCTATATTTGTATCTTGTCTTTTCTTTTTCGTCTACTATATTATATAATAATCACGTTAATTGTAAATAGTTTTTTTTGATGGGAGTTTTTTTTATTATGGTTTTCAGCAGTTTGTTGTTTCTGTTTCGTTTTTTGCCGGCAGTTCTGATCTTATATTATGCAGCACCGAGAAAGTTTCGAAATGTGATCCTGTTTCTGTTCAGCCTGTTTTTTTATGCCTGGGGTGAGCCGCGGTATGTATTTCTGATGCTTTTTACGATTACACTTGACTTTTTTACCGGAAAAGGGATTGCAAAGGCAAAAGAGGAAGGAAATCAGAAGAAAGCGAAAAAGTTTTTACTGATTTCGATCATTGTAGATCTGTCAATACTTGGATTTTTCAAATATGCGGATTTTCTGATTGGAACGGTTAATACACTGACCGGCGCCGGGCTGCCGCTGCTTGGTATACCACTTCCGATTGGCATTTCTTTTTTTACGTTCCAGACCATGTCCTATACGATCGATGTATATAAAGGAAGCACAAAGGTGCAGAAAAACTGGATCAAGTACGGCACGTACGTGTCGATGTTTCCACAGTTGATCGCAGGACCGATTGTCCAGTATAAGACGATCGCAACGCAGATGGAACAGAGGCGGGAGAATACAGATGATTTTGCAGAAGGAATCCACCGGTTTATGATCGGACTTGGAAAAAAGGTGCTGATCGCCAACAACATCGGTGTGCGTGTGGGATGCGATTGAAGTCCTTCCGGTGAGCGGACTGGCGGCTGGTACGGCATGGCTTGGTGCATTTGCCTATACGTTCCAGATTTATTTTGATTTTGCCGGATATTCAGATATGGCGATCGGACTTGGCAAGATGTTTGGTTTTCATTTTCTGGAAAATTTTGATTATCCCTATATTTCCAGAAGCATTACCGAATTCTGGAGACGCTGGCATATTTCCCTTAGTTCCTGGTTTAAAGAGTATGTATACATCCCGCTTGGAGGAAACCGATGCACAAAGACAAAGCAGATCCGCAATATTCTGCTCGTCTGGATGCTGACAGGAATCTGGCATGGTGCAAACTGGAATTATGTGATCTGGGGATGTTATTATGGAATCCTGCTTCTTTTTGAAAAACTGGTATTAAAAAGGGTGCTGGATAAATGCCCATCTGTACTACGGCATATTTACACGTTGTTTTTTGTTATGATCGGCTGGATTATTTTTAAATGTGAGGATATGTCATATGGACTTTCTTATTTGAAAGCAATGTTTGGCGGCTTTGGAGCCGGTCTTTGCAATCAGCAGACGATTTATCTGCTCGGAAATTATGCTGTACTGTTTGTACTGGCAATCCTGGGATCAACAACGATTCCGAAGAAGGCAGCAGGCATGTTGATGGGGGCAGGTCCGAAGCGAACCTGGGCAGAAAACACGTTGCGGATTCTGTTTTATGCAGTTATTTTTGTGGTTTCTGTCGCTTATCTGGTAGATGCAACGTATAACCCATTTTTGTATTTTAGATTTTAACGATGCCAGGGTCAAAAGCCTGAAACCACGATGTGCTTGCACAGGAGTGGTTTTATGGCTTAATGACCCGCCCGATATGAGCATAAAAGTGGAGCGTAAGCTTCACGATATGCGAATAGCGGGAAGAATTGTGGGAGTACGAAGTACGGAACAATTCGTATGGCATCTTTTGATTAACATCAAACGATGCCAGGGTTAAAACCTGATAATGATAGGGAGATAAGAATATATGAGTACAAAAAAACAGAATTTGGCAACAATCGTGGTTTTCCTGGTTCTGGTCTTCGGTACAGCAATCTGGACGCTGGTTTCACCGAAAAAAGAGTTTTCAGAGCGTGAAAACCGGGCACTGGCAATGATTCCTGCTCCATCTGTGGAACGTTGTTTTTCCGGAAAATTCGAAAAAGATTACGAGACATATCTGACAGATCAGTTCCATGGCGTGATGGATGGATTGGCATGAAAACAGCGATTGAGAGGGCTTCGTTTAAAACGGAGACAAAAGATATTTATTTTGCAAAAGAAGATTATCTGATCGAGGCACATTCCCAAAGTTTCAGAGGACCACAGGCTGCGGCGAATATTGGATATCTGAAGAATTTTATGGAAACCTGTGTGGAAAAGTATGGCAAAGAACATGTAACGGCAATGATCGTGCCAAATGCAGTGGATATCCTGAGAAACCTGCTTCCCAAACATGCAGCCCCTTATGATGAGGAAGTCTATCTGCAAAGCATTGCAGATGCCATGCCGCAGGGGACCTGGTTTGACAGCAGCAGTGTTCTTCGTGACCATATGGATATTCAGCTTTATTATCGTACAGATCATCACTGGACGACTGAGGCAGCTTATTATGTATATGCAGCCTGGGCTTTTGAAAAAGGTTTTTTCGCCGCTTTCACTTTCTGGTTATACGAAAGAAACTGTCACTGAGGATTTCTATGGTACAATCGATGCAAAAGTCGGCGGGAAAAATAAAAGTGATGCGATCCATGTTTATAAACCGAAAAAGAAAGCAGAGTATCAGGTAAATTATGTAACAAAAAATGAGACAGCAGATGATATTTATCAGTATGATTATCTGAATACACGCGACAAATACAGTGTTTATTTTGGCGGAAACCAGAGTCTGGTGGAAGTAAAGACAAACAGCAAAAGCAAACGGAAACTTTTGGTCGTGCAGGATTCTTATGCACACTGCTTTATTCCGTTTACACTGCATGATTTTTCAGAAGTAGATTTTGTGGATCTTCGTTATTATAATGAAAGTCTGAAAGAATATATGGAAAAAGGTGATTATACAGATGTTCTGTTTCTGTATAATGCAGCCGGATTTGCAGAGGACACCAGTCTGATCAAGCTTGGCAACTAAAAACGGGGTAAAAGAGAGGAGAAAGCAGCATGAGCTATGCAGATAAAGTATTTAAGGAAATGTGCAGAGACATTCTGGACAATGGAGTGAGTACAGAAGGAGAAAAGGTGCGCCCGATCTGGGAGGATACGAACGAGTCGGCATACACGATCAAGAAATTCGGCGTGGTCAACCGCTATGACCTGCGAAGAGAATTTCCGGCACTGACACTTCGCAAAACGGCACTGAAAAGTGCATTTGACGAGCTTCTGTGGATCTGGCAGAAAAAGTCCAGCAATGTGCATGATCTGAATTCCCACATCTGGGATGCATGGCAGATGAGGACGGCTCGATCGGCAAGGCTTACGGCTATCAGCTTGGTGTAAAACATCAGTACAAAGAAGGTGAGATGGATCAGGTAGACCGTGTGATCTACGACCTGAAAAATAATCCGTACAGCCGCAGGATCATGACGAACATTTATGTACATCAGGATCTGCATGAGATGAACCTTTATCCGTGTGCCTACAGCATGACGTTCAATGTGACACAGAGAAAGGGTGAAGATAAGCTGACACTCAATGCCATCCTGAATCAGAGATCAAATGATGTGCTGACAGCAAACAACTGGAACGTGGCACAGTATGCGCTTCTTGTGCATATGCTGGCACAGGTATGTGATATGTATGTCGGCGAGCTGGTGCATGTGATCGCAGATGCCCATATTTATGACCGACATATCCCGCTGATCGAGGAGCTGATCACAAGAGAAGAGCATCCGGCTCCGAAAGTATGGCTGAACCCGGAGAAAAAAGATTTCTATGGATTTACCGTGGATGATCTGCATGTAGAAGATTACGTAACCGGACCGCAGATCAAACATATACCGGTTGCAGTGTAAAAGCTGGCATGACAGAATACATTTACCGGATAAAAAAGTGTAAAAAATGAGAAAAGAGGAGGATAAGTAAGATGAATTTGATTGCTGCTGTGGATAAGAACTGGGCGATCGGTAAGAATAACGAACTGCTGGTCAGCATTCCGAATGATATGAAGATGTTTCGTCAGATGACAACCGGAAAAGTGGTAGTGATGGGCAGAAAGACACTGGAGAGTTTTCCGAACGGACTGCCGCTCAAAAACAGAGTCAACATTGTCCTGACGAAAAATCAGAATTATCAGGTCAAAGGTGCCATCATCGTGCACAGTGTCGAGGAAGTGATGGAAGAGCTGAAAAAATATGACAGCGAAGATGTTTACGTGATCGGCGGAGAGCAGATCTACCGTCAGATGCTTCCATACTGCGACACGGCGCATATGACCAGGATCGATCATGCATACGAAGCAGATGCGTATTTTCCGAATCTGGATGAGAGGGATGAATGGAAGATCACGGCGACCAGTGATGAGCAGACATACTTTGATCTGGAATACTATTTTGTGAAATACGAAAAAAAAGGTGCAGTGAATTCAAGTCGAACATACGTGAGATTGGTATGTGATTCTGGTCAGCTTTGCTGACATTAGGGAGGTCTGATTTATGTACAGAGAACATACAAAAGCGGTGAAGATCGGCGGCCGGGTGATCGGAGGCGGAAATCCGATCCTGATCCAGTCGATGACAAATACAAAAACAGAAGATGTGCAGGCTACCGTGCACAGATCCAGGCTCTGACCGCGGCAGGATGCGATATATAAGATGTGCAGTTCCGACGCAAGGAAGCTCGAGGGCATTGAAGGAGATTAAAAAGCAGATTGCGATACCACTTGTTGCAGATATTCATTTTGATCATAAACTGGCGATCGCAGCGATCGAAAATGGCGCGGACAAGATCCGTATCAATCCGGGCAACATTGGCAGCAGAGAGCGTGTACAGGCAGTGGTTGATGCGGCAAAAGAGCGAAACATTCCGATTCGTGTCGGTGTAAACAGTGGTTCTCTGGAAAAAGACCTGGTGAAAAAATACGGCGGCGTGACGGCAGAAGGATCGTGGAGAGTGCCCTGGATAAAGTGCATATGATCGAAGATATGGGCTATGACAATCTGGTCATCAGCATCAAATCTTCCGATGTACTGATGTGTGCAAAAGCACATGAGCTGATCGCACCAAAGACCGGTCATCCGCTCCATGTCGGTATCACAGAGTCCGGAACAGTTTTATCCGGAAACATCAAATCCGCTGTCGGACTTGGTATCATTCTTTCGCAGGCATCGGTGATACGATCCGTGTATCTCTGACCGGAGACCCGAAAGAAGAGATCAAATCAGCCAAACTGATCCTGCGTACGCTGGGACTTCGAAAAGGCGGTATTGAGGTTGTGTCCTGTCCTACCTGTGGGCGCACACAGATCGATCTGATCTCTCTGGCAAATAAAGTAGAAAATATGGTAGAAGATATTCCACTGGATATCAAAGTTGCTGTTATGGGATGTGTGGTAAATGGCCCTGGAGAGGCAAGAGAAGCGGATATCGGGATCGCCGGCGGAAAAGGCGAAGGTCTTTTGATCAGGAAGGGGGAAGTGGTGAAGAAAGTGCCTGAGAGTGAACTTCTGGATGCTCTCAGAGAAGAGCTTCTTCACTGGAATGAGATTCATGCCTAAAGAGTTTTTTGATGTATTTCCGACTTTAAAGGTAAATGACAACTTAAGAGGATTACTTTCTCAGGCGACGGTTACGAGAGTAACCGTCACTTCTGCAAGAGACCGGATGCGGGTATATCTGGAAAGCCCGAGGCTTCTGTACTGGCAGTCCGTGCAGGATACGGAGAGGGAGATAAAGAGACAGATTTTTGACAATGCGTCAATGGACGTAAAGATCATTGTCAAATTTCAGTTATCCAGACAATATACACCGAGAACCCTGATGCAGGAGTATGAAAGTAGTATTTTATCCGAAATCAGAGATTATAATATCTTCCTTTACAGCATCCTGCGTCAGGCAGAATGTACGTTTACGGCAGATGATGAGATGACGCTGACCATCGAGAAAAACGTGGTGGCGGAAGAACGTCTGGAGGAGCTTCTGCAGATTCTGGAGAAGATCTTCTGCGAACGCTGCGGCATGCATTTTAAAGTGCAGACCGTTTTCAAAGATCCGGTGGAGAGCAAGTCGCATAAAAACAGCGAGCTGCGTATCCAGCAGGAAGTCGATGCGATCCTGCAGAATGCCGTGCTTGGCAATCCGGAAGAGCCTCAGAATCTGCCGGAAGAAAACGGACAACTGCCGGAGTCTGCAAAAGCAGAAGGAAAGGCAGAAGCAGCGAAAAAGGAAAAAGCAAAGCCAGAAAAGAAAAACGACGGAAAGAGCGAGAAAAAAGTCGAGAAACAAGCAGCAGATATGCCAAAAGGCAGAGGAAATTTCCAGGGAAAGGGAGGATCCCGTTCCGGATTTTCAAGAGGAGACGGACCTCGAAGTGTGCGCCGCTCGGACAATCCGGATGTGCTTTACGGACGTGATTTTGAAGGAGAATCGCTGGCCATCGAGCAGATCCAGGGTGAGATGGGTGAAGTGACGGTCCGTGGTCAGGTTCAGATGCTGGAGACGCGTGACATTCGTAATAATAAAACAATTATTATGATGGAAGTGACCGATTTTACAGACACTATCGTGATCAAAATCTTTGCACAGACAGAGCAGGTAGCGGAGATTTTAAAAGAGATTAAGGAAGGTGTGTTCCTGAAAATCCGCGGCGTGACGACGATCGACCGGTTTGACGGACAGCTCAGTATCGGTTCTGTGTCTGGTATCAAAAAAATCCAGGATTTCCGCAGACAGAGGTGGATACCTGGCCGGAAAAACGAGTGGAACTACATTGTCATACAAAAATGAGTGACATGGACGGTGTTTCCGATGTAAAAGATATCATCAAACGTGCAAAATCCTGGGGACATAAGGCGATCGCCATCACGGACCATGGTGTCGTGCAGGCATTTCCGGATGCCAATCATGCAGTTTCGCCGGATGAGGATTTCAAGATTATTTATGGATGTGAAGCCTATCTGGTGGATGACCTGCAGGATCTCGTTGTCAATTCCCAAAATCAGAGCCTGGAGGATGCCTATGTGGTATTCGACCTGGAGACGACCGGTTTCAGTACGGCGGCAAACAAGATCATCGAGATCGGTGCTGTCAAAGTGCTAAATGGAAAGATCACAGATAAATTCAGCACCTTTGTCAATCCCGAAGTGCCGATTCCATATAAAATCGAGGAACTGACCAGTATCAACGACAACATGGTGCTGGATGCACCAACGATTGAAGAAATCCTTCCAAAATTTCTGGAATTTTCGGAAGGATGCGTGATGGTCGCACACAATGCATCGTTTGATATGGGATTTATCGAGCAAACTGTAAACGACAGGGTATTGAAAAAGAATTTACCATAGTCGATACCGTTGCCCTGGCAAGAGTGCTGATGCCGCAGTTGAACCGTTTCAAGCTGGATACGGTTGCAAAAGCACTGAAAGTATCATTGGAGAACCATCATCGGGCAGTTGATGATGCCGGATGTACGGCAGAGATTTTTGTGAAATTTATTGAGATGCTTCAGCAGAGAGATATTACAACGCTGGATGGAGTCAATGAACTGGGTCGTACTTCCGTGGATAAGATCCGCAAGAGTCCGTCGCACCATGCAATTTTGCTGGCGACAAACGATCTTGGACGTATCAATCTCTACCGCCTGGTTTCCTGTTCACATTTGAAATATTATAACCGAAGACCGCTGATCCCGAAGAGCGAATTTGTGCGTTACAGAGAGGGACTGCTGCTTGGTTCTGCCTGTGAGGCGGGCGAACTGTATCAGGCTGTGTTAAACCATCGCTCGGATCAGGAGATCGCAAGACTGGTCAATTTCTATGATTATCTGGAGATCCAGCCGATCGGCAACAATGCTTTTATGCTGCGAAGCGACAGGACTGATGTGGAGACGATCGAAGATCTTCAGGAGATCAACCGCAAGATCGTAAAACTCGGAGAACAGTTCAACAAAATGGTCGTGGCGACCTGCGATGTGCATTTCTTAAATCCGGAGGATGAAGTTTACCGCCGCATCATTATGGCGGGCAAAGGATTTACCGATGCCGACGAACAGGCACCGCTTTACCTGCGTACCACAGAAGAGATGCTCAAAGAGTTTGAATATCTTGGCAGTGAAAAAGCAGAAGAAGTCGTGATCACAAACCCGAACAAGATCGCCGATATGTGCGAAAAAATATCTCCGGTAAGACCGGATAAATGTCCGCCGGTCATCCGGATTCGGATAAGAACCTGCGTGAGATCTGCTACAACCGTGCCCATGAGATTTATGGCGGGGATCTTCCGGAAGTCGTTGTCGAGCGGCTGGAGAGAGAGTTGAACTCCATCATTTCCAATGGATTTGCCGTTATGTACATCATCGCACAGAAACTGGTGTGGAAGTCGAACGAGGACGGCTATCTGGTAGGATCACGAGGTTCGGTCGGATCTTCTTTTGTAGCGACGATGGCAGGGATCACCGAGGTAAATCCGCTGCGTCCGCACTATTACTGTGAAAAATGCCACTACAGCGATTTTGATTCAGACGATGTGAAAGCCTATGCCGGAAGAGCCGGGTGTGACATGCCGGATAAGAACTGCCCGGTCTGCGGAGCGAAGCTTCGAAAAGAAGGATTTGACATTCCGTTTGAAACATTTCTTGGATTTAAAGGAAACAAAGAGCCGGATATCGACCTGAACTTTTCCGGTGACTATCAGGGAAATGCCCATCGCTATACCGAGGTTATTTTCGGAAAAGGTCAGACTTACCGTGCCGGAACGATCGGTACGCTTGCGGACAAGACGGCGTTTGGGTATGTGAAAAATTATTACGAAGAACGCGGCGAGCGGAAGCGTACCTGCGAGATCAACCGTATCGTAAAAGGATGTACCGGCGTGCGAAGGACAACGGGACAGCATCCGGGCGGTATCATTGTTCTGCCGCTGGGCGAAGAGATTGATTCGTTCACACCGGTGCAGCACCCGGCAAACGATATGACGACGGATATTATAACAACACATTTCGACTACCATTCCATCGACCACAACCTCTTGAAGCTCGATATTCTCGGACACGATGATCCGACGATGATCCGTATGCTGGAGGATTTAACAGACATCAATGCACAGGACATTCCGCTGGACAATAAAGAAGTCATGTCGCTTTTTGTCAGCACGGAGGCACTTGGCGTTACACCGGAGCAGCTTGGAGGCTGTCCGCTCGGTTCGCTTGGTATTCCGGAGTTTGGAACCGATTTCGTTATCCAGATGCTTGTAGATACCAAACCGCAGAGCTTTTCAGATCTGGTCCGCATTTCCGGTCTGTCCCATGGAACAGACGTATGGCTTGGAAATGCACAGACCCTGATCGAAGAAGGCAAGGCAACCATTTCTACGGCAATCTGTACGCGTGATGATATCATGACCTACCTGATCGGAAAAGGGCTGGACAGTGAGCAGTCGTTCACGATCATGGAGAGTGTGCGAAAGGGGAAAGGACTGAAACCGGAGTGGGAAGAAGAGATGCTGGCACATGATGTGCCGGACTGGTATATCTGGTCGTGTAAAAAGATCAAGTACATGTTCCCGAAAGCACATGCGGCAGCTTATGTTATGATGGCATTCCGCATTGCCTGGTACAAGATTTTTTATCCGCTGGCATATTATGCGGCATATTTTAGTATACGAGCTTCTGCCTTCAGCTATGAGCTGATGTGTCAGGGACAGGAAAAACTGCTTCACTACATGGACGAATACCGCAAAAAAGGCGATGCACTCTCCAAAAAAGAGCAGGATTCCATGAAAGATATGAAAATCGTGCAGGAAATGTATGCCAGAGGTTATGATTTTCTGCCGCTCGATCTCTATCAGGCAGATGCGAGACGTTTTTAAGATCATCGACGGCAAGCTGATGCCGGCGTTAAGTACGATCGAGGGTCTGGAGAGAAGGCTGCGGATGCCGTTATGGATGCGGCAAAAGAAGGAAAATTTTTATCAAAAGATGATTTCAGAGACCGGACAAAAGTCAGCAAGACAGTCATCGACCTGATGGATGATCTGGGAATTCTGGCGATCTGCCAGAGAGCAATCAGCTGTCGCTGTTTGATCTGGTAGGATAGATAAGGAGAAAAAGAATGAGCGAAGCAATCGTTACCCTGAAAAAGGGCGAAGGAAGAATGTTAAAAGCAGGCGGACTGTGGATCTTTGACAATGAGATCGCAAGTATCCTCGGAAGCTTTGAGGACGGAGATATCGTGGCAGTACATGATTTTGACGGCTACGGACTTGGCAAAGGCTTTATCAACCGCAATTCCAAAATCCGTGTGCGGATGATGACAAGAAACCGTCATCAGGAGATTGATGAGGCATTTCTGAAGATGCGTGTGCAGGAGGCATGGAATTACCGCAAAAAAGTCAGCGATACCGGAAGCTGCCGCGTGATCTTCGGCGAGGCAGACTTTCTGCCGGGACTTGTCGTGGATAAATTTTCCGATGTACTTGTCGTGCAGTCCCTGGCACTTGGCATCGACCGCCTGAAAGATCAGATTGTAGAACTGTTAAAAGAAGTGCTGGCAGCGGACGGAATCGAGATCCGCGGTGTCTATGAGCGAAGCGATGCAAAAGTACGGCCGCCAGGAAGGCATGGAGCTGTACAAAGGATTTATCGGAGAGCCGTTTGATACAAACGTGGAGATCGAAGAGAATGGTGTCCGCTATATGGTCGATGTCAAAGACGGACAGAAAACAGGATTCTTCCTCGACCAGAAATACAACCGAAAAGCGATCCAGCGTCTCTGCAAAAATGCAAAAGTGCTCGACTGCTTTACACACACCGGTTCCTTTGCCTTAAATGCCGGATACGGCGGGGCGAAAGAAGTGACCGGAGTCGATGCTTCTGAACTTGCGGTAGAGCAGGCAACACTGAACTCCAAGTTAAACGGCATGGAGGACCGCGTGAAATTTATCTGCCGAGATGTCTTTGAACTGCTCCCGGTACTGGAAGAAAAAGGGGAAAAATTCGATGTAGTCATCCTTGACCCGCCGGCTTTCACCAAGTCCAGAAATTCCGTAAAAAATGCCGTAAAAGGCTACCGTGAGATCAACCTGCGTGCGATGAAGCTGGTGCGTGACGGCGGTTTCCTTGCAACCTGCTCCTGTTCACACTTTATGACCTATGAACTGTTTACACAGACCATCCATCAGGCAGCAAGAAATGTCCACAAACGCCTGCGTCAGGTCGAGTACCGCACCCAGGCACCGGATCACCCGATCCTGTGGGCGGCAGAAGAGTCTTATTATCTGAAGTTCTACATTTTTCAGGTAGTGGATGAGAAGTAAGGGAGAGGACCATTAAGAATTTGTCGGTGGTTTCCTGGCAGGTGTAAGGAATTGAAATACGGAGCATTTTATCAGGATGCTGTCAGCAAAAAGCCAGAACCCGTGACCCACTGCGTTTCCTACTCGATCCGTGCATCGATTATCCGCATTCGCGAAAACTCGCCGCCTTGCGGCTCAGACAATCGCTC
>ENA-OQCX01000723-OQCX01000723.1-human-gut-metagenome-genome-assembly--contig:-NODE-723-length-16774-cov-2.475221_pt1 | contig 16774 bp, 20 predicted proteins | sample MGYA00242762_ERZ504587 | MGnify/ENA primary metagenome ERZ504587 (study PRJEB26092, sample SAMD00036337) | human gut metagenome | host: Homo sapiens | study: EMG produced TPA metagenomics assembly of... | reverse complement strand
GTTTTGAAAGGTATATAAAAATAAAAAAGCAAGTTAAAAACCCTTGTTCAAAAGAGACAAAAGGTTTATACTATATAAGTATTCCTCGATAGCTCAGTGTAGAGCATTCGGCTGTTAACCGAAGGTCGTTGGTTCGAACCCAACTCGGGGAGTTGAAGACAGAAATCGATTTGATTTCTGTCTTTTTTAATATTTCAATATAAAAGCACAAGCCTTTTGCTTATTAAAAAAAAGGAGGTTTGTGCTTTTTATAATACATTATTTCTGTAATTGAATCCTATCATTGTCAACCCGATATTTATATTCTGCGCAGGAATATCCTTTCTTAAAACACCATGAATTTGCAAACAGAACAATCTGATAAGTCGTATCAGCGGAAAGCTTGTTAATACGCCGGTGCTTCTGAATAATTTCTTTGCAATACTGATCCGGATGGATGACGAAGAAACGATTCGTTACTATATATAGCTCGATTTCTAGCGTATTATCATTAGTATAGATAGTAGAATGCCTGACAGAATAAGGTCTGGTTTGAATAAAGGAGAAAAAGAATGCAATGATCAATAATATAGCTAGGATTCGGATATTTCTTTTTTTTCAAGGCAAACCTCCTAAATGGTAATTTTCTTACAGTGTATATAAATACATCTATATAAATACAGTGTAAGTTATCACATCTATTTTTTCAACCGAAATCTTAGTATACTTCAGTTATAGGATGGTACGAAAGATGAGTAGAATTAAGATTGAACTGGAAAAGGTATTAAAAGAGAGAAAGATCAGCAAGAATCAGTTATGCTATGCATGTAAGCTGCAGCATACTCAGCTGAATAATTATTGTAAGAACAAAGTCGTGAGAGTTGATCTGGCTACGATCGCGAAGATCTGCGATTATGTGGGATGCAGTATAGCGGATATATTGGTGCTGGAGAAGGATGAAGAACCGGAAAAAGAGATAGCGGAAAGAGTAAAAGAAACATGTAGGATAAAAAACAATCTCTATAATTTAAAAGGATCTTTTAGACGAGGAAAAAGTTTAAAAAGATCCTTTTATTCAACTGATCGGGAACGGTTCGTACTATAGAAAAAGAACTATAAAAAATAAGAAAATAAAAACGGAAAACCATTGTCTGTAGTATAAGTATTTGTTATTATGAAGTAAATAGAGGATATTTTACAAAGTAAAGCTTAATCTAGAGAATCTGCCAGTGGCAGGCCGCTGTAGATACCAAGGTATACAAAAGGAGAATGAAAAAAATGAAAAAAGAAGATATGTCCTGTATCGACTGCGCAGTAAAAAATTGCAACAAAATGGATAAAACATATCCGGATTTCTGTCTGACAACACATATGGACGAAGAAGTTCTAAATGAAGCAATGGAATGCTACAATGAAGACGAGAACCGCAAAGTAACAATTGCTGCAGCTGAAGTAGAGTATGAGAATTACTGCAAACATACCCGTGTCGAAGAAATCATGGATTTTGCAAAGAAGATTAATGCGAAAAAAGATCGGGATCGCAACCTGTGTCGGATTGTTGAAAGAAAGCCGTATCCTGGCAGATATCCTGCGCAGACACGGCTTTGAGGTGTATGGTGTCGGCTGTAAAGCCGGAACACAGAAGAAGACATCGGTCGGCATCCCGGAATGCTGCGAAGGTGTCGGTGTGAATATGTGTAATCCAATCCTGCAGGCAAAGCTTCTGAATAAGGCGAAGACGGACCTGAATGTTGTGGTCGGACTTTGTGTGGGGCATGACAGTCTGTTTTACAAATATTCCGAGGCACTGACTACGACAGCAGTGACGAAAGACCGTGTACTGGGGCATAATCCGGTGGCGGCGCTTTATACTGCGGATAGTTATTATTCGAAGTTGAAGAAGAGTAATATTTCTAATTTGGGCGTTTAAAGATACATAAAGATATAACAAAGCGAAAAATGAAACTAGAGCTTGCGTAAATGTTCTGTTATAATAAATTGTTAAAATGAGAGGGGGTGTAAACATGGCAAGTATAAAAGATGTAGCACAAAAGGCAGGAGTCGGTGTTGGAACAGTATCAAGAGTACTGAATAACAGTGGATATGTATCGGATGAGACACGTGAAAAAATAGAAGAGGCTATGAAAAATCTTCAGTATACACCGAATGAACTTGCCAGAAATCTGTATCATAAAAAGAGTGGGATCATTGCCGTTCTGGTGCCAACAGTAGAAATTTCCTTTTTTTGCAGAACTTGTACATAATATTGAGGCAGAACTCTATAATGAAGGATTCAAGATCATGTTATGTAATACAGATAAGGCACATAATGCAGAACTCGAATATCTGGATATGTTAAACAGGCATATCGTGGATGGTGTGATTACAGGTGTACATTCCTTAGATGTAGAAGAGTACAAAAAGATAAAAAAACCAATCGTTGCATTTGACCGTTATTTGGGAGAAGATATTCCTGTAGTTGCAGTCGATCATAAGGAGGGCGGACGACTGGCGGCGGAAATTCTGCTTAAGAATGGGTGTAAAAAAATAGTACATTTCAGAGGTTCAACTGCAGTAGAGTCGCCATATCACGAAAGACATTTTGAATTCGCAAGAATTATGAAGGAACAGGGAGTAGAGTGCTTTGATTATGAACTGGCATGGAATAAATTTGATCTGGAGTATTATAAGTATGCGGTAAAAGATTTGTTTGACAGACTGGATGAATGGGAATTTGATGGGATATTCGGAACAGATCTGGTTGCAATCGAGTGTATGAATGAGGTTATCCGAAGACATAAAAAGGTTCCGAAGGATGTAAAATGTGTGGCTTATGATGGAACATATATTACGCAGATAGTAGAACCAAGTGTGACTTCAATCGTTCAGCCGACAAAAGAACTGGCAAAAGAGGCGGCCAGGTTAATTTGTGAATTGGTTAATGGGAAGACATATAAAAATGAAAAAGTAACATTAGGAGTATCTGTGAGAAAGGGGAGAACAACAATGGAATAGTAAAAATGCACAAAAACAGTGCTAAAAATTTGATGAAATAAACGAAATGACGAAAAAATGTTGACATCTGAGCAGCTAAGAGTTATATATAGATTATACAAATCAGTCATGTGCACAGCTGAATTTATTTTTTTAACAAACATGGAACGGGTTCCATAAAAAAGAAAAGATTCGGAATTATTTTTTTTCAGGAACATGGAACGGGTTCCATAAACAACCATCTATCATTTAGGGAGGAAAAACTATGAAGAAAAAAAGTTTAAAAAAGGTTACATCTGCAGTATTAGTTGCAGCAATGTCGATGGGACTGCTTGCTGGATGCGGAGGAAGTAAGTCATCAGGAGAAGCAAAAACGGATGCGGACGGGGCAACCGTCATTAAATTTGGTATTCATGTGGCAAACCCAAAAAAACAGGAAACGGTTACTTACAATATTGTTCAGGGATTTAACAAAGAAAATAAAGGAAAATATAAAGTAGAATTCGTAGCAGCTGATACAGAAGCACATTCAAAAAATATGAAACTGGCAGCACAGGATGGAAGTCTTCCGGAAATTGTACATTTAGATTCAGCGGAGGCACCGGAATACAATGAGGCCGGATACTTATTAGATATGTCTGATTTCCTGAAAGAAAATAAAGACATTGATGATGCACTGGATGGTATGGAAAATGCATTCAATGATGGAAAAGTACAGTATGGACTTCCATATCAAAGTAATGTTCAGGGATTTTTCTATAATAAAGATTTGTTTGATAAAGCTGGGATTGCTTATCCAACAGATGATACAACTTATGACGAATTCCTTGATATGATCGCAAAACTGAAAGATTCAGGAGTTACACCAATCGCAATCGGAAGTAAGAACAGTGGATACTCAATGTGGGAGTTCAATGAATTCTTTTCAAGATATGGATGGGAAGATAATGAAAAATCCTATACGGGTGATAAGGCAAAATATTCAAACGATGATATGAATGCATGTTTTGAAAAAATAAAAGGACTTGCTGATGCCGGAGCATTTCCGGAAAATATGGCAACAATCGAATATTTTGATGCAAAACAGCTCTTTAATGAAGGAAAAGCAGCAATGTTCGGAACAGGCCAGTGGGACTGTGCAGAATTTGATAAAAATATCGGTGAACACATTGGATTCTGGTGGGGACCAAAATTTGAGGATTCTTCTTATGAACAGAATATTGCAATGAAAGTTCCGGCAGCTCCGCTGGTAGTAAGTTCAGCGGTAAAAGATAATGATAAAGCAAAAGAAGCTGTGTATGCATTTTTGAAATATTATTATGGAGAAGAAGCAGCAAAGATTTCTTATGAAGGATCCATTTTCCCGGCAACCAATTATGATGGTATTGCAGCAACAGATTCACAGTATGCAATGAATGCAATGATCACAGCACTTGGAAATGGATGGAAAACACCAAAAGCAGCTCCGGACCAGACAGTTACTCCGGCAGTTCAGGAAGCAATGTATGATGCAATATTTGGTGTTATGCAAGGAACATACAGTCCGAAAGATGCTTTAAAAAATATGGATTCGGCAGCAGCAACTAGACAGACGTTAATATTGGCTGACACTGCATGGGACCGCCATGAAGATTTATCATGGTGGTCCCAGATATAAAGAGGATGAGCGTATGCATTGGTTAAGTAAAAAGAGATACAAGATAGGATTGGTAATTCCGACACTGGTTGTGTATATGGTATTTATTATTATTCCTATTGGAATGTCAATTGGATATAGTTTTACAAAATATTCTGGAATTGGAAAGGCTACATTCAACGGATTGACAAATTATATGAGATTATTTAAAGACCGTTTGTTTTGGATATCCTTAAAGAACACAATGATTATGTTTATATTGGCATTTGTATTGTTATTGTCTTTATCTTTTCTCATTGCTTTGTTACTGAATAATAAATTAAAAGGAGTGGATTTTTCAAAGTCATTAATCTTTTCTCCTGCCATTATCGCACCAATCATTGTTGGAATTATCTGGGTTTATATATTAGATCCAAACATTGGTATTATCAATAATGTTCTGGATGCGATAGGGGCATCTGGTTTGAAGCAAAAATGGATAGGCGGCAATACACTGTCTCCGTATAGTATTGCGATTATCTATTTCTGGCAGCAATTAGGATATCTGGTAACGGTATTTATTGCAGGCCTTAAAATGATACCGGGAGAGGTGTTGGAAGCAGTTGAAATAGATGGTGCAAGCTTTGTACAGAAGACAATGTATGTCACAATTCCAATGATGAAATCAACGATTTCAACAGTAGCAGTTCTGATCATTACAGGAGTGTTTAAGATCTTTGAAATTGTGCAGCAGACAACAGGAGGAGGTCCAAACCACCTGTCTGAGACGTTGGTTACATATAGTTACTCAATGACATTTAACAGTGGAGATTATGGTTATGGAATGTCTCTGGCTACATTTACATTCCTTCTTTCACTGGTGATCACAGGTATTTATTCAATACTTACAAGAGAAAGAGGTGAATAGGAATGGTACCGAAAAGAAAGAAAATTGCAATGTATGCTGCGATGATCATTATAACAGCGATTGTTGTATTTCCATTTTTATGGATGGTATTGCTTTCGTTCAAATCAAGTTCAGAGATCATGTCTAATCCATTGGCAATGCCGAAAGCATTTAATCTCGACAACTTCAAACATGCATTGGAAACATTAAACTTTCCACAATTATATGCGAACACTTTTGTTGTATGTATATTATCTGTTGTGTTGGAACTTATTATTACATTCTGCAGCTCTTTCGTAATTGCAAGAATGGAATTTAAGCATCCGAAGGCAAAGAGTTTATTGTATGGATTTTTGATTTTGGGATTATCTGTTTCACCATTTATTTTATTGTTTCCGGTATATAAGATTAATATCTTTTTCGGGTTGAGCGGAAAATGGGCATTGATTTTTCCATATGCAGCAAGTTCGATTTCATTCAATACGCTTCTTCTGACAGCATATTTGAAACAGCTTCCTACGGAAATTGACGAAGCGGCTGTAATAGATGGCTGTAACATCTGGCAGCTGATGGTGAAAGTTATTTTGCCAATGGCAAAGCCGGTTATTGCAACAATTGTCATTTTTAACGTGTTATACATATGGAATGAATATCCGTATGCATCTGTAATGCTGAAAGATGTATCTGATTATACACTTTCTATGGGAGCTTCATTCTTCAAAGGAAATTATACGGTAGATTATGGTGGAATTGTAGCATCCAGTCTTATGATTATTGTTCCGGAACTGATCTTCTATGGATTATTCCAGAAGAATATTGTAGAGGGTATGACAGCGGGAGCTGTGAAAGGATAATTATTAACAAAAAGAAAAGGAGACTTATATTATGAGCAATGTATCAGGATTATTTAAAGATTTGACAACTGTAAAAAAAGCCAGAAACGGAAGACTTGCCAGCTGGGATCAGAGAGGTAAGAATCAGGATTATTGGGAAATCCCGGCAGGTGAGACAATCTCTCTTGGAGAAGTGGAAGGACCTGGATGTATCACACATATCTGGATGACTTCTTCCTGCAGAAAAGTAGTAGCACCAAGTATTCTTGATCCGGTATTAAATGCTTCAGCAGCTCCGGTTATGGAGATTCATCCGGCACTTGGAGTTATCTGGGATGATTATGATCCATTCTATTATAGAAAAGTTCTGATCAAGATTACATGGATGATCAGGATACACCAAGTGTACTTGCACCATTGGGAGATTTCTTCTGTATTGGTAACAGTTATCCGGGCAATTTTTCTTCGCTGCCATTTAATGTTTCGCTGAAACCAGAAGAAGCAGGAAGATATGGAGCTCCTTGTTCTGTGTCATGCTATTTCCCAATGCCTTTTAATAAAAAAGCAAAAATTGAGATTGTAAATGAAAACGAACTTCCATTTATTTTATATTTCAATATTGACTATGAAATGTATAAAGAGCCACTGGATGAGAATACAGCATATTTCCATGCAAGCTGGCACAGAGAAAATCCTTGTCAGGGCTGGGGACCAGACCTTCAGACAAACTGTCCGGAAGTTAATAATGTAACCAATTTTAAAGGTGAGAATAACTATACGGTGCTTGATGTAGAAGGAACGGGACATTATGTAGGATGTAACCTTACTGTAAAACACTACCAGGGAAGCTGGTGGGGAGAAGGAAATGATATGTTCTTCATTGATGGAGAGGAATACCCGTCATTAAATGGTACAGGAACAGAGGATTATTTCAATCATGCATGGGGAATGCAGAAAAATGCATATCCATTCTTTGGAACAATTGTACATGAAAGTGATACGGATGGATTCCAGGTATCTTATCGTTTCCACATTACAGATCCAGTAAGATTTGAGAAGAGTCTGAAAGTTACGATTGAACATGGACATGCGAACCATCTGTCAGATGACTGGAGTTCAACGGCATACTGGTATCAGACACTGCCAACAGCAAAACCAATTACGATTCTTCCTGTAGAAGAGAGAATTCCAAATGTACCGGTACTTCCAGAACGTAATCTTCAGATGCCGGAATTAACAGAAGAAATGAAAGAAGCAAGAGAATCATGGGCAAAACGCTGGGAAGAGTATAAGCCTGCAAGAGAAGAACAGTTCAGAATTAAAGAAAATAAGGCCCGCCGGGAATCAAAGCTTAATACTGAATTTGCAAAGAAACTTCGTGAAGAATATAAGTAATAATACCGGAGGCACAATATGTCAAAAGAACTGATGATTGAAAGAATAGAAAAAGCCCAGAAAGAAATTGAAGCAAAAAGAGAAAAAATACAGCAGGGAAAATTTCGCCAGAACTATCATTTTATGGCAGAAACTGGATGGATCAATGACCCAAATGGGTTGATATATTTTAAAGGAAAGTATCACTTTTTCTATCAATATAATCCATATTCCGGATTTTGGGACTGTATGCACTGGGACATGCTGTCAGTGAAGATATGATTCATTGGGAGTATCTGCCATTAGCGCTTGCACCAAGTGAAGTATATGATGATCATTTGAAGGGGGGCTGCTTCTCCGGCAGTGCGATTGAACATGATGGAAAGTTATTCCTGATCTATACAGGAACCTGTAATAATGGAAATGGGTTTGAACAGGCACAGTGTATCGCATATAGTGAAGACGGGATCCACTTTGAAAAATATGAAGGAAACCCGGTGATTACAGCACCGGAAGGTGTTCCAACAGATTTGTTCAGGGATCCAAAAGTGTGGAAACACGATGATACTTATTATGTAGTTTGTGGAGCAAGCCAAAATGGCTTTGCGCAGGCGAGACTGTATAAATCGACAGATATGTTCCACTGGGAATTTGTTAACGTCCTTGCAGAAAGCAGAGGCGAATGGGGCTATATGTGGGAGTGCCCGGATTTCTATCCGGTAGGAGATAAATATGTGTTGATGTTCTCTCCGATGGGTGGAAAAGAGCGTACCAGTGTTTATCTGGTAGGAAATTTTGATTATGACACCGGAAAATTTTTCTACACAACCTCTGGGGAAATAGACTGGGGATTTGATTATTATGCACACAGTCATTCCTGGCACCGGATGGCAGAAGGATTCTGGTAGGATGGGCGAATGCATGGGATTGGATGCCATTTTGGAAAGACTGGGGTCCGACATATCAAGAAGGCTGGTGCGGATTCTTTAACATTCCGAGAGAGGTGGTATTAGCAGAAGATAATACATTAAAGTTTATTCCTGTAAAAGAATTACAGGATCTCCGGAAGAATAAGCAGGAAGAAGCGGACATTCTGATAAAAGAAGATGAGAAAAAAAGAACTTCGGAGCGGCTGTGTTTATGAAACGGAAATGCGGATAAATCTGAAAAAATCAACTGCAGACAAGATTAGGCTGAACTTAAGAATGTCTCAGGGAAAGAAGACAGAGATCCTATTTGATCTGCGAAAAGCGGAAGCATATTTTGACTGTAATAATTCCGATGGCTGGAGTAAAGGAGTCGCAAGATGTCCATTGAATTTAATGGGCAAAGAGCATCTGGATATTCATATTTATTCTGACAAAATTTCATTAGAAATATTCAGCAATGATTATCAGAATAATTTTTCTTGTAATATATATAATGTGGATGATGATCAGAAAAATGAAATGACAGCAATTGGTGGAGATCTGATGATTGAAAGCATTCGGTCATGGGAACTTGAAAAGACAATGAAATAATTATTCTCTCTCTGAAAAGGAATAACAAACCAGATTAGCAAAGGTTTGTTATTCCTTTTTGCATATTATTTATCTAACTTAAGTCCCGCCAGTGCCTGTGCAAATGCGTTATTCACCGGTTCATCATTTTGCTGCTGCTGTTTCTTCAGATATTTCTGGACATCGCGCTTAGATACGCCGGCACCTTCTTTGGCACGACGGTTCTTGAATGCTTCCAGCTTCTCTTTGTAGCCGCAGGAGCATACAAATGTCTCACTGTCCCCCTTTTTGATCAGTTCCATCTTCTTGTGACAGTTCGGACATCTTGCATTGCTGGTGCGTGCGATCGTCTCGCGGTAGCCGCATTCACGGTCCTGGCAGACCAGCATGCGGGAGTTCTTGCCTTTGACAGAAAGCATACGCTTGCCGCAACGCGGGCATTTTGTATTAGTCAGGTTATCGTGACGGAAAGTTCCGTCGGAAGTCTTGATATCCCGAATTAATTCTTTGGTGTAGCTTTCGATATCTTTGATAAATACCTGTTCTTTGTGTGCTCCTTTGGCAATCTTGGCAAGTTCCATTTCCCAGGAAGCGGTAAGCTCCGGTTTTTTCAAATCTTCCGGGACTAATTCCAGAAGCTGTTTTCCTTTGGATGTCAGAAGAATCTCATTTCCCTTCTTTTCCAACAGGAAAGAGTGGAACAATTTTTCAATGATATCGGCTCTTGTCGCTACGGTTCCGAGTCCGCCGGTTTCACCGAGAGTTTTTTTCATCTTATTATCATCAGAAGACATATAACGTACCGGATTCTCCATGGCGGACAGAAGTGTCGCTTCTGTAAAACGGGCGGGAGCTTTGGTCTTACCGCTTGTGATATTTGTGCGTGTGACAGTCAGGGTGTCGCCTTTGTGGAGAACAGGAAGTGCCTGCTCTGAAGCCTTTAAGTACATATCGTTATTTTGGAAATCTTCTCCAAAATCTTCAGAATCTTCATAATCCCCGTAAGCATCATACTGTGAAGCAGAGGAACCGGAAGATGCAGCATCGGCATATACGGCCTTCCATCCGGCGGCTTTGATGACCTTTCCTTTTGCAGTAAATGTTTCACCTGCGGCTTCAGCTTTCAGTGTAGTCTGCTCATATTCAAATGCCGGATAGAGGACGCTGATAAAACGGCGTACGACCAGATCATAGATCTTGCGTTCATTGTTCGACATATGTTCCATCTGGACATATTCTTCCGTCGGGATGATCGCATGATGGTCGCTGACTTTTTTATCATCTACGAAGGCTTTGCTTGTCTTAAGCGGTTTCTTTAAGAGTTCCGGAATATATTTCTTATAAGGTCCGATATTGCAGGCTTTCAGGCGTTCTTTGATCGTTGGCACAATGTCCGTGCGATATAGCGGGAGTCTGTTCTTGGATAGGTGAGGACTTTGTGGTGCTCGTACAGACTCTGCATGATATTCAATGTCTCCTTTGCGGAGAAGCCAAAGCGCTTATTGGCATCGCGCTGTAATTCCGTCAGATCATAGAGGCCCGGAGAAGGTGTCCGCTTGGATGAGGTATGCACATCTGTCACGGTAAGCGTCTGGTTCTTTAATTTTTTATCAAGGTCGGTTATTAGGTCTTTGTTAAAGGAGCGCAGGGAACCGCTTTTCTTTTGCTGCCATGTCCATGTGACGATAGAAGCCATAGTGCCGACAGAACCACCGGTAACAGAAGTTGTACAACGCAGTCCATAATAATCTTCCGGTTTAAATGAACGGATCTGCTGTTCGCGGTGTGCGATCATGCAAGTGTCGGTGTCTGTACACGTCCGCAGGAGAGCTGGGCGTTATACTTGCAGGTCAATGCACGGGTGGCATTGATCCCGACCAGCCAGTCTGCCTCTGCGCGGCTTCTTGCGGCATGATATAAGTCGTTGTACGCACGACCGTCCTTCAAGTGGGCAAACCCTTCTTTGATCGCTTTATCGGTAACAGAGGAGATCCACAGACGGCGGATCGGCTTATGACAGCCGGATTTGTCCAGGATCCAGCGGGCAACCAGTTCTCCTTCACGGCCGGCATCGGTAGCGATGATGATCTCAGAGACATCCTTCCGGAAAAGCTGTGTTTTTACATTATGGTATTGTTTGGATGTCTGTTTGATCACGACGAGCTCCCATTTCTTTGGAACCATCGGGAGATAAGACATATCCCAGGCTTTGAACTTTTTATCATATTCTTCCGGGTCTGCTAAAGTGACCAGATGGCCGAGTGCCAGGTGACGATATAATTGCTGCCTTCGATCGCACCGGAAATGTTCTTGTGACAGCCGAGAACACGGGCGATATCGCGGGCAACAGATGGTTTTTCTGCCAGTACGAGTGATTTCATATATATATACTCCTTTCAGATATAGAAAAACCCGAAAACATGATGTTTCCGAGGTTATATAAGAGGCGCCAACCAGATTTGAACTGGTGATAGAGGTGTTGCAGACCTTTGCCTTACCACTTGGCTATGGCGCCATGCCTTACGTACTGTTAAGTATAACAAATACGTAAGATGAAGTCAAGAAAATCTGTATGTTAAAATCCAAGATCTTCATTTACCAGAATGACTTTGATGCGCTGCGGTGTCTTGGAATATCTGGTGATCAGGATCTGACAGCAGATCGTATCCGGTGTTTTGCAGTCGAAACAAGCACCTGTTTTACAACAAGGAGTGCTCAGGTTGAAACGCTGTGCGTTGATCGGCGCGGCTTCATTTCTTGCACGGGACATGGCAGAATCTACATCGCGTGTAACCTTATTCATTCCGATGATCATCAACACATTCCGTGGTCCGGCAGCGATAGAGGATACACGGTTGGAATGTCCGTCGATATTGATCATAATTCCATCTTCCGTGATCGCATTTGCACTGGTCAGGAAGTAATCACAATCATATGTCGCAAGTTCGATCTTGCGCTTATCTTCCGGTGTCGGTGCGGTATCGCGGTTGTATACCTGATAATTTCCCTGACAGACAGCTTCTTTTAAGCCAATCTCATTGACAGACATGGAACCGCCCCAGGAGATGCTGCTTCCTTCCGGGATTAATTCTAATGCTTTCTTCAGAGCCTCTTCTTTGGAGTCTGTATAATAAGCTTCCATGTTGCGGGCTGTAAGTTCTTTTACAATCTTTGCGCCTAACATCTGGTTTCGTTTGATTCGATTCTGATCCATAATGAATCCCTCCCTCGTTTATGTTGTTTAGATATTTCTACTTGAAATTATAACACAGATTCAGGTCCGTAGTCTTTGAAATCATGCAGAAGTTGAGGGGATGATCATTTATATACTGCGCTTTTCCAGCCTTAAAATATAAAAAGAAAGCATGATGTTTGTCCGGTTCTCATTGGTCAGGATATCATAATCCAGAAGTTCTTTTATCTTATTCAGTTTATACGACAGCGTATTCTTATGACAATAAAGTGCATCTGCGGTATGGATGATACTACAGTCATGATCAAAGTAGACTTCCAGGATATGCAGATAATCGGTATGATGCACAGCGTCATAGTCAAGAATCGGGCCAAGTGTGGAGTTCAGGAAATCCGTTGTCAGAGATTGATTGTGGATATCGGCCAGAAGTTTGTATACACCAAGCTTATCGTACTCAAGGAAGTTCTTTGGGAGAGCAGTTTTGGTGAGCTGATAGGCGGTAAATGCGGTCTCGTAAGAGCGGTGAATGTCTGTAAGCTGCGAGACCGTAGTTCCGATCCCGACATAGACATCGGAGTTATTCTGACAGACATCGTAGAGCTTCTGAGATATATCGTTTACAGATTCACCGGCAAACAATACGATCAGATGCTTCCCTTCTTCATATACGATCCCTTTAGACATGAAATAACGGATCTTCTTTTCCAGCTGTTCCAGGTAAGAATTACCGGAATCACTGTCATAAGTGTGGCAGCTGATTATGAGGACAGTATAGTTCATGTCGCGGAAGAATCCATTGCTTTCCAGAGGATTCAGATAGGAGTCTTCATTCTCGGGGTAATAGATCGCATTTTTCAAAGCAGCGGCAAGACTGGTCTCGCGGTGTTCGTTTTTTAATAGAATCTCAGAAAAGATCCGCATGATATCAATGAACGGAGTGTCCCAGGAAGTGGAGAACAGCGGAAGCTGTATTTCATTGCAATAGTCGATAATCTCCTGGGAAAATGCAGGACGCGATTTTACAGAGATGATCAGTCCGCTGGCGTGTGCGTCTTTCAATGACTTTAAGAACTCTTTCAGCCAGTCCTGAGAGGTAAAATTCAGACCGGAGTTAAAGATCAGTTCATCACCGTGGAGCAGATGGGAGAATTCACCCTGTTCGACGGTATGGATCCAGGTTACTTCTTTATCATAAAAACTATTGGTATGAAGGATGACATCAAATTGGTTGTTAATTGCTTTATACAGGGACTGTAATTTAATTGCCATAAGTGTGGTCCTCCTGATATATGTTGATCAGAGTATAGATATATTTTATCATAATTGTGTGCGACACACAATTTATAGAATAAAATCTGTCGATTAAAACTATATTCATAGTGAATTTCATATGATATATTGTATGAGAAGTACAAAAGAATGAATATTCAACCCCGAAAAATGTGCTTCTAAAAAAATCCATTCTCTAGATTTTTAAAAGACAGAAAGCTCTTCAACGAAAGTTGAGGAGCTTTTGTGGTTCCAAAAAGAAAAAAACAGAGCGCACTCTATTTACAGGCAGTACCAATGGTGCTAGAATGAGTAACATCATATTGATACAACAGATACAACTGTCCTGACCAGGAAAGATGTCCAGCCGAGGCAGTATACCAGGAAAAGACGGAGGAATGAAAAAATGAAATCAATAAAAAGTGGAAAAATTGTAATTATCGGAGCAGGACATGTAGGATCTCATTGCGGACTGAGTCTTATGATGCAGGGACTGGCAGATGAGATCGTATATATTGATATAGATAAGAATAAAGCGGTAATGCAGGCACTTGATCTTGATGATATGGCCTCTAATCTAGACAGAGATTTTACAGTGAGAGCCGGAGATTATTCCGACTGTGCGGATGCTCATATTGTTGTGATGGCGGCCGGAAAGAGCCGTCTTCCGGGGCAGACAAGGCTGGATATGTTCGATGATTCGATTAAGATGATGAATACGATCGTAGGACCGTTAAAAGAGTCAGGATTCCATGGAATTCTGATCGGCATTTCCAACCCGGCAGACATCATTGCTGATTTCTTAAGAAAAAGACTGGGACTTCCAAGAAGTCAGGTATTCAGCACCGGAACATCTCTGGATTCAGCAAGACTCCGCAGAATGTTATCTGAGATCACCGGCGTAAGCCGTCATTCCATTCAGGCTTATTGTATGGGTGAGCATGGGGATTCACAGTTCATTCCGGTATCACATATACAAATTGGCGGAATACCGGTAAAGAATACCTGAGCATTCATCCGGAATACCGGGATAAAATGGATTTTGATAAGATCAGTGCGGAGGATAAGGTCTGTGGATTTCACATCGTAGAAGGAAAAGGCTGTACAGAATTTGGAATCGGTGCCGTACTCAGCAATATTACAAGAGCAGTCATGCATGATGAAAAGAGGATCCTTCCGGTATCCGTTCTCCTTGAAGGAGAATATGGAGAACAGGGTGTTCCGGCGGGAGTACCATGTGTGATCGGGAAAAACGGTGTGGAAGAGATTATGGAAATCTCCCTGACAGAGAAGGAAAAAGAGCAGCTTCATAATTCATGTAACGTCATCCGGGGATTCGTCGAGAAAGCCGATCAGATGTAAAAAATCGTTAATATTTTAATTACTTTTGGATGTGTTGCATTTTATATTGTCCTATGTTACATTGACAACAGAGTACAAAAAGAATCAGAAAGAGCCAAAAAACAGTGCCCCTCTAACAACAGAGACCGGAACAGGATAACCGGCAGACAAGTATGTCTTATAGGAGGTAATTGTAACATGGCAATTTCAATCGGCATTAACGGATTTGGACGCATTGGACGCGTAGCACTCCGTATCGCCATTAATCAACCAGACACTTTTAAAGTATGCGGAATCAATGTACGGAATGCAGACCTGGGTTATATGAAGTATATGATCCGGTATGATTCTACATTTGGACGTTTTCAGGGAGAACTGGATACATATGAGAATGGACTGATCATTGAAGGACAGAAGATTCCTGTATTTTCAGAATCAGATGCGGCATTGATTCCATGGGGAGCATGTGGTGCAGAGTATATTATTGATGCAACAGGTGCATACTGTACAACGGAAAAGGCAAAAGCCATTTAGAAGGCGGTGCGAAGAAAGTTATTATCTCAGCACCGGCAAAAGACGGGGATACACCGACATTTATCATGGGAATTAATCATGACAAATATACATCGGATATGCCGGTTGTATCGAATGCATCATGTACTACGAATTGTCTTGCACCAATCTGTAAAGTTCTGGAAGATAATTATGGAATCGAATATGGGTTGATGTCAACGATTCATGCTGCAACTGCAAAACAAAAGGTTGTGGACAGCCGTTCCCAGAAAGACTGGAGAACCGGACGTTCGGCATTTGGTAACCTGATTCCATCTACAACGGGAGCCGCAAAAGCAATCTCGCTTGTCATTCCGGCTTTAAAGGATAAGATGAGTGGTATTTCTTACAGGGTTCCAACTTCAGATGTATCAATTGTTGATCTGAATGTAGCGTTAAAGCAGCCGGCATCATACGATGAGATCTGCAAAAAGGTCCGGGAGGCCTCTGAGACATATTTGTCTGGTATCCTGGATTATGTAGAGGATGAAGTGGTATCTTCAGATTTTATCGGAGATTCACATGCATCGATCTTTGATGCAAGGCAGGGGATTCAAGTGAATTCTCACTTTTTCAAGGTCATCTGCTTCTATGACAATGAGTGGGGATATACAAGTCAGATATTCCGGATGATTGAGCATATGGACAGGATAGATCACAATCGCTAATAATTAAGATGACGACAGGGGCATGTAAGATCTGATTCTGATGTAACACGTTTGATTTTATATCATACACTTCTGTAAGGGACATATGGATTCGTTATTACGATTATGAACCAGACAAGATGCGGACAGAAAAGCAGGTAAAGCTTTTGCTGTCCGCAAAAAAATAAGAAAAAATCTGAAAAATAAAAATTTTTTCAGAAAATTCAAAAAAACAACTTGCCAAACAACCGAGTCTATGATATATTAAATCTCGGTCGTGTGAAAAGCACAATGACAAATAAATATACGGCTCCATGGTCAAGCGGTTAAGACATCGCCCTTTCACGGCGGTAACACGGGTTCGATTCCCGTTGGAGTCATATGGCGCCATAGCCAAGTGGTAAGGCAAAGGTCTGCAACACCTCTATCCCCGGTTCAAATCCGGGTGTCGCCTCTTATAAAACACCCGGAAATATTTATTTCCGGGTGTTTTTTGCATTCAAAGAATTATAAGAAAAGCTGACCGGTGGACAGCCTCTCGTATATTATTTCATTATAATTGAATCTTCTT
>ENA-OQCX01000722-OQCX01000722.1-human-gut-metagenome-genome-assembly--contig:-NODE-722-length-16778-cov-1.661942_pt1 | contig 16778 bp, 22 predicted proteins | sample MGYA00242762_ERZ504587 | MGnify/ENA primary metagenome ERZ504587 (study PRJEB26092, sample SAMD00036337) | human gut metagenome | host: Homo sapiens | study: EMG produced TPA metagenomics assembly of... | reverse complement strand
ATTTTTGGTTTTCGGAATTTCAGGAGCATCAAAAATGATATCGATACCACGATATTTTTTAGGCACCAGCATTTTTACTAATGTCGGATAGCCTGCATAAGTCAGGCTTAAATAAAGATAAGCAATAACGGAAATCGGGACGAACAGTTCCGGAGCCAGCATCAAGGAAGTAAACAGAACCATCGGCCCATCAGCACCGCCGATCGAAGCTACAGCAGCAGCTTCCGGTGGAGTCAATCCAAGATTCACACCCAGAATAAGCGTAACAAATGTACCTGCTTCGGCAAAATAGCAATAATGATGGAAGTCCACGGATTAGCCAAAATAAAACCAATTTCACACATAGCCCCAATGCCCATAAAAACCAGACAGGCTACCAGACTGTTGCTGAAGGTCAAATTATAGATCGGCTGCAAAAAATTGATCTGCATGATATTCATCAATGCGCCCGGTTCTGAAACGAGCGGATCCAAAAACAAAGTGCCAAGCTTACCGCCGTCTAAAAAAGTACGCCGCAGTTGATACAAATCATACCAACACCCATCGGTACCATGATCAAAGGTCTAAGGTTCTCTTAAAGCCAGATAAGCCAGAATAAAACCGAAAATTATCATAAAAATACGCGCACAGGCGATTACAGGATCTTGCACAAATAAACTGGCAATACCAGGAAACAATGTTGCGACCAGACTCATTTCCATCGTTATTCCATCCCTTCTCCATTAGAATTATTATTGCCCATCAATTTATTGAGCAATACCACTACGCCAATCATAAACAACGAAATAGCCGCAGTGAACAAGTAAGAAAATCCTGCATACGCATAAACATTCATTGCTTCAAACCCCTTTCAAACTTTTCTTTCCTGGCGTATCAACTGTCGGTTTCCGGATAACCAAATTATGGTAAAAAAATAGAGAAACAGAATCATCTCCATCTCTCTTCACCACTTTGCAATTGCCAATCAGGAAAATTAATGCCAAACACTCGCACACTCACAAGACTTTATCCTAACCGGTTTTTCCCGGTGCCTTGTCCGTCATTGAAACATGCTTAAAAATAAAAAGACGAAGTAATAGAATCACTATCACTCCGTCACCAACTATGCAGTTGTAATAAACTAATTTTGAAAAACTCTCAAATACTCTCTTGGTAAAGCTCTCATATTCTCTACGCTTTTATAAATAACACAAAAAAATCGATTTGTCAATTATTTGTTAAATATTTTCAAACTTTTCTATATATGCATAATGCCAAAACCCATGCGTTTATGATTAGTGATATAATGCGCCGCTGAATCTCCATAAAAAGTTACGGCAATCCATCCATTTCCTCTTACAATCGCAACCTTACACGAAATATTGGCCTGAAGCAGGTTCTGGGAATAACCAGATTTTGCATCAGCTGCTGCATGTAATACCGCATGTATCTCCTGCGCAGTTTTTGAAATAACACTACAGTTGAGACAGGCTCCAATAATTGACCGTGTCATTTTTTCTCTAAATTCGCTTTTAGATGCATCGCCGCCAAGTTCCGTAACAGCAAATTTGTAACCTTGTTTCTGTAACAGCTCTTTTAAAGCATTTTCATCGGCCAGTGATGTCGTCATTGCTAACAAAATTGATGCAGCCTCGGTACAATTCAGCATACCCGTCAAAATATCATGTTGCTCCTTCATCTCTGCACCCTCTCTTTCTACTTTTCAAGTACGATTATTATAACATGTACCCCCCCACATCACAAATTTCTGTTCCAAAAAAACAAAGAACTTTGCGTTTACACCAATTTTAAGCATAAACGCAAAGTTTTTTTAATTATTAGTTATCGTTTTCCATTTAACTGCAAATTCCGCTCAGTTATCAAAAAATCTGCGCAGTTCCTCATTATCCTTCGTCAGTCCCAAAGCCAGCATCAGCTTTATTCTGGCTTTCTGTCCTGTTAATTCCCCTCCCAGAATGATCTTACTTGCTTCCATTGACCTGGCGCTGCCAAAATAACTGTACGCCGGAACTACACGCCCCGTATGAACACGTGAAGCCAAAACTACAGGAATATCCCTGCTCCGCACATATTCGATACCTTCCTTAACTGCCGGCGGCACATTCCCGCAGCCTAAAGCTTCAACTATCAATCCCTGTACCGGCTTTTCCGCCAGCATTTTAAATAAATACGCATCCATCCCCGCATAGGTTTTCAGCAAACAGACATCTTCTGCCAGCACTGCCGGACAGATTTTTTCAAGATTCAGCGGCTGACGTCGAAAAACCACTCTGTCAAAATAAATATGCCCTATAGGACCCCAGCCCGGCGAATGAAATGTAGCACAGGACGTAGTATGCGTTTTGGTAACTTCTGCAGCAGCATGTATCTCATCGTTAAAAATAAGTAATGCGCCTTTGCCCAAGCTTCATCGCTGGCAGCGACCATTACTGCCGCCAGGATATTTGCCGGTCCGTCCGGTCCTGTTTCTGAAGCGCCGCGCATGGCTCCTGTAAGACAGACAGGCTTGTTCGTTTTTACTGCCAAACCTAACATATAAGCTGTTTCTTCCAGTGTATCTGTCCCGTGGGTCACAACAACGCCGCTGACGTCTTCCCGCTCTGCATACCGATCAGCCATTTTTGCCAAATCAAACATCATCTGCGGTGTTATGTGACCGCTGGCACATTGGAAAATTCAACTACCTCCACTTCGGCAATCTCCCGCAGTGCCGGGACGGCTTCGATCAAATCATCACCACTGACAGCCGGGATCAGGCCCTGCGTCACAGGATCATATTTCATGGCAATAGTACCGCCTGTAGTCATTACAACAACTTTTTTCATGCTCGCACCTTCCTTGCATCATTATTTACTTCATCATAACATATCAGCCGCCGGCAGACAATTTCCTGCCACCCAAATTCCCGCTGGCAATTACAAATGGTGTATAATATTTATATCATTGATTACGAGGTGTCATGTATGATAGTAAGCGGTATCAGCCTGGGTTTTGGAAGGCGGCGGTTATGCGGGGCATGTTTTTCCGCCGGAGTTTTTGAAGCATTCATGCAGAAAGAACTTATTTTCCCGCATATTGTCGGCGTTTCTGCAGGTGCCTGCAATATTGTTTCCTATATGTCACAGCAGCCGCTGCGTACCAGACGTGTCATTCAAAATTATGTTGGTGATAAACGTTACTGCAGCCTGAGCAACTGGCTCAGGACCCGTTCACTTTTTGGTTTTGACTTCATTCTCAAAGAACTGCCGCAGAATCTGCTGCCTTTTGACTATGAAGCTTTTCGTAAATATCCCGGACAGCTTTATGTCGCACGACCGATGTTATCACAGGCAAGCCTGTCTGGTATACCCAGGGCGATATGGATAAAGATTTTCTGCCGCTGCGCGCATCCGCTTCATTGCCCTTTTTTGCTCCTGTCGTCACCATCGGCGGCCATAAATTATTAGACGGAGCTATAGTAGAGCCCATACCTATCAGCAAATCCATTGCTGACGGTTATCAGAAATTCGTTATCGTACTTACCCGTAATGCCGGTTACCGTAAAAAACACCCGGTACCGCAATATCTGCTGCGCCTCGTCTATAAACACTATCCTAAATTATGGGAAACCATGGCCAGACGTCCTGACCTATATAATGATCAGCTTGCTTTTGCCGAACAACTGGAACAGGACGGCAAGGCGTTATCATCCGTCCAACCGTACCTTTAAAGATCGGCAGACTGGACCAGAAACCGCAGCAGCTTTTAAAGCTGCACGATCACGGTATCGAATGCGGATTAGCAAAATTTCACGAAATCATGCAGCTTTATCGTAAGTAATAAAGGAGGAACCATGCGTTTTTTACATACTTCCGACTGGCACCTGGGCCGTATTTTTCACGGCTTACATATGACCGACGATCAGGCTATAGTACTGGAAGAATTAATCGCCCTGGTCAAAGAAAGTAATGTTGACGCCGTCCTGATCGCCGGCGACATTTATGACCGCGCCGTACCGCCGACACAGGCAGTGACCCTGCTGGACGAGGTTCTGCGCCGTTTAGTCCAGGAGCCGGCAAAAATGTCATTATGATCGCCGGCAATCACGATAATGCCGACCGTCTCGGCTTCGGTCAAAGCCTGTTATCTCAGAACAAGCTTTATATCACCGGGCCAGTCAGCCCTTCTACCCACCCGTTGTATTATATGATACCTACGGGCCAGTTTATTTTGCACCGCTGACTTATGGCGAGCCCCTGGCAGCGTCCGAACTGCTCCGGCAGCCTTTAAAAACACACGAAGATGTTGTTCGCTGGCAGATAAGCAACCAGTTAAGACAGATCCCTGATACAGCGCGTAAGGTTGCGCTGGCGCATGTCTTTCTGACAGGAGCGCAGGAATCTCCGGACAGCGAACGCCCTTTGGCTATCGGCGGAGCAACCACCGTAGGCATCGACTGCTTTGCCCCGTTTAATTATGCGGCTTTAGGACATCTGCACGCCTGCCAGAACGGCAGCAGCAAGGTACGTTACAGCGGTTCCCTGCTCAAATATTCTTTTAATGAAGTCCAGCAGTCCAAGGGCGTACATATTGTAGATATGGCCGCAGACGGCAGTATTACCGTTGAAACAGTACAGCTCAAGCCTCGCCGGGAACTGGCCTGTCTGCGCGGCAGTTTTTCTGAATTAGTCAGCAAGCCGCAGCCGGAATTGTATGATTGTTATCTGCAGGTAACCCTGACTGACGAACAGCCGATACTGGATGCCAAATACCGGCTGGAGCAGGTCTACCCCAATATCCTGCATTTAGAATACGCACGGCTGCATACTGGCCGCGATGCGGACACTGCCGCAGTAAATCATAAAAAGCTTGGTACCGCCGAGCTTTTGAAGCTTTTTTTACACAAGTCAACAATCGTCAGCTCACTGACAGTGAAAAATCCCTTTTATCGGACATTATTAACAGCGAAGTGCAGACAGAAAGGCAGGCCTGACCATGAAACCATTACAACTTACCATGCAGGCCTTTGGTGCTTATGCCGGTGAGCAAATTATTGACTTCACGCTTTTAGGAGATAAAAACTTTTTCCTGATCCACGGACCGACCGGTTCCGGTAAAACTACTATTTTAGATGCGATCAGCTTCGCTTTATACGGCAGCGCCAGCGGCGATCTGCGCGAAAGTAAAAACCTGCGCAGCGACTACGCTCCCGCCGAACAAAAAACCGAAGTAGAATTTACCTTTAAAAGCGGGGAATATATCTATCAGGTACTGAGATCTCCCGAGCAGGAATTAAAAAAGCAACGCGGCGAGGGCACTCGAAAGGTACCGGCAGCCGCCGCCCTTTTTAAAATCCTTACTGACGGCAGCAAGGAACCGCTGGCCGCAAAAAGTGACGAAGTGACCAAAAAAATTACAGAACTTATTGGGTTTAAAGCGGAACAGTTCCGTCAAATAGTTTTGTTGCCCCAGGGAGAATTCCGACGGTTTCTGATCGCTGAATCGAAAGACCGCAAGGCGATTCTGGAAACGATCTTCAAAACCGAGCTGTACCGGCGTATCGAAGCACTGCTGGCAGAACGCAGCACTGCTATCGACAACGATTATAAAGCACTTAAACAACAACAACAGTTTATTTTGAACAGTACCGAATGTGAAAACAACGACCAGCTTCTTGCTGACATACAAATATTTCTGCAGCGGCAAAAGGAAGAAACGGCTGCACTGCAGACTGCTTCCGCACAGCTTGCAGCAGCAAAACTGCAATTGCAGCAGGCTCAGGAGCTGCATAATGCTTTTGCGGAAGCAACTGCAGCACGAACGGCTTTCTTAACTTTGACAGAACAGCGCAGCGCTGTTGAAACTGCAAAAACTGAAGCAGCACAGCTGATAAAGCCGCACTGCTGGAAGAAATTTACAACTCTACCCTGCGCGCACATAAACACAACCAGGAATGTCTGTCAGCCGAACAAAGCGCTCAACAGGCAACAGCAGCGGCGCAAGCAGCGCTGCAGAAACTGCACCAAAAGCTTTCAGAACAATTACAACAGCTTGACGGTCAAAGTATCAAGGATACTGCGAACCTGGATAAAGCGCTGGAGCTTTTGAACCAGCGGATCCTGCAGCTCCACAGCGAAGCCGCTAAATTATCCGGTGTCACTTCTGAATTAGAACGTCTGGCCGCGGCTCTCGTTGACAATGAACCGTGTCCTGTCTGCGGAGCTTTGCAGCATCCGCACCCGGCTACAATAACTGCGGCCCAGAAATCTGAGCTGCAGTTGAAAACACAGACGATTACCAGACAGGTCCAGAGCTTACAGCTGCTGCAGCAAAGCTATCAGCAGGCTCAGCTGCATCTGGCAGGCTGCGAAGCTACTCTGAAAGCAAACCAGGCGGCTTCTGTAAATGCTGCCAAAGAATTCAGCGCTCTGCGCGAACATTTTAAAGAACGCCTGGACGCTTCAGACTTTGAATCACAGACAGCCTTTCTTGCCGCTTTGCGTACTGAAAGTACGCGAAAACAACTGCAGCAGACCATCGCCGCCTATGAACAAAATCTGGCCGCAGCAACAGACCGCCTGCAACGCGCTCAAAATGCCGTCAACGGTAAGACCGAGCCAGAACTCAGTGCCTGCAAAGCAGCGGAACAGCAGGCAGACGCTCTCTACCGTCAGCTGACAGCTCAAACGGCAGTAACCGCCAAAGAGCTTTCTGATCTGCAAAAAGCACAGCTCCAGCTGCAGGAATTGGAAAAAAAGATGGGCACTTTACAGGATGCCTATCAAACAGCGGCCTCTCTGGCAGAAACCGCAAGAGGCAATAATCCCTCACGACTTACCTTTTCCGCATTTGTTTTGCAGGCTATTTTAGACGACGTACTGCAGGCCGCCAATCTGCGTTTAACCTCTATGAGCCGTGGACGTTACAGTTTATCACGTACCGGTGATGTTCTGGATGCCAGAAGGGAAAACGGTTTAAACATTGAAGTTTACCGACAGCTTTACAGGCGTTGCCCCGTCCTGTAAAACACTTAGCGGCGGAGAACTGTTTCTGGCTTCACTCTCGCTGGCCTTAGGGCTTTCCGATGTAGTACAGGCCTATGCGGGAGGTATCCGCCTTGATACCATTCTGGTCGATGAAGGTTTTGGCACGCTTGACTCCGAAGCCCTGGATATGGCTATCCGCACGCTTACCGATCTGCAGAAAGGCGGGCGTCTGGTAGGAATCATTTCCCACGTCAGCGAGCTGCGCGAACGCAGTTTCAGCCCGATTGGAAGTAATCCCCGGCCAACGTGGCAGTACTGCTGTTTTCACGTCTAACATAACAAAAACCTCCGCAGGCAAATGCTTACGGAGGTTTTTTATTAACCTATTTCGCGTTCTTTTTCTGTTCCGCGCACATTAACAGGGCGGTTATTTTCATCTACCATAACTACCTTTGGTTCAAAACCTGCCGCCTCTTCAGGCGTCATCAGCGCATAAGCGATAATGATCACTGTATCACCCACTACGACCTTGCGTGCCGCAGCGCCATTAAGGCAAATCACACCGCTGCCGCGTTCCCCTGCAATAACATAGGTTTCCAGGCGGCTGCCATTATTATTATCAACGATCTGTACCCGCTCGCCCGGCATGATGCCGGAAAGTTCCAACAGCTCGGAATCAATGGTAATACTGCCCATATATTCTAGACAGGCTTCTGTCACCGTAGCACGGTGGATTTTTCCATGAAACATATTCAAAAGCATTTATTCAACCTCCAAAATCACATTATCGATCAGCCGCGTAGTCCCAAAACGCACTGCTACTGCCAATAGGCACGAACCGGTAATATCACCTGCAACAGGTTTCAGATCGGGCAGCTCATAAATTTCTACATAGTCAATCTCACTCAACGGCTCTGAACCGATCAGCTTGGCAGTTTCAGCTGCAATTCTACTGCTGTCACGCTCACCCTGCTTAAAAAGTTCTTCCGCATAAACGCAGGCTTTTTGATAAAATCAAACCGGCTGTGCGTTCTTCCTGGCTCAAATAAGTATTACGCGAACTTTTAGCCAAGCCGTCAGCCTCACGTACGATCGGCATAATCCGCAGCTGAACGTTAAAAAACAGATCTTTGACCATTCGTTTGATAACCTGTACCTGCTGCGCGTCCTTCTGCCCAAAATACGCCCTGTCAGGCTGTGCCAGATTGAACAGCTTGCTGACAACAGTAGTCACGCCACGAAAATGTATGGGACGGCTGCGGCCGCATAAAACCTTTGTAATATCACCTGTTACCTCTACCCAGGTCATATCGGCACTGGGATACATTTCTTTAGCCGCAGGGCAAAAACGATATCGGCCCCCATTTTCCCTGCCAATATACAATCTGCTTCCAAAGTGCGCGGATAGCTTCCAGATCCTCCCCCGGCCCAAACTGTGTCGGATTGACAAAAACACTGACTATCACCAGCTCATTCTCTTTACGTGCGGCAGTAATGAGTGAACCATGCCCTTCATGCAGAGCCCCCATAGTCGGTACCAGACCGATGCTTTTACCCGCTGCCTTTGCTAAAGCTACCTCTTCCTGTAAATCTGCTGTCGTTTGGCAAAGTTTCATTTTAAGGCTTCCTCTCAATATAATTTCTCTAAAACTTCATCATCTATTTTAAACGTATGCTCCGGCGCAGGAAAACTGCGCTCCTTAACTTCCCTGATGTATTGCTGCACTGCGCTGACAATACTTCCATGCAGATCGCTGTATTTTTTGGCAAATTTCGGACAGAACCCGTCCGAAAATCCCAGCAGATCATTACAGACCAGTACCTGCCCATCACAGGAATTTCCGGCGCCAATGCCAATAGTTGCCGCTGTTTTCAGTTCAGCAGTCACCTTTGCAGCCAAAGCAGCCGGCACACATTCCAGCACAATAGCAAAAGCTCCTGCTGCCTCTAACGCTTTAGCATCATCCAGCAATTTCTGCGCTGCGGCTACATCCTTGCCCTGCACTTTAAAGCCGCCCATTTGATTGACAGACTGCGGCGTCAGACCAATGTGTCCGACCACGGGAATGCCTGCGGCAACCATTTTTTGTACCAGTCACAGATTTCACTGCCGCCTTCCAGTTTTACTGCCGTGCAGCCAGTTTCCTTTAAAAAGCGGGCCGCATTATAAAGACCGTCAGCAATGCTGGCCTGATAACTCATAAAAGGCATGTCAGCGACAACCAGTGCCGTCCCGCAGGCGCGCATCACTGCTTTGGTGTGATGAAGCATCTCTTCCATCGTTACGGGCACAGTAGAACCGTAACCCAACATCACATTACCAACAGAATCACCTACCAGAATCATCTCAACACCGGCTTCATTAACATTACGGGCCATCGCAACGTCGTATGCTGTAACCATCGTTATCGGTTCACCCTGCTGTTTCATTGCTTTGATAGTCGATGTGGTTATTGCTTTTTTATTCATGGTTTTTACTCCTTTACTGTCAAGCTTTCAATAGTTCTTGTAAACTTTTTGCTTTCGCTTCATCGATACTGCCGTTTTCACTCGCCAGACGCACAGTCTGAAGTGCCAGTTCCCGATAAACCAGCTGCAGTTCCTCCGGCAGAATTTTCAGATGTCCTGCTACAGTGCCTGCATCACCGCGGGCAATCGGCCGGTCAATGCCTTGCGGGCCAACGGAGTCTGATGCAGATTACTGACAGTCCCATCCAGCAGCGGCAGCAAAAACTGCAAAGCCCTTGCCTTGTCAGGTGTCCAGCGTTCAAACAGTTGCTGTGCTATCGCAGTTATTGTCACAAGATAATTAGAACAAAAACAAGCAGCCGCATGATAGGCACTGCGCTCCGCTTCAGGAACTCTGAATGGATATGCCTGAAGCGCTTCGGCCAGATAACAGGCAGCTTGCTGTGCTTCATTATCACCATCAACAGCCATGCCGATATCTTTAAATCTGGCGCTGCCTCCGGCAAAGCTCTGCAATGGATGCAGCTGCCGCAGTGGATCCCCAAGGCAGAAAGCGCCGCCAAAGGTCCAACCCCAAAGAACCGCTGCAATGCAGGCACACCTTCTTTGACAGAATATCCCTCCGCCCGGCAGTACCGACTTCCGCAGCCAGTGTTTCAGCTGCTGCCGCGATCTGCCGTCCGGAACTGCCAGCAAAACTACATCAGCAGCCGCCAGCACCTCTGCCCCGACTGAAGTAATCTGAAAGTCACCCATGCCCGCCAGCCTCGCACAACTTTTCGGCGATCGACCCGCTTTGACGCTGACTACCTGTAAAGCAGCAGTTACTGCACAGGCTTTCAAAAAAAGCACTGCCAACCTTACCCAGCCAATGATGCCTATTTTCATGGTTCCCTCCCTTTCTTCGCTTGAGAGCATAACCAAGGCAGTAAAATAAAAAACGCACTCCCGCCGGGAGCGCGCAAAAATACTTATAAAAAGGCCTTGTTATTGCGTCTCGTCCCGGTCATTACTGATCCAAGCGATTAATGACTGATTTTAAATTAAGACCTGCGGCTTATGGTACAGCTCACAAAGATACTGCCCGGCCATTTACGGTCACCGCTATAATAGCACAAGCACTCCGGCCTTGACAAGCGTTTTTTACCTTACTTTACAAAAAAACCTTTCTTTCGGTCCCTGCCTGTATATTTTGTAAAAAGCACCGTGGAAACACAGCGTACTCATGATATCACCCACTTTAAAATTCCTGTTGTTTTTCATTCTTTCATGCTATACTGAAAGAAAAAAGGAGGTCTTTGTTATGCCCTACGTAAATATTAAAATCACCCGTGAAGGCAACGTGACACCAGAGCAAAAACAAGCCCTGATAGAAGGTGCTACCAATCTGCTGCACGACGTGCTCGGTAAAAACAAAAAGACTACTGTTGTCATTATCGATGAAGTCGATACTGATAATTGGGGCATCGGAGGCATTTCTGTTACCGAGATCCGGAAAAGAAACAACTAAAAGCACTATTTTAACGCCGTTATCATTTAGATAACGGCGTTTTTTATATTTCTTTATTTTATTCATTTGCAGACTAATATTTAGTCTGCATTTTAATTTCTAATTTTTCAGTTTTATTCTTAATATTTTAAATACAGCCGACTTTTTATCAGCTATTGTAATTTCAAATTACCCAGAGTAATACCCTGCGCTTTCTTCTAAAAACACAGTATTATTTCCTTTTCCAAGATTAAACTATATGGATATATAATCTATAAATGCTTGACACAGTACATTTTCGCAAAATATAATTATTTTAACTTATAGGATTTAAAATTCTTTATTACAATAATTATTTTATTATTTTTACCTTCCATTGTTTTATTCTTAAGGAGGACCCAATTATGTACAGCAACAAGAAACGTCAAGCAATACTTTTGGCGCTCCTTGCAGCGCACTGCACCTTTTACGGAACTAACGTAATGGCTGCGCCGGTACCTGTTACAGACGGCAAATACACTGCAGATGGCACAGACACTTATGATCCTATTACACATACCAATACTATCAACAGTATCAAAGTTTCTAATGGCGCTCAGGTTTCTGTCACCGCCGGTGCAACAACCGTCAACGGTGTAAACAGCAGCGAATCCCTCACCGCCAGCAGCGGCGGTCAGCTTACTATTAATGGCAGTTTAAATGCCACGGTCGGTTTAGGCGATACCTATTCTACAGGAGTAGGTTATTCTGGAATTGTTGCTAACGGCAGCGGCAGTAAAATAATCCTCAGCGGTACCGATAATTCTATTACCTCCAAATCCACAAACTATAAAAATTCTGAATCAGCATTTTGCTTACAACAATGGTGAAATACATGTAACCGGTGACACGACAACTGTCAAAGTAAGTCAGAGCCGCATTGTAGCCGCTCAGGATGGAGCTTCAATAACTTTTTCCAATGGTAAAAGCGGTGACCAGTCAGCCTTATTTAAAGCAGCAAGCAGCAGTCAGCGCTGGATGGTAGTTGCCAACGGGACAGGGAGAATCAATTTTGACCGAGTGGAAATAGACGGAACCGGCTACAGCAATGGCAGAATGTTCTTAGCCAACGGCGATCCTGCTAAAGGCATTAACGAACAGGCTAAAATAACTTTTCTTGGAGGCAGCTTCAATAGAAATGACGGTGCCGGCAGACCAGGAGCTACGGCACTGGAAACAGGCAATTTCGGGCAGATAGAAGTACTTGGCTATGAGGGCGGTGAGCTTGATATCCGTACAGGAGGCAATCACGAATCCGGTATTATCGCCATTGGCGGCGGCAGAATAGATATCAACAGTACTCAAAGCAGTAATTTCAAAACTACTATCGAAACCAGCGGGCGCAATCATCAACATGGTATTGTTATCGGTACTCTGGCTGCAACAAATCCAGCTGCAGAAAAACATCTGGGAAGTAAATACGGATCATCGGAGGTCAACCTCTATGGTACTGCAGATATAAAAGTAGATCATGAAAAGCTTATGGCATCAAAATAGCAGGAGATGGGGCTGGATTCAATATGTTTGCTGTCGATGGACAGCTTGAACGCAGTAAGATCCACGCCAGCTCCACAGCCGTAAAATATTCTTCAGCTCTGGGCAACTCCACTGATAAGACCGGTAATAATATGGCTGCCGGTAAGCAAATCATCCATTTGGAAAATACTGATATCACTAATGACGGAGTTGCCAGCACCAGTGACAGTGACGGTGTCTATACCGGCCACCTGATACAGATAGGTTCACATGGCCAGGAAATAACCACTGACGGGCATCAACGTGCCAGCAATCCTGGCGGTACTAATTACAGTGACATTATCAATGTCGCGGATGCAGTCAAGGACGCTACTTTAAACTTGGTAAACAGTACAGCAACCGCTCATGATTCCAGTAATAAAGACTTGATCCATATTACCTATGGCGGTCAAACGACAACTAATCCGGATCTTGTTGCCAGTAATATTACTGTCAATACTTCTAAAAACACTGTTCTGAACGGTGCTATTTTTACAGATTATACAATAGACAGTACCGGTAAAAGCAGCAGGCTTGATCTTGCTCTGACGGATAACAGTACCTGGAATATGACCCAAAACGCTTCTGCAAAAAATTTATGGCAGGGATCTGAAGCAGAAGGCAACTTTGTTACTGATCTGTCCCTGAATAATTCAGTTATTAAATTTGGTCATCTGGACTGGAACAACGATAATGAGCTTCTCGAAGCTCAAAAGGCTGAAAATTTCAAAAATTTATATGTGGCGGGAAACTACAGCGGCGACAATGGCCAGCTGCATATGAATGTCGTCTTGGGCAAAGACGATTCTGCAACTGATAAAATGATCGTCGGCGGTGACACTTCAGGCACAACCTATATCAATTTTAAAAATATCGGTGGTAGTGGCGCACAGACCGCTCAGGGTATCAAGGTCATTGAAGTTCTCGGGAATTCTGATGGTAATTTCATCAAGTCTAATCCCCTGGTCGGTGGCTTATATGAATATTCACTCGTCAAAGGCGGCAATCAAGGTACTGAAAGTGATTGGTACTTAACATCCTATGCGCCTACTACTGCCCCTGTCTATCGTCCTGAAACAGGTTCATATCTGGGAAACATGGCCTTAGCCGGTTCTATGTTCGATCTCCGCCTTTATGATCGTGAAACGCAATCTGCAGCATCAAAACAATCAGGAAGATGGCCCTAATATCTGGATCATAAAACAGCTATACCCGTACGAAACAGGTTTCAGCAACGATCAGATCCACGGTAATGCCAATCTATACAAACTGCGCATGGGCACTGATCTTTATAATGAAGTCAGTAATAAAGGTGAACAGCAGCTGTTCGGCATAATGGCAGCTTATGGCAATGGCAGCCAGACGACTTCAGCCAGTTTCGCCAACCGTGACTCCAAAGGTTCTGTCGATGGCTTTTTATTAGGTGTCTATGGCAGCTGGTTTGAAAACGCACATGACAGAAGCGGCTGGTATGCTGATACCTGGTTCCAATATGGCTGGTTTGATAACGAAGTCAATGGTGCCGGACTAAGCAAAGAAAGCTATGATACCAACGGCTGGGGACTTTCGGCAGAAATCGGTAAATCCATAAATTACAAAAGCTTCAGCTTACCTATACCAAGCTTAATAATGATACGTATACTGAAAATAATGGCAGTACTATCGCTTTTGGCAATGAAGCCAATCTTCAAACACGTTTGGGACTGCGTTGGTTAAGTGAACAGAATACAGCTTCGACAAAAAAAGATCTTTCTTTGCCGAGGTAAACTGGCTCCACAATTCTAATAATTACACTATTTCTTCTCTTGGTGACAGTATTTCTCAAGACGGTAACAAAAATCTTGGCGAACTTCGTCTCGGTTATGAAAAAGAATTCAATAAAGACTGGTTCATCTCTGCTGATCTCAGCGGACGTTTTGGCAGTAATTCTTACAGTTCTTTCCAAGGCATGCTGTCTTTGGAGTATCTATTCTAAAAAAGAAAAAACTCCCGGTTTTTCCGGGAGTCTTTTTAGCCGTTTATACCAGCATGCTGTTTATATGAATCCTCCAGCAGCCTGATGAAATAATGATAACTCGCAAAGAGAAATAACGACGAACCCAGCCAGGCAATCGGACTGGCGTAACAAATGCCGCTGTAACCAAAATATTCGGTCAGATATACTGCGGCAGAAGTACGCAGTATCAGCTCTACGATACCGCTGAACATAGGTATCATCGCAATACCCATACCCTGTACGGCATTACGATAGATAAAAATCTGACTGAGGAAAAAATAAAACGGCACGCTGAGATGCAGATACTGCTGCGCCTGCGATAAAACCTGTTCATTAGCTTCGCTGATAAAAATACTGATCATTTCGCGGCCGAAGAAATACATAATAACAGCGGCAAATAAACTAAAACACAGAGCCAGCAACGAACATTTTTTTAACACCCTCGCGGATCCTGTCAAACCGATGAGCGCCAAAAATTCTGCGCGCCTGAAAACCGCCATCGACAAAGCCAAAAAGAAAATCATCGGCTGCAAGGCCAGCTGTTCGATCCGCATTGCGGAAGTGAAAGCTGCGATCGTAGTCGGACCGAACGTTATTACAAACAGCCTGAATGAAAATCATACCAAGCCCCAACACTGAAAACTGCACCGCCATTGGCAGGCCCATACGCAGATGCTCCCAGGCAAATTCCATCAAAATGCCAGTCCTGCTTTTGCAGACGCAGGATCGGAAATTTTTTGACAATATAAACAATACACAGCAGTGCAGAAAAGCCCTGCGCAATAACCAACGCTACTGCTGAACCAGGCACGCCCCAGTCGAACTGAATAATAAACAGCAGCGCCAGAAAAATATTCAGGATCGTTGCAAATAATCAAAAAATATAACGGTGTTTTAACTGTCGCCCAGAGAGCGCAAAATGCCTGCCAGAAGATTATATCCCATCATGCGATAATACCATGACTGATGATCAAACATAACTTTTAGCATCTTCAAACAGCTCCTCAGGAACGTTCATCGCCGCTAAAGCCGGATCAAGGGCAAATGTTGCTATAAGCATCATTATCAAACAAAAACAAACTCAGCATCGTGCTCATCGCCACACTGCGGCGCACACCGTCAAGATCACCGGCGCGTACCGCTGCCCGTAACCACCGTGAACCCATTAGACAAACCCATCGTCAGCACAACCAGCATCATGAACAGAGGCGCTGTAGCCCCAACTGCCGCCAGTGCGTTGACCCTATCGTCCGTCCTACAATGATGATATCTGCTATATTATATAATTGCTGAAAGACATTACCGATCAAAAGCGGTACCATAAAAGGAAGGATCAGCTTCAGCGGATCTCCCTCTGTCATATTCCTTACCATAAAAACACCACCCAACCATTTCCTGACTGATCAGTCAGAGCTTAATTTTAACATTTATTTCAAATATTTGCAATTCATCTTCAGGATGAATTCACAAATAAATCAAATCTCTTTTTTTACTGATTCAAATATCTTAACAAGACAAATTTTTTCTGTCAATTCACTGCCTCTTCAAACAATAAAAAGGACGCCGCAGCGTCCTTTTTATTTATTTCAGTATCCTTTTACCACTTCATTACGCAGCTTGCCGATACCCTCGATCTCTACGACAACTTCATCTCCAGGCAGCATTGGACCGCAACCCATAGGCGTACCGGTCAGAATCAGATCGCCGGCATCCAGTGTCATACTTTGCGAAATATAGCTTAATATCTCATAGGGATTATATACCATGTCGCTGGTGCGCCCATTCTGCTTAAGCTGTCCGTTCAAATACAATTTGATCGACAGATCCGTAGGATCAAGATCAGTTTCCAGCCAGGGCCCCAATGGGCAAAAAGTATCAAAAGATTTACTGCGCAGCCACTGTACGTCCGACAACTGCAGATCCCGTGCTGTAACATCATTAGCGCAGGTATACCCTAAAATATAATCCGGCACATCTTCCGGAGCTACGTCTTTCATCCGCTTTTTGATAACAACGCCTAACTCAGCCTCATAAACTACCTCATGGCTCTGACGCGGATAAATGATTTTGCCGTCGTTACCGATAACAGTATGCGCAGCTTTAGTAAAAAGCGCAGGCTCCTTAGGTACGTCCACATGAAATTCTCTTGCATGGTCACGATAATTGAAACCGACACAAATAATCTGCTTCGGCACACATGGAGCCAAAAGTTTAGCGCCAGCCAAAGGAAAAACCTCATCTGTCATCCGCCAATAAGTATCAATACTGCCATAGACAGCGCGGATCACATCACCGTCGATAAAAC
>ENA-OQCX01000720-OQCX01000720.1-human-gut-metagenome-genome-assembly--contig:-NODE-720-length-16801-cov-2.109032_pt1 | contig 16801 bp, 19 predicted proteins | sample MGYA00242762_ERZ504587 | MGnify/ENA primary metagenome ERZ504587 (study PRJEB26092, sample SAMD00036337) | human gut metagenome | host: Homo sapiens | study: EMG produced TPA metagenomics assembly of... | reverse complement strand
TGCGTGTGTATATATAGGATGAGCTAAAAGGATGCCTGCCAGAAGTATGTTGATAAAAGACAGAAAGTCGAAGTTCGGATTGCCTATATGAATCAAGGAGAACAGGGCGGCGGAGAGGAACAAGGCACAAAACTTATTCACCCCGCTTTGCAGCAGGCGTTCCAATACAAATCCCCGCAATGCCAGTTCCTCTGTCACGGCTACCAGCAGGAAGAATACAAGGCTGATCAGTAAGGAAGAAGGATTGAATGCCACTCCTGCAATCTCTACCGCACCTGCCCACAAGGATATGCCGAACCCTACTGCATAAAGAACGGTTGCCAGCAGTATTCCCGACAGCCAGTCCTTCCAACGCATCGTTAAAGAGCGTCCGAGCCTTCCAGTGAAAAGCCGCGTAAATGCCATACTATCCATGCGGAAAGGAATACGCCTGCCAGCATCAGCGTCTCGCTCAATATGAAATAGGACATCGTATCGGCCTCTTCCTTTCCTAACTTCAGCAATACGGTTGCGAAAGGGACGCTTATTATTGTAATGATGATGACGGCAAGCGCGGCGAATGAAACAATGTCGATTGCCGCTTTTCCAAAAACGTTTGGCTTTGGATTCATTTCCGATGGTTTCCATGAAAAAAATAAGTTCGGTTAATTAATATCCGACAAAAATAGCAATAAAAAGAGAAATCATTATTCACGGTTGGCGCTTTCTTCTTATATTTGAAAATTAAATCAATCTGACACAAAACATGAACCTGAAAAAGATACTTTTAGTAGCCGGACTGGGCATTATGATATCGAACGTCTCCGCCCAGACTTCCAGGAGATATACCGTTGCCAAACCCGGTACTTTGGTGGAAATGCTCACCGAAGAAGAAGCGAACGAGATTACCCACCTTGTCCTGCAAGGCAAGCTGAATGCAGTGGATTTCCGCCACCTGCGCGATGAATTCAAGAAACTGCAAATACTGGACATCTCCAATGCATCCATCAGTATGTACGCCGGAAAGAACGGTACGCATCCCGACCGCTTTTACATCTATCCCGCCAATTGCATCCCGTCCTATGCTTTCTGCAAGCAGCTTGGCGACAGCACTTTTGCCGGAAAAACATCCTTGACGGAGGTAATCCTTTCCGACAAGACCAAGAACATCGAAGACGGCGCATTCAAGGGATGCACCAATCTGAAGATTTGCCGCATACGCAAGAAAACTCCCCCAACCTGTTGCCCGAAGCTCTGGCGGACAGTGTAACGGCGATATTCGTCCCTCAGGGCAGCAGCGATTCCTATCGTCGCGGCAAGCGGTGGGAGACATTCGCTTTCATAGAGGGCGAACCGGTAGGAGCTTTGGTGCAGATAGCCACCATGGGCACCTTGCCAGCGAACTGCTTCGTGCAGGCATACAGCCCAAAGATGTGAACTTCCTTACGGTAGAGGGCAAGATGGACGAGGCAGACTTTACGTTGATACGCAACTACATGCCCAATCTGGTGAGCGTGGATTTGTCCAAGTGCAATGCCACAACTATCCCCGAATACACGTTTACCCAAAAGAAATACCTGCTCAATATCAAACTGCCCCATGGCTTGAAGAGCATCGGCCAGCGTGCGTTCAGCGGATGCGGACGGTTGTGCGGCACGTTGGAACTTCCTTCCGGTGTAACTGCCATAGAGTACGGTGCATTCATGGGATGCGACAATCTTCGTCATGTCCTTGCCACCGGCAATAAGATTACAACTTTGGGCGATAACCTTTTCGGCAATGACAAGGACAAGCTGATATATAGGGATTAGGGGTTAGTGATTAGTGATTAGCGATTAGTGATTAGCAGGCTGCGCACTCACACCGCAAGGCACTAATCCCTAATCACTAACCCCTAATCGCTAACCGCTAACTCCAATCATCGTCAGTTGTATACGTTTCCGTTCAGTATCTACACTGAGCACCTTTACGCGTACCTGCTGATGGATGGATACAATCTCATTAGGGTTTGATACATACTTCTGCGCAAGCTGGGAGAGGTGTATCAAGCCGTTTTCCTTGATACCTATATCGACGAAAGCGCCGAAGTTGGTGATATTCCCCACGATGCCAGGCAGCTCCATGCCTATGCGCAAATCATCGATTGTACGCACGTTCTTATCGAATTCGAACACTTTGATAGGCCCGCGCGGGTCACGCCCCGGCTTCTCCAGCTCTTGCAGGATATCCTTCAAGGTCGGCATTCCGACGGTGGGAGAGAGGTAGCGTTCCGGCTGTATCTTCCGGCGCAGTTCCTTATCGGCAATCAGTTCGGCCACGCTGCATCCCAGGTCCTTTGCCATCTGCTCCACGATGTGGTAACTTTCGGGATGCACCGCCGTGTTGTCCAGCGGATTCCTGGCATCCGGTATGCGCAGGAAGCCGGCACATTGCTCAAAAGCCTTTGCACCCATGCGCGGAACTTTCATCAGCTCCTTGCGCGATGCGAATGCTCCGTTCTCGGCGCGGTAGTTCACGATGTTCTGCGCCAGTTGAGGACCAAGTCCCGATATATACGTCAGCAGATGGCTGCTTGCCGTATTCAGGTTTACGCCGACCAGGTTTACGCAGTTCTCCACAGTCTGGTCGAGGGATTTCTTCAGCTTGGTTTGGTCTACGTCGTGCTGGTATTGCCCCACACCGATGGACTTCGGGTCTATCTTGACAAGCTCCGCCAGCGGTCCATAAGCCGGCGGGCGATGGATACGGCACCGCGCACCGTTACATCATATTCCGGAAACTCATCCCTGGCTATCTTGGAAGCGGAGTAGATGGATGCACCCTGCTCGCTGACAATGAAAATCTGCACTTCCCGGTTGAACGTCTGCCGTTTCAGGAAATCTTCCGTCTCGCGGCTGGCAGTGCCGTTGCCCACGGCGATGGCTTCCACCTTATAGGCCTCTATCATCTTCTGCAGTTTGGCAAACGCCTCTTTGCTTTGGTTCACCGGCGGATGCGGGTAGATATTCTCGTTGTGCAGCAGGTTGCCTGCGCATCCAGGCACACCACCTTGCAGCCGGTGCGGAATCCGGGGTCTATTCCCATCACCCTTTTCTGCCCCAGGGGCGATGCCAGCAGCAACTGCCGCAGGTTTTCCGCAAAGACGCGGATGGTTCATCGTCGGCACGCTCCTTGCTTTGCGCGGCAAACTCGGTCTCGATAGACGGTTTCAACAGACGCTTGTAGGCATCCTGCACGGCTTCCGCCACCTGCTTCCCGCAGGCGTTGTTGCTCTGTACAAACTGCCGTTCCAGCCGTTCCACGCACTCCTCGTCGTTGGGCTGATACTCACCTTGAGCAGACCTTCCGCTTCGGCGCGGCGGATGGCAAGCAGGCGGTGCGAGCTGCATCGTTTCAGGGCTCCGAACAGTCGAAGTAATCCCGGTATTTGGCACCTTCCTCCTCTTTGCCTTTTATCACTTTGGCGGTCAGCAAGGCTTGGCGTGCAAAGGTATTCCGCAGCATGTTGCGGGCGCGTTCGTTCTCGCTCACCTGTTCGGCTATGATGTCGCGCGCACCTTTCAGGGCATCGTCCGCATCCTTTACATCGCCTTTCACGAAGGCGGCGGCACGCTGTTCGGGATGAGGCTCGCGCTGGAGCATCAGCAGGGTGGCAAGCGGTTCGAGTCCTTTCTGGCGGGCGGCTTCCGCACGGGTTTTCCGTTTGGGCTTGTAGGGCAGGTAGATGTCTTCGAGGGCGGTGCTGTCCCACGTGTCGTCAATGCGCTTTTGCAGTTCCGGGGTCATTTTCCCCTGTTCGCGGATGGTGGCGACGATGGTCTCCTTCCGTTTCGCCGTTTCCTTCAGTTTTTCGTAATGGGTACGGATGGATTCTATCTGCACTTCGTCCAGTCCGCCCGTCATTTCCTTGCGGTAGCGGCTGATGAACGGGATGGTTGCTCCGTCGTCGAGCAGGGAGAGTGTCTGCCCGATTTGCTTTTCCGATATGCCGAGAATGGCAGCTATCATGCTGTGAAAGATTTGTGTCATGTCAGCTTCTTTTTTTGATAATGAGCGCCAAAAGTACGAAAAACAATCTTTCCCTACTGCCTTTTTGTGAGTTTTATTATATCTTTGCGCTGTTTACACATGGTATTTATACATTAACAGAACAACGAAATGAAAAGACTGACCTGCTGTCTTGCGTGGATGTTCCTGCTGATTGGAGCAGTTGCCGCGCAGGATAAAGAAGTAAAACTGAAAATAGTACAGACCAGTGATATCCACGGTAATTTCTATCCCCACGATTTCATCCTTCAGCGGGAGGCCGCCGGAAGCCTGGCACGCGTGCACGCATTCGTGCAGAAAGCGCGCGAAACCTATAAGGACAACCTGATTCTGCTGGACAACGGCGACATCCTGCAAGGCCAGCCCACCGCCTATTACTATAACTACATCGACACGGTATCGCTCCACGTAACCGCCGATATGCTGAACTTCATGGGCTATGATGCCGCCAATATGGGCAACCACGATGTAGAGACGGGACGTGCCGTTTTCGACCGTTGGGCGGGCGACTGCCGTGCTCCGGTGCTGGGCGCCAACATCATCGATACCGCTACGGGCGAACCCCACTTCCGGCCCTACAAGGTGCTGGAGCGCGACGGAGTGAAGATTGCCGTTCTCGGCATGATAACGCCCGCCATTCCGGTGTGGCTCTCCGAGAATCTGTGGCGGGGGCTTCGTTTTGACGACATGGAAGAGACCGCCCGCAAGTGGATGAAGATAATCCGCGAAAAGGAGCGTCCCGATATTGTAATCGGTATGTTCCATGCCGGACAGGACGCCTTGCTGATGGGCGGCAAATACCGGGAGAATGCCTCGCTGGACGTAGCCCGCAATGTTCCGGCTTCGACATCGTGCTTATGGGCCACGACCACGCCCGCGAATGTAAGAAGGTGCAGAACGTGGCAGGCGACTCCGTACTGGTGATGGACCCGCCAGCAACGGCATCGTGGTGAGCGACATCGACATTACCCGTGACCCTGCGCAACGGCAAGGTTACGGACAAGCAGATTGACGGCGTGCTCACCGAAACCGCCCCTACGGCATCAGCGGTGAATTCATGAAACGCTTCTCGCCGCAGTACGCCACCATTCAGGATTTCGTATCGAAAAGAATCGGACGCTTCACGAAGACGGTCTCCACCCGTCCCGCCTATTTCGGTTCTTCCGCTTTCATCGACCTCATCCATACCTTGCAGTTGGACATCAGCGGCGCCGAGATTTCATTGGCGGCTCCCTTATCCTACGACACGCAGATTAAGGAAGGGGATATTTACGTGTACGACATGTTCAACCTCTACAAGTACGAGAACATGCTCTACACCATGAAACTTTCGGGCAAGGAAGTGCACGATGCCCTGGAGATGTCCTACGACCTATGGACCAACCGCATGACTTCGCCCGACGACCACATCCTGCTGCTCCGCGACCAACCCCGCGAAGGCGCTGCGGACAGGGCTGCCTTCAAGAACTTCAGTTTCAATTTCGACTCCGCCGCAGGCATTATCTACACGGTAGACGTCACGAAGCCGTGCGGCAGTAAGGTAACCATCCTCAGCATGGCAGACGGCACCCCGTTCCACATGGACAAGATGTACACGGTAGCCTGAACTCCTATCGCGGCAACGGCGGCGGGGAACTGCTGACGAAAGGTGCGGGCATCTCCCAGGACGAGTTGAAGGAGCGCATCATCAGCTCTACCGACAAGGATTTGCGCTATTACCTGATGCAATACATCGAGCAGAAGAAGGTAATCGAGCCGCGTGCGCTTGGCCAGTGGAAATTCATTCCGGAGGAGTGGGCTGTTCCCGCTTCCAAACGCGATTATGAATTTCTGTTTGGTGCAAATCGAAATTAGTATTACCTTTGCCGTCCCTAACTCAAGAAACAAACCGTAAGACGTGAGAGGAATAAAAAGAACCATATGCGCATTATGCTTGCTGGCGCTCTTCGTGGCGTACCAGGCAAGCATAACGGCGTTTACCCACGTCCACTACGTCAACGGGGTGCTGATAACCCACTCGCACCCTTTCCATAACCAGCATTCGCACTCCACCGACTCGCTGATTGTCATCGGCCTGCTGTCGCACTTCAGTTCGGACACGCCGGACTGCTGCGAGCTGCAACACCCGATGCGCTCTCTGTTGCAGGTGATGGAAAGCGAAACCGATACGCCCGTCATAAAGGGAAAAGCGTGTCGGATGCCCTCTCTCCGCGCTCCCCCTTATTCCGTTACCCTTTGATAGTGTTGTACCAACGCCTGGTATGCTCCATACCAACGTTGGGTATTCGTTGTACCGATGCTTGGTATTCGATGTACCAATCTTTGGTACTCGCCGTACCAATGTTTGGTATCCGTCGTACCCGCCTTTGGTACTTGCCGTACCAATACCGGTACAGAATTGGTATCATTAAGTAACTGAAATAAAAGCGAATTATTCAAATGAAATAAATTATATTGGCGTTGATGCTTGCTGTGGCAGGTATCGGCGCAGCCGTTGCCGCAAACCCTATCAGGGAAGGCAACATGATTTCCGGCCATGTTCTTGTAAAAGGTTCGGAAGAGAATATACCGTATGCCACCGTTTTGATTGTAGGCAGCGGACAGGGAACAGTGTCCAATGAAGAAGGTCAGTTCGAGTTCAAGAACCTGCCGGCGGGCAAATATACGTTGCGCGTATCCGCCGTAGGCTATAAGACACAGGAAAAGGCGATTGAAGTAAACAAGGACTTTACAGCGGTGGTGCATTTCCAGATGGAAGAGGAAAGCTTCATGACCGATGAGGTCGTGGTGTCCGCCAACCGCAACGAGGTGAGTCGCAAGGCTGCTCCCGTGGTGGTGAACGTGATGAGCGCCAAGCTCTTTGAGATGGTGAACTCCACCGACCTTGCCAAGACGCTCAACTACCAGTCGGGCCTGCGGGTGGAGAACAACTGCCAGAACTGCGGTTTCCCCCAGGTGCGTATCAACGGTCTGGAAGGTCCGTACTCGCAAATCCTGATAAACAGCCGTCCCGTCATCAGTGCGCTGAGCGGGGTATATGGGCTGGAGCAGATACCGGTGAACATGATCGAGAGGGTAGAGGTGGTACGCGGCGGCGGTTCGGCGCTGTTCGGCGCCAATGCTGTGGGCGGAACTATCAATATCATCACCAAAGACCCCATTAACAACTCCTTCCAGGTGTCGAGCATGTTCTCCAACATGGACGGCAAGTCCTGGGAGCAGTACATGGGCGGGAACGTATCCCTGGTGTCAAAAGACAACTCCTACGGCATCGCCCTCTACGAAAGCTACCGCAACCGCAATCCGTACGACCGTGACGGCGACGGTTTCTCCGAGCTGGGCAAGCTGAATATGAACACCTTCGGCTTCCGCGCTACTACCGTCCCACGCATTTCACGCCGTATCAACCTGGAATATCACACCACCAACGAGTTCCGCCGCGGCGGCAACAAGTTCGACCTTCAGCCCCACGAGGCGGACATCACCGAGCAGACCAAGCACATTATCAACAGCGGCGGACTGAGTTACGACCTCTTCTGGCGCGAGTATAAGCATAAAATCTCCTTGTACGGCTCCATCCAGCACACCGACCGCAACAGCTACTACGGCGCACAGAAGGACATGAACGCCTACGGCAAGACGGACGACCTGACATGGGTGGCAGGCGGCATGTACGTGGGCAACATGAATAACTGTCTTTTCGCCCCCGCCACCTTCACGGGCGGATTGGAGTATCAGAACAACTCCCTGCACGATGTCATGACGGGCTATCACCGCGATATGCAGCAGGATGTACGCATCGCCAGCGCTTCGTGCAGAACGAGTGGAAGATGAACGTACTGACCATGCTCGTCGGCGCCCGTTTGGACAAGCACAACCTGATAGACAAACTGATATTCAGTCCCCGTGTCAACCTGCTTTATAAGCCTACCGAGGACTTCCAGGCGCGCCTGACGTACTCCACCGGTTTCCGTGCCCCGCAGGCCTACGATGAAGACCTGCACGTCACCGCAGTAGGCGGCGAAGGCGTGCAAATCAAGCTGGCGGACAACCTGCGCGAGGAGCGTTCCAACAGTTACAGCGGCTCGGTGGACTGGACCGCCCACCTGGGACACTGGCAGGCGAACATCCTTGTAGAGGGTTTCTATACCGACCTGCGCCACGTATTCGTGCTCGAGGACATCGGCAAAAACGATGTGGGCGATGTAATCAAGGAACGCCGCAACGGCAACGGCGCCCGCGTGTACGGCGCCAACCTCGACGCCAAGATTGCTCACGGCAAGGAAGCGCAGCTCCAGTTGGCTTTACCGCGCAGCGCAGCCGCTACACCCGCGAGGAAGTCTGGACACAGGTGGACGGCAAGGACCTGACCACCAAGCGCATGCCCCGTACGCCCGACTATTACGGCTACTTCACCTTCTCGTCCGCTCCGCTGAAGAATTTCGACTTCTCCCTCTCCGGCACGTATACGGGCAAGATGATTGTGCCGCACTATGCCGGGTACATCGCGGAAGACCGCATGGAGACCACGCCCCAGTCTTCGACCTCAACCTGAAGCTGAACTATACCTTCGTGCTGCACGACCACATCAAGTTCCAACTGAACACCGGTGTGCAGAATATATTCAACAGCTTCCAGAAAGACTTGGATAAGGCGAGTTCCGCGATGCCGGTTATTTCTACGGTCCCACGCAGCCGCGTACCTTCTTCATCGGCTTTAAAATAATGAATTAGGACAACATTCACGATTTTTAAACCAATAATTCCGTGAATAATCCTATATTGCGGCAAGCGCATGAATAATGAATACAAAACAGATACGCAACGTTGATATCTCCGGTATACAACACCTGCCCATGATTGACTTTATCGGCAATGATTTCGCTATTTTCGATGATATAAGGTACATCCCTTTCACGCCATATCCAACGCGTCTGAACGCTGCCTGCTTTGCCGTCTGCCGGAAAGGCTGGTGCAAGCTGAACATCAACTTGCGGGATTATGAAATGCGTGAAGGGATGCTTTGCATCATCCTGCCCGAGCAGATTGTGCAGCAGGGCGGGCGTTCCGATGATTTTTCAGGCAGCTTCATAGCCGTGTCCCGCGACTTCATGGATCTGGTGATACCCACGATGCAGCAACTGTTTCCCATGTTCTTCATGATAAAGGAGCGCCCTTGCATCGCTGTCACTGCCGACGAGTTGCAGGCGTTCGAGGAATATCACTCTTTCCTGTGGAGCAAGGTGAAGCTGAAGGACAATCCCTACCGCAAGGAGATTACGCAGGGATTGCTGATGGCGCTGTTCTACGAGATATACGACATCTATCAGGGACATGCCGTGAAGGAGCGCACTCCCAAAAGCCGCAAGGAAGATTTGTTCGAACGCTTCATCCGGTACGTGTACGAGTTTTACAAAGAGGAGAGGAGCGTGTCCTTTTACGCCGACAAGATGTTCCTTACGCCCAAGCACCTCTCTACCGTGGTGAAAGAGGTGAGCGGAAAGACCGCGGGCGAGTGGATTGACAGCCTCGTGATTCTGGAAGCGAAGGCCATGCTGAAATCATCCGAGCAGAGCATTCAGGAGATAGCCGACGAGCTGCACTTTGCCAATCAGTCTTTCTTCGGCAAATACTTCAAGCATCACACCGGCTTTTCGCCCAAGGAATACCGGAAACAGTAATATCCGGCAACCTCCCGGTTCCGGCAAGCAAATAAAAAACCGGACAGCTACGGTAGGAATCTTTTCCTGTGCTCCGTCTGCTGCCCGGTATTTTTTAGTTGTACCCTAAAAAAAACTAACCTTTCTCTTTCAAAAACTAATTTACTCTATCGTTTTCTAAATGACGTTGCAAATTTAAAGAGTTATTTTAAGGTACTGTTTGATATATATCAAAAAAGGATTATTTCCTGAACCGGCTCCAGAAACCGCCTCTCTTTTGTTGCGGAGTTTTATCGGTATCGCGATACAGCTCCTCATACGTCAGCTTCTCCTGAACCATGCGGTAGATGTCTCCCCAATCGGGCAGACCACCCAGGTTGCGGTCGTCAATGAAGAGGTCCGCTTTCACCTTGCGCGAGAAGCCGTGATGGGCGGCATCCTCTTCGGGATAGTCCCGGTTGATGGCATAAAACTCCACGCCCCGTTCCCTGCACCATTCCACGGCCTCGTCCAGCAGCTTTCCTTCACGTACGGTCCACAGTATCAGGCGGTGGCGGTCTTTAATCAGCATCTTCAGCGTATCGGTGGCAAAAGGGATTTCGTTCCCTATTTTAGGGTAGCGGTGCTCTACGATTGTGCCGTCAAAATCAATGGCGATAGTCATGATGCTTATGTATTGCTTTAAAAACGGTAACTTGTTCCTATGGAAGCTCCTAAGACAAACGTATATTCTCCGCTTGTGTAGGTACGTGCCGAAGGAGTAATCTTGCCGTTATAACCTCTCAGATACTCTTCCGCGAAGATGTTCCAGCGGTCGTTCAGCTTGAAACTCTGTTGCAGACCGCCCTGGATGCCGAAATAATTCTTGTCTTCCATTTCGTGGTGCGTATAGACGATACCGGCAAAGGCGTTGAGGTCGAATATGCGGTTTTCGCTATAATTGCCTATCATGTTGGTAAGGTTCAGCATGTAGTCGGCGGTGACAGACAGCGGATATACACCCCCGTGCTGATACGCATACCGTCCAATCTCGATGCTTCCTCTTACGGCAGACAGCGGCGTATACTGGCGTCCCACACCCAGGCTTACCTGTTGTCCCAGCATATCGGGAATATCCTTCATCTTCACGCCTGCGGTGCGCATGGGGAAGTTGGTTCCCACGGTGGCATACGCAAAGTTATAAGGCTGGAAGAAGCCGCGTCTGGCATCGAAGTCGGCCTTTCTTCTGCGGTACTGCACACCGAACATCACGCCTACATTCTGCATGTGTCTGTCCTGTGTGATGCCGCTCTTGAACGGTTGCGTATAGAAACTCTTGCTGTATCGCGCCTCACCCGTGATACCGATTTGGTCTGACAGGAAATATACCAGTTGCATAGACCCCGTAGGACCGTGGAATGTACGGAGCTTCTTGGCATAGTCGCTGCTTCTGTGCGCCAGTGCTCCGAATTCGTAGCCGGCGGAAAGGTTCACTTCCAGTCTCGGGTCTTCCACACTCGGCGAAATCAGCGTATTCAGGTTCACCAGCACTTCCGCTCTGCCGCCTCCATACACTTCCTCGCTCTTGAAGTTGTCCGAATTGAACGTATAGTGGAAACCGCCGAAGCCGCTGATGCGCCATCCCAGCGGCATGAACCATTTACCTATCGCCAGTGAAGCGGCAGGACCCAACGGTTGCAGCGCCGGCAGATTGTTGCGCACGGGCTTTCCGAAATCGCCCTGCGTACCGATAGCCGCTTCTATGAACATATTATCGCCCATATCTTCCGATTTCATCCTGATGGGAAGACCGGTAAAACGGTAGGTCAGTCCGGTGTACACGCCATATCCCACGTCATACCGTTTGGGGCAGTCCGCACCGTCTATTCTGTCGGTATAGAGGTATAGTTTGGGTTCCACATACCAATCCCAGTTTCTCGACAGATGATAGCGTGCCTGCAAGCCGCCGTGCACTCCGCCGGCTATCTTGGCATCCATACCGTCGCGCTTGCTCACATAGCCGCCTATACCCAATACGGTATACAGGCTGATGTGTGCGCCGCTTTTGTACCCGCCGATATAATCGGACAGGTTGAACAGGTGGTCCAGCTCGATGCCGCCCTGTTTCAGCTCATCGTTGAAGCCGCCCAACAGAGACACCCGGTAGGAGTTGAATGAACTTACATCCTTAGTCAGGGCAATCCCGCCGTTGAACCATGCCGGCAGTGAAGAACTGCCCCTCAGTTTGTTCACACCGCCCATTACCGACAGGGAGAAATTCTTGCCCGGCTGGCTGTTGTTCACTTCTCTTCCCTGCGGGATATACCGTTTCTGCAATACATAGTCCATTGCATTGAAAGGCCTTTCGGTGCTGTCCTTCTTCAGGCTGTCGTCCTGCGCATGGAGCATTTCCGGCATTGCCGTACATGTGCAGATGCACAGTGCCGGAATCATATATTTCAATTTCATTTTCAATCCTTATTATGGTTATAGGTTAGACATATCCATAGCTGCCTGTATGATATCCTCGTTAAATTCACCGTCGTTCTGTGCGGTAGCCACGAAGCTCTTGTCGCGTTTGAAACATTCGGACAGGGCAATCACCGTATTCATGAACTCTATCTCACCCTCTCTGGCAGACAAGGTAGCTTTGAAGTACCAGGTCAGTGCGCTGTCCTGCGGCAGTTTGGCAAGCGAAGCCTTGGCGGCGGCGTTGCCGGCGCGGTTATCCAGCGCCATGTACATCACCACTTCGTTCTGGGGCGATGAAGCCTTGATGGTTTCAAAAGTCTTTTGTGCACGTTCTTTTTCTTCCGGAGTCGTTCCGCCCTGGAAGTAGCCGCCCAAAGCCCATGTATAGGCTTTCAGCAGGTCGAATTTGCTGTCCTCCGGCAGAATCTTCACCAATACGCTGGCGTGCTCGAAGTCTCCCTTCTTGATGTACATGCACAGTTGGTTGGTCACCACTTCCAGCCGGTTCACGATTTCCGTACGGCTTCCATCGGCATTCATGCGCGAATAGTCGGTGGAGTGGATGCTCAAGTCTATCAGCGGTTCCAGTATGGAAGTATCCACGGTATCCCTCTCCAGGTAAGAAGCCGCCAGGTTGTTGCCGGCAAGCGCCCACGGATGCTTTTGTTCCAGTGATTCCTCGTAGGCGCGGCGGTACAGAGCTTCCAGTTCCTTTTCATCGGTTATCAGTTGGAACAGCTTCCAGTACTCATAACGTGTGTAGCTGCCTTTCAGCCCTTTTTCCCTGTATTGTGCCATGACTTCCTCGTCATTCGGTTCGCGGTATATCTCGTAGAGGCAGTTATAATTCACCACGCGCAGTTCGTCCAGATAAGGCACGATGATGGTAGCGTACCAGTCGAGTTGTTTCAGCGCTCTGCCCTGCGCTCCGATATCCTTATGCTTTGCCAGAATTTCTTTCACCTTGCCGGCTTCCGTGCTTTTGCCGTCACGTTCCAGCAGTTTCACCACTTCTTCCCACGGAGCCACTTCGGCATGCGGGTTGCGGTAAACGCGTTCCAGGGTATATTGGGGCAATATGGAGGTAATCTCCTGTTCAATCTTGCGCATACGTCTTTCGGCAAGGCTCAGGTTACTGCTGTAATGGCCGTCCGGAGAAGCCGTACCTGCCACGTGAAACTCCTTCAATACCGTACCCGGAGATTCGGCTATCTCTTTCAGCTTGTTTCTCAGCATGGCAAGGCTCTGTTTGTTTTCGGGCGTGTCCGTCAGTTGGTCGGAGTTGATGAGGAAAGACAGTTGTATCTTGTCCGACGTATTTCTTTTCTCTATCTGCGCCCTTTCCTTGTGCTGCAACGGATCCATCTGCTCCGAGAAGAGGTTGTATTGCAGGAACTTCATCGGGCGTTTGGTCTGGCACGTATTGATTTGGTACGTTCTGGAGTTCGACGCGCTGTAATCTTCCAGGTTCACGATGGCAAAGCAACTGTAGTTCCGGTTGGGGTCGGGCACAATGATGGTATCCGTCCAGTCCAGGTTCATGGCCCTTGTAGTCAGCGCTTCCGCTTGATGGTACGGACGCAGCGGTCACGGTCCATGTCATAGCCCATTTTGCGTTCCTGCGTCAGGGCATATTCCTTGCCGTCGTATACGGACGGGCGTGCAAAGGTTATCGTATCGTTCGTTTCGCAGTCCAGTACGTACGGCTGTATAATCAGTCGCGAGAAGCGGTTGCCGAAGTAAGGCGGCAGTTTGAAGGTATTGTACGGAATCAGCATGTTTCCGATAATCTTCGGCGCTTTCGGTTCCGGTTTCAGAACCAGCCGCATGGCGGTTACGGTCACACTCTCCAGCATCACTCCCTCGTCGATGCTCACATCTATTTTCATCTGATGTCTCACTTCCTTCAATACCGAGGGCGAGAGTCCCACTTTGAAAATCAGCGCACCGTTGTCCGGAACCAGTATTTCATAATACCCGTTCTCGTCGGTGGTCGTTTTCCCTTCCTGGTCCAGCAGCAATGTTTTCTCCTGGTCGTTGCTGTCCAGTATCTTCTTCATATCCTCGCCCACGGCTACGGTCTTGGCGGCATACACATCCACCGTCACGTCCGAGAAAGGCACTTTCCGGTTTTCGGCAATGTTATATACGGTACCCGATACCTTCACCATTTTCTGCGCCAGGGCAGTGCCGGTACCGCATCCCGCCACAACCAGAAGCAGGATCCATATTTTCAATCTTTCAGTAATCATTCTCCGTATTATTTAAAAATGTAAGTACACGAAATTCCCAGTCCCATGGGCATCACCTTGTGTCCGGTGGTGTTGTAGTCTCCCGGTTCGGCAATCCCTTCTCGTAGCGTTTCTCCCTGTACCACATCAGTGATATTCCGGCGCTGAATTCTATGTTGAAGCGTTTGCCCAGCGGCAGTACATATCCGTACACCATTCCCGGGCCTACGGCATCGCCGAAGTGGTGTGTATCCGAAAACGTGGCGTTATACCTCATGCCCTGTATGCCCAGGCCTATGAAGCTCTGCACCATTGCCCGTCCGCTCACCCAGTATCTCACTTGCGCTTCCGCACCTTTGATGCTGCAATCCAGCGGGTTCTGGTCAAGGCTGTAGAAAGCTCCCGCCATAACGCTGGTCCGGTTCGATGTCACCAGTTCCAGCGAGAAGTTCGGAGTCAGGTTTCCCCAAAGCAGTGCGTTTGTTCTCCCGGCAATGAGCTGTGCCTGCGCATTACTTGCCGTGCATGCCAGTACAGCTATCACTATCAGCCTCGCCCATATACTTTTCTTTTTACAATCTTTTGTCATACGAATCTCTTATTTTTGTCTCTGACTGTACTTGTTTCTGATAGAGCTGAAGCGGTACACGAATCCTACGCGTATATCGCTCACTACGGGGTAGGGCAGGAAATGCCTGTCTCTGCTCTTTGTACGTATCAGGTGGTTATCTTCATATTTATATTTGTCATATTCGGCATAGGCTGCTCCCACGCTCAGACCCAGGTCCAGGTCTATTGCGCCCTGTTTGCATTTGTATACGGGCAGTTGCCATCCGCCGGTCAGTCCGGCATGGAACATATCGCCGGCGATGCCTTTGCCCCATGCTCCGGCAAATTTGCTGTATCCGGCATAGAAGCCCCAGTAGTAGGTACGCCAGAATTTGGGAATCTTGGACTGTCCCGTCTTTACGGTAAAGGAAGGTTTGGCATATCTTTTCACTTCCAGTCTGTAATCGTTGATTTTCATCTGTATGCGTTCGTTCATACAGATTTTGGCATTGCCGTTCCATTTGGCGCCTATGCCCACTACCCACCGATTGTCGGTGAATTTGAAAGGTCAAATTCCACTTTGGCATTCGGCAACAGCAACAGCCAGTCCATTGCATTGGTTTCAAACGCCCACCGTTCTTTGGGCGAAATCTTTTCGGAGGTTTTCTGTTGGGCGTATGTCCGGACGCTTATCGCGCCCAGCATCGCCAGCAACAGAAACAGTACCTTTGTCCTATTTGTCATCAGTTGTCAATGTTTAGTTCTATATTCTGTATATCAGAAGTTGTAGGTCAGTCCGGCAGTCAGTGCGGCTGCACCTTCCCCTTTCTTTCCGCTGGCGTATCCGTCCAGCTTGTCCCCTACGAGATTACCTTTTAGCTCGACATTGATGTCAGATGTTCCGATACCTTAAAGCGGTTCAGCACACCTACGGTAAGCACTCCTGTGGTGGTATTCAGTCCGGGAGCGTTGGCCACACCGCCGCCCACCAGCGGAATGAGGCTGTATGTACGTTCCTCGTCCACACCGCACCACCAGTTCAGTACGTCCACCATGATGTCGGCATGATACATCATGAAATTCCACGATTCGCTGCTTCCGTTCATGCTTCGCCCGAAGCGTGCATTCCGCTTATCTGCAATCTGGCGCCTAATACGGGAGTAATCCATTTACCGCCGCTTACGTCGCCCGTAATGGAAATGCGGTTTCCGAACTGTGCATGCATGTCATAATCGCCTACGTATACTCCGGCTCCTACCGAACCGCTTACAAACCATTTCTCATTGGCCGGATAGGCTCCATTTTGCCTTGTGCGGCAACGGTAGTCCCTGCCGAAGCAAGAACTACCGCTGCTAGTATCCAAGGTCTTAGACTAAAAAAATGTTTCATTATTTCGAAGTAATTGTTATTCTGCCATTTGGGCTTTCAGGTACAGCTTTTTCGCGAACTTCATATCATGTTCCACCATGATTCTTACAAGTTCCGGGAAGCTGGTCTTTGTCGGGTTCCAACCCAGCAGCGTCTTGGCTTTAGTCGGGTCACCCAGCAGTTGTTCCACTTCGCAGGGGCGGAAATATTTCGGATCCACTTCCACCACTGCCTTTCCTGTTTTCACGTCGATACCCTTCTCGTTTACGCCTTCGCCTTCCCAGCGCAGTTCTATGCCGGTTTCCTTAAAGGCAAGTGTGGCAAATTCGCGTACGGTGTGCATCTCTCCGGTGGCGATCACGAAATCTTCCGGTTTGTCATGTTGCAGGATAAGCCACATACAATTCCACATAGTCTTGGCATATCCCCCAGTCGCGGCGTGCATCCAGATTACCCAGATACAGCTTATCCTGGAACTCCTGTGCAATGCCGTGCGGCAGCCAGCGTAATCTTGCGT
>ENA-OQCX01000719-OQCX01000719.1-human-gut-metagenome-genome-assembly--contig:-NODE-719-length-16804-cov-2.447742_pt1 | contig 16804 bp, 18 predicted proteins | sample MGYA00242762_ERZ504587 | MGnify/ENA primary metagenome ERZ504587 (study PRJEB26092, sample SAMD00036337) | human gut metagenome | host: Homo sapiens | study: EMG produced TPA metagenomics assembly of... | reverse complement strand
AAAGCATAACATCGTAGAAAGATCATGTCAAACTATATAAGCATTGTCATTCTGAATGATACAAAGAGTCCGTAATAATCCAGATATATCCGGATTCTTCATAGTCACTCAGAATGATAAAAAAACAGATCTTCTACTTTGATTTTTGAATCACTTAAGACTAACGACCGTGAAAAGCAATTTCTTACAACGTGCCATAACCGGAATTATTTTTGTTGCAGTACTGATAGGCTGCATCGTGGGAGGGGCTGTCTCATTCGGCATCCTATTTGCCATTATCAGCGCATTGGCAATCAATGAATTCTGTAATTTGGTCAATCATGTAGAAGGAATACAAGTAAATAAACGTATATGTATTCTCAGCGGAATTTTTCTTTTCCTGTGCTTTTTCTATTTTGGAATAGATCCTTCACAAACAGGTATATTTATTCCTTATTTAGCTTTATTTATTTATCTGATGGTCAGCGAACTTTATTTGAAAAAAGAAAACCCGCTGAATAATTGGGCTTATGCATGTTAAGCCAGATGTATATTGCCTTGCCATTCGCTTTGCTGAATGTATTGGCTTTCCATTCGGACGAAACAGCCAGCCTTTCACAATACAACGCTATTCTCCCACTATCTATTTTTATATTCAACTGGGTGAATGATACAGGTGCTTACTGTACAGGCATGCTATTTGGCAAACATAAACTATTTGAACGCATCTCTCCTAAGAAGTCATGGGAAGGCTCTATTGGCGGCGGCATTTTCTGTATCATAGCTTCTTTCCTGCTATCTCACTTCTTCCCTTTCATGTCTACCGGAGTATGGATCGGACTAGCATTGACAGTGGTAGTATTCGGAACCTGGGGAGATTTAACGGAATCTTTATTAAAACGCCGTCTAGGCATCAAAGATTCGGGCAATATTTTACCGGGACACGGTGGAATGCTCGACCGTTTTGACAGCGCGATTCTCGCAATCCCGGCAGCAGTAGTCTATCTGTATGTAGTTTCTTTATTTTAACTCCGCCAAATCCAAAGGATTAAAGCCCGGTACATCCTCGCCAGTGAGCGGATAAGAGAAAATATATGTTTTTTCTTCCCCGTCCACAGGATTAACCAATACCTTTATTCCTTTCAATTCACTGTTTTCCGGTGAATAATCATCTAATTTAAAAGAAACCATACCAGGTACCAATCTGCCCTGACTTCCGTTGTTATTATAGCGGAGTTCCAAATGCGCATATCCGTCCTTTGTCCAAGGAATCATCTCATTCACAACCAGATTAAGAATAGGTTTCTGCGGACTGGGAAAATTCAACATAAAACGTACATTCAGATAGTCATCAGAAGGCCACATATCCTTGATCTGTACTTTCATATTTCCAATACTGTCCATATTATCGGGTTCAATCCGATATTTTCTGAACAGGTACTAAGGTATAGTCATTCAAACGGATATTATAAGCAAATCCACTTTCACCGGCTTCCAAAAAAGAATAATTTCCAAAAATCCGTTCTCCTGCCTTCAAATCCCGGTAAGGAACAATATGCTGCACCACCCACAACTTCTCTCCGTTGTCCAACACCAAATAAGGAGCATCATACTGAGGTTGTTTTTCTACGGTAGCCATAGCTATAGTCACCGTACTGTCCGGATCACTTTCATCATTACCACAAGATGAAAAGGCGAATACTCCGCTCAAAAGAAGCATCGCCCCTAACATAGATTGAAAAAAATATTTCATATACTTCCAAGGTTTAAGTTGTTTACCCGAAAGAACAAAAAGAGATCGTGAAAAGTTTATTTCTTCAACAAAGCTACCATTTCACGGGCTGCTGTCCCCGAAGCTCCTGCCGGACCTAAAATCTGAATAATACGATCATACTCTTCCAACACCTTATTTCTGTATACCTTATTATATAAAAGAGATTCTAACTCTGAACGCACGTTATCCACCGTCATCGTATCCGCCACCAGTTCACGAACCACTTCCTTGTCGGCTACCAGATTAACCAACGAAATATATTTCACTTTTAGAATATGCCGGCGAAGAAAAGCGATAAATTTCCCTACCGGAGTATAGTAACACACCACTTGAGGAACACGGAAAAGAGCTGTTTCCAAAGTTGCAGTACCCGAAGTCACCAATGCCGCCTGCGCGTGCTGCAACAACCTGTAGGTCTGTCCGAAAATGATTTTAACCGGTACATTCGGATTTATATAATCCGAATAATAGGCAGGGTCCATCCCCGGAGCCCTGCCAGCACCAATTGATAATCTTTGGTAAACGGAGCAGCAGCCTCCAGCATCATCGGCAGGTTGTCTTTGATTTCCTGTTTCCGGCTGCCCGCCAACAATGCGATAACAGCTTTTCGGACAAGCCATTATCCGCCACAAATTCCGGAAATCCATCCGGATGTTCCTTACAATAAGCATCCACTGCATCTACACAAGGATTACCCACATAATGAACAGGGTACTGATGTCCGGCAAAAAACTCAACCTCAAAAGGCAGGATGGAAAACAGTTCGTCCACATCCCGCTTGATATTTTTAATCCTATACTCTTTCCAAGCCCATATTTTAGGAGAAATATAATAGTAGACAGGTATTTTCGTCTGCTTCTTTATAAACTCGGCTATTTTCAGGTTAAAGCCGGGATAATCCACCAGAATCACTACATCAGGAGTCCAACGAACAATGTCCTGCTTACATTCTTTCATATTCCGAAAGATAGTACGCAAATGCAACAACACCGGGATAAAACCCATATAAGCCAGTTCTTTGTAATGTTTCACCCGCGTTCCACCAACAGCCGTCATCAAGTCCCCGCCAAAGAAACGGAATTCTGCTTCCGGATCTTCCTGTATCAAGGCACGCATCAAATTAGATGCGTGCAAATCGCCTGATGCCTCGCCTACTATCAAATAGTATTTCATACTTCCAGATTCCAGTTTTTCAACTCATTCATCATCCCATAAGCAGTCACATCAATTTGGGTCGGAGTTACCGCCACATACCCATGCCCTAATGCCCAGTGATCCGAATCTTCCGCTTCCGGTTCATAGTTATCAAACTCTCCGGTCAGCCAGAAATACTCTCCCCCCCGAGGATGCAGACTACGCTTCCATTCATTAATCCAAGCCCCATTCGTCTGACGGCAGATGCGTACCCCTTTCAAGGAAGCTGTATCCGGAAAGTTCACATTCAAGCAAATCCCCAAAGGCAAGCCATGCTCCAGGACCTGCTCAGTAATACGGCGTATATAAGGCAGCGATGAAGAGAAATCAGCATCCGCAAAATGATTACATAATGAATATCCGATAGAAGAGATCCCCTTCAGACACCCTTCAATCACTACCCCCATCGTACCGGAATAATGCACATTCACTGAAGAATTATCACCGTGGTTTATTCCACCTATCACCACATCGGGACGACGGGGAACCACCGTATGCAATGCCAGTTTCACACAATCTACCGGTGTGCCCGTACATTTATACACAGTCAAATCCTCCTCTTCACGTACCTTGTAATACTTCACAGGATGCTCGGAAGTGATCGCCCCCGAAGCTCCCGAACGAGGACCGTCCGGTGCCATTACGATTATCTCACCCATTCCACGCAACCCGCGTATCAATCATTCAATCCCTTAGCTTCCACGCCGTCATCATTTGACAGCAATATCAACGGTTTTTCTTTCTTCATATTTTTCCACTCTTTTTCTCGGAGCGTAAAGATACAACTCTTTGCCGGAACTACCCCTCACCGGAAAAGAAAATTATCTTAATGTTCTACAACCCAGTGCTAAAAATAGAATAGAATTGAATGAAAATTTCTATCTTTGCCGCCGTTGAGTTATTAACAAAACCAATGAGTTATCAACAGTTTTGTCTAATGTCTGCCGTTTTTTATAGGTGCAATCACCTATTATTTGTTACTTCGCAGCGAGAAAAACTGATTAATATGGGAAAAATTATTGCTTTAGCCAATCAAAAAGGTGGCGTAGGTAAAACTACCACAACGATTAACCTCGCAGCTTCTCTGGCAACACTGGAGAAAAAGGTGCTGGTTATTGATGCAGACCCTCAGGCCAACGCATCATCAGGATTGGGTGTGAACATCAAAGAGGTAGAATGCTCTATCTATGAATGTATTATCAACGAAGCCGATATACGGGAAGCAATTTATACCACCGACATTGACGGACTCGACATTGTTTCTTCACACATCGACCTGGTTGGCGCAGAAATAGAAATGCTGAACCTGGAAGACCGCGAGAAGATCATGAAAAAAGTATTAGCCCCCATGCGGGACGAATATGACTATATCCTGATAGACTGCTCCCCGTCGTTAGGCTTGATAACAATCAATGCGCTGACAGCAGCCGATTCAGTGATTATCCCTGTTCAATGCGAATATTTTGCATTAGAGGGCATCAGCAAATTGCTGAATACCATTAAGATTATTAAATCGAAACTGAATCCTTCACTGGAAATAGAAGGCTTCCTGCTGACAATGTTCGATTCACGTCTGCGTCTGGCCAACCAGATTTATGATGAAGTGAAACGCCATTTTCAAGAATTGGTATTCAAGACAATTATACAGCGTAACGTCAAACTGAGCGAAGCTCCCAGCCACGGCATTCCTGCAATATTGTATGATGCCGACTCTACCGGAGCCAAGAATCATTGGCATTGGCACAAGAAATTATAACACGTAACAGTAAGTAAACAATGGCAGTACAGAAGAAATTTGCTTTAGGACGCGGGCTTGACGCACTGATCTCGACTGAAGAAGTAAAGACAGCCGGCTCATCTTCTATCAACGAGATAGAACTGAGCAAAATATCCGTCAACCCTAACCAGCCGCGTCGTGAATTTGATCCGGTGGCGTTACAGGAGTTGGCCGACTCTATTGCCGAAATTGGTATCATCCAACCCATTACGTTGCGTCAACTGAGTGAAGACTCTTACCAGATCATAGCCGGAGAACGTCGTTACCGCGCCTCCATACAGGCAGGACTTAAATCTATTCCGGCATACATCCGCACAGCCGATGACGAGAATGTAATGGAAATGGCGTTGATTGAAAATATTCAGCGTGAAGATTTGAATTCATTGGAGATTGCACTGGCTTATCAACATTTATTGGAACAATATGCATTGACACAGGAACGGCTGAGCGAACGTGTAGGGAAAAAACGTACCACTATCGCCAATTATCTGCGCCTGCTGAAACTTCCGGCCCAGATTCAAGTAGCATTGAAAAACCGCGAAATAGACATGGGACACGCCCGTGCCTTATTGTCCTTAGATGATCCTAAGACCCAAATACGTATCTTTAATGAAATACAGTCACAAGGCTATTCTGTCCGTAAAGTGGAAGAAATTGTCAAGGCACTGAGCAGTGGCGAGACAGTGGACAGCGGTGGGAAGAAGATCAAACCGAAAGGCTCCAAACTATCCGAGGAATACACTTTGCTGCAAAGCCACCTCTGCGGATTCTTCGGTTCGAAAGTACAGCTATCATGTACAGCCAAAGGAAAAGGCAAGATCAGTATTCCGTTCAATAACGAAGAGGACTTGGAACGAATCATGGAAATACTGGATTCACTGAAAAAGAAAGAATAAAGCGTTATTACTACATTGAAAAGAAGAACATCCACATATAAACTGTTTACATTCCTGCTTTTATGCCTTATGATGCTGGAAGCATGAATGTTCACGCCCAAAAGGCACGCAACCGCCGTATGGTATAAAGACAGATTCTATTATACAAGTCAAAGATTCACTTGTCATTGACAGCCTGAAACTGCTGGAAGAACGGCAAAAGATAGAAAATATGGAAGCACCTGTTGATACTGCCGCTTTAGTCCGTAAAAATGATTCCATACAGAAAGCAATGGCTGCCGAAACAAAACCCCGGTTTATCCCGAACTCCAACCGTGCCATCTGGCTGGCGTTGGTAATTCCCGGCGGAGGACAGATATACAACCGTAAATATTGGAAACTGCCGATAGTATATGGTGGGTTTGTGGGATGTGCATATGCGCTGACCTGGAACAACAGAATGTACAAGGACTATTCTCAAGCCTATCTGGATATTATGGACGATGACCCTGATACCAAAAGCTACGAAGACTTCCTGCCTCATGGCATGAGCGCGGAAGGTATGGAGGACACCTTTAAAAAACGAAAAGATTTCTATCGCCGAAATCGGGATTTAAGCATATTCTGTTTTATCGGTGTATATATACTGTCTGTCATAGACGCATACGTGGATGCCGAACTATCTGATTTTGACATATCCAAAGACTTAGTCTTCAAATACAACCTGTTATTTTTAATGACGGCCGGAGCAGGATACCTAATACAATAGGCCTGCAATGCAGCTTCAAATTTTAATCGCATGAAAAACTTTTTAATTGGTTTATTTACATTTATAGGAACAACGGGAATAAGCGCACAAACCCAAAGTATTACCGTTCACTCGCAAACTACAGGAAAAGAAGAAATTATTGATGTTCCTGAAAGTATGCAGTCAGAAATGGACAGTCTTTACTGGGACTGGCAATCTAAGAATCACATCACATTGGGAGAGAACTGCACAATGGCCTCTACCAACCCTGTTGTAAGTGATTCCATCTATATGGATCGTCTGTCACGTATTCCCTCTATCATAGAAATGCCTTACAATGAGGCAGTACGCAAATTCATTGATATGTATGCCGTCCGTCTGCGCAATAAAGTATCCTTTATGCTTGCGGCAACCAATTTTTATATGCCTATCTTTGAAGAAGCACTTGATTTATACGACCTTCCTCAAGAACTGAAATATCTGCCGATTATAGAGTCCGCCTTAAATCCTGTCGCTGTTTCCCGCCAGGGAGCTACCGGCTTATGGCAGTTTATGCTGGGTACAGGAAAAATATACGGGCTGAAGAACAATAGCCTGATAGACGAAAGACGGGACCCGGTCAAATCAACTTGGGCGGCAGCACGTTACCTGAAAGACCTGTACGACATCTATCAAGACTGGAATCTGGTATTGGCAGCTTACAACTGCGGGCCGGGCACTATCAACAAAGCCATACGCCGTGCCGGAGGAGCCACGGATTATTGGACAATCTACAACTATCTGCCAAAGAAACCCGTGGGTACGTTCCTGCTTTCATAGCGGCAAACTACATCATGACCTATTATTGCGAAACATGGCATCTGTCCCATGGAAACACAGCTTCCCAACGCTACAGACACCATTCACATTAACAAAGACCTCCACTTACAACAAGTGGCAGAAGTATGCAACATCAACCTAGACCAGCTTCGCAGCCTGAACCCCCAATACAAAAAGGATATTATTCCCGGTAACAGCGAGTTGTGCGCACTTCGTCTGCCCAATAACTTTGTCAGTACTTTCATTGACCGCCAAGACAGCGTGTTCGCTTATAAGCCAATGAATATCTGACCAAAAGAAAAACGGTAGCCATCAAGGAAACAACCAGTAGCAGAAACCGCTCATCCAAGGGAACTCTTTATCATAAAATCAAACAAGGAGACACATTGGGAGGAATTGCTGCCAAATACCACGTATCCATCAGCCAATTACGTAATCTAAACGGTATAAAGGGCAATAATATCAGAGCCGGAAGAAAGTTTGCGGATCAGATGATTGATAAAAAATACAGATTTAACACTATACATTTTCTGAAAATACTTGCTTGAATATGTTTTTGTATATTTTTGCAGTATAGATTATAGGAGGCAAAGATATGACGGATGAAAAGCAGACTCAGGAACAGGCGGATGAGGAAATGATAAACCAAGGGTTTCAGGAACTTTTGGACAGTTATCTAGCGACCAAGCACCGCAAAAAAGTAGAAATCATCACAAAGGCATTCAATTTTGCCAAACAAGCACATAAAGGAGTAAAACGACGCTCGGGTGAACCATACATCATGCATCCCATAGCCGTTGCTAAAATTGTATGTACCGAAATAGGACTGGGATCAACTTCCATTTGTTCGGCTTTACTGCATGATGTGGTTGAAGATACAGACTACACTGTGGAAGACATTGAAAATCTGTTTGGTCCTAAAATCGCACAGATTGTAGATGGCCTGACTAAAATATCCGGCGGCATATTCGGAGACCGGGCTTCCGCACAAGCGAGAATTTCAAGAAATTGCTACTGACCATGAGTGATGACATCCGGGTTATCCTCATCAAAATAGCCGACCGTCTGCATAATATGCGTACACTTGGCTCCATGCTTCCCAACAAGCAATACAAAATTGCCGGAGAAACCTTATACATCTATGCGCCACTGGCTAACCGCTTGGGGTTAAACAAAATAAAGACAGAACTGGAAGATCTCAGTTTCAAATATGAGCATCCGGAAGAATATGCACAGATAGAATCCAAGCTACAAGAAACACAAGCGGAACGCGAAGAAGTATTCCGTGAATTTACAGCACCTATCCGCGCACAACTGGACAAAATGGGTATCAGCTATCAATTGATAGCACGAGTCAAATCCCCTTATTCCATCTGGAACAAGATGCAGACCAAGCATATCACATTTGAAGAAATATATGATATCCTGGCTGTCCGTATCATCTTCTGTCCCAAAAATCCGGAAGAAGAACTCAACGAGTGCTTTAACATATACGTATCCATATCCAAGATTTATAAACCGCACCCAGACCGCTTGCGCGACTGGGTAAGCCATCCTAAAGCCAACGGCTATCAGGCACTTCACGTAACTCTGATGAGCAACAAAGGCCAATGGATAGAAGTGCAGATACGCAGCGAGCGGATGAATGATGTAGCCGAACAAGGCTTTGCCGCACACTGGAAATATAAAGAAGGCGGAGGCAGTGAGGACGAGGGCGAACTGGAAAAATGGCTGCGTACCATCAAGGAAATTCTGGATGATCCGCAACCGGATGCCATGGACTTTCTGGATACCATCAAACTGAACCTGTTCGCTTCTGAAATATTTGTCTTCACTCCGAAAGGTGAAATCAAAACGATGCCGCAAAACTGTACGGCACTGGATTTTGCATTCTCCATCCATACATTCTTGGGCAGCCATTGCATCGGAGCTAAAGTCAACCACAAGCTGGTGCCCTTGAGCCACAAACTGCAAAGCGGCGACAGGTGGAGATTCTTACTTCCAAATCACAACATGTACAGCTTCGTGGATAAACTTTGCCACCACTGCAAAAGCCAAGGCTAAGATACAGGCCATACTGAAACGCGAACAGCGAGGTATGCAGCAGGCCGGTGAGGAAATGTTACGGGAATTCTTCTCCAGGGAGGGAGTAGAGTACACTCCCGAAAACATACGAAAGATCTGTAATCTGCATACCCTCAAGACACAGGAAGAATTGTTTGCAGCCATCGGATTCAAAACAATCATTCTAGGAGAAAACGATAAAAACGAACTGAAAGACAAACCGGTTTCCAGTAACTGGAAAAAGTATATCTCTTTCGCTTTCGGAGGCAGCAAGACAAACAAGGAGAAACCGACAGAAGAGAAGGTTCCCCTACCAAAGATAGACAGCAAGAAAATATTGAACTGACTCCCGAAGCTATCCAAAAGAACTATGTGATAGCAGAATGCTGCAAACCTATTCCGGGAGATGACGTTTTGGGATATATAGGCGACAATAATCGTATCATCATCCACAAACGCCAATGTCCGTTGGCTACCAAACTGAAAAGCAGTTATGGCAACCGCTTGTTGGCTGTCCAATGGGAAACAGGAAAGTCCTTGTACTTCCCTGTAAATATCTACATAAAAGGTATTGACCACATCGGTCTGTTAAACAAGGTAACAGAAATCATTTCACAACAATTGAATGTAAATATCCACAAGTTGAATATTGAAAGTAACGATGGTATCTTTGAAGGAAGAATACAGCTATTTGTGCACGATGTGGATGATGTAAAATCCATCACTACCAACCTAAGGAAAATAGATGAGATAAAAACCGTCACCCGTATCGAAAAGTTCGAAGACCAGCCGAATTAACCAATACCAGTTTCACCGCAGATTACACTGATTTGTCCATAACGATTATCTGCAACTCGTTTTTAATCCGTGCAATCTGTGGTGAATATTCTTAAGTCAGGTAATCCAGTTCTTTACGCATACTGACCAATTCCTCACGTATCAGTTTCAATCTGTCCAAAATCTCCGTAGTACGGATAGTGGTTTCCCTGTTCATCTTCAGTTTCTGCTTAGCCCCCTGTAAAGTCATCCCTTTCTCTTTCACCAGATGATAGACCAGCCGGATATTCTCAATATCCTCTTTACGATACTGACGGACATTCCCTCCCGCCTTCTTGGGCGAAATAATAGGAAATTCCTTTTCCCAATAACGCAACAAGGATTCATTTACATCAAACATCTTCGCCACTTCCCCAATGGAATAGTAAAGTTTCAATTCTTTATTCGGATTATAGGCCATGGTAAATTAAAATTAAGAATTAAAAATTCACGGCTAGTCAAATACCTTACCGTGATTGGCTGCAATCTGTATCATCTTGTCATAATCTTCCGCACTCAAATCCATGAAATAATAATTCACAGGATTCTGCACTTTTCCTTTCACGTGCACTTCATAGTGCAAGTGCGGCCCGGTACTCTTGCCCGTATTTCCTACCTCCCCTATCACTTCCCCACGTACCACCTTTTGCCCCGGGCGAACCTTATACTTGCTTAAATGTGCATACCAAGTCACGTACCCGAAACCATGATCCACCTGGATCAGATTTCCATAACCGGTTTCCCATCCCGCCTTTACCACCGTTCCGTCTCCCGTAGCATAAACAGGAGTACCTATATTGGCAGAGAAATCCATTCCCGCATGAAACTTGGCTGTTTTATAAATAGGATCTATACGTACACCGTAACCTGAAGCCGTCTTCTTCAAATTCTTATTGGATACCGGCATTATGGCCGGAATACATTTCAGCATCTCGTCATGATTCTTGCACAAATCCACCACCTCGTCAAAAGACTTGGACTGGATATAAAGCTGCCGGTTCAACATATCCAGCTTCTGAGTGGTATTGATAACCAGATCGGCATTCGCCATATCCCGCAACTGTTCATAGCGGTTTGTCCCCCCATAACCGGCCTTACGGACTGCATCCGATACAGGATCGGCCTGCAACACCACCCGATACAAATTATCATCACGCTGCTGGATATCCTGCATCACCCCATAGCCTCATCCAGACGATGGGACAACACATTATACTGGGCCAGCAAACGGGTATTCTCTATACGGAGCTCCTTCTCGGACGGAGAACCAAAGATCAATAATAAGATAATGAAACTGCCTGCCCCCAAGCCCATTCCCACAAACAAACGGCGCAAGATGCTTAAGGCACGCTGCCTCACTGTGGGGTAAATGCGGTCATAAGTTCGGGTCTTAGGATTATAAATATAGTAGACTTTACGCATCTAATTCTGCTTTTTGAAGTTTTTAATGCACAACACATCAATATTTTGCACAATTCTTGACGACAAAAATAATAAAACCAATTATCTTTGCAAATCCTTTTTGAGAATATTAACTAGAAGACAATATATTATAAGCGACATGATGACAGCTAAAGAAATTAGAGATTCTTTCAAAAGCTTTTTCGAGTCGAAAGGACACCAGATTGTCCCATCGGCTCCGATGGTCATTAAAGATGACCCCACATTGATGTTCACCAATGCAGGTATGAACCAGTTCAAAGACATTATTCTGGCAACCACCCGGCCAAATACAAAAGAGTCGCGGACTCACAAAAATGTTTGCGTGTAAGCGGCAAGCACAATGACCTGGAAGAAGTGGGACATGATACCTACCACCATACTATGTTCGAAATGCTGGGCAACTGGTCTTTCGGAGATTACTTCAAGAAAGAAGCTATCGGCTGGGCATGGGAATATCTGGTAAATGTACTGAAGATAGATCCGAAAGATCTGTATGCCACCGTATTCGAAGGAAGTCCCGAAGAAGGACTGGAACGGGACAACGAAGCCGCCTCTTACTGGGAACAGTTCCTGCCAAAAGACCATATCCTCAATGGCAACAAACATGACAACTTCTGGGAAATGGGTGATACAGGTCCTGCGGCCCGTGTTCCGAAATCCATATCGACTCACGTTCGGAAGAAGAAAAAGCTCAAATCCCCGGCAACCAACTGGTAAATAAGGATCATCCGCAAGTAATCGAGATCTGGAATCTTGTATTCATGCAGTTCAACCGCAAAGCAGACGGTTCACTGGAAGGTCTTCCTGCCAAAGTGATCGATACCGGTATGGGATTCGAACGTTTGGTGCGCACACTGCAAGGCAAGACATCCAACTATGACACTGATGTGTTCCAACCGATACTGAAAGCCATTGCCGAAATGGCAGGAACCACCTATGGTCAAGACAACCAGAAAGATATCGCCATGCGCGTTATAGCCGACCATATCCGTACCATCGCATTCTCAATCACCGACGGCCAGTTGCCCAGCAACGCAAAAGCCGGCTATGTAATCCGCCGTATCCTCCGCCGTGCCGTCCGTTACGGATATCTTCCTGGGACAGAAACAAGCATTCATGTACAAGCTGCTGCCTGTATTGATTGAGAATATGGGCGAGGCCTATCCGGAGTTGAACGCACAGAAAACACTGATCGAGAAAGTGATCAAAGAAGAAGAAGAATCTTTCCTGCGCACACTGGAAACAGGTATCCGTCTGTTGGACAAGACTATGAACGATGCCAAAGCTGCCGGGAAAAAAGAGATCAGCGGTGTGGATGCCTTTACATTATATGACACTTTCGGTTTCCCCCTCGACCTGACAGAACTGATTCTCCGAGAAAACGGCATGACTGTAAACGAAGAAGAGTTCAACGCCGAAATGCAGAAACAAAAAGAACGCGCCCGTAACGCGGCAGCCGTTGAAACCGGCGACTGGATCACCATAAAGGAAGGTGACACCCACTTTGTAGGTTATGACTTTACCGAATATGAAACCAGCATCCTGCGCTATCGCCAGATCAAGCAGAAAAACCAGACACTGTATCAAATTGTACTGAGCGATACTCCTTTCTATGCCGAAAGTGGTGGTCAGGTAGGTGATACAGGGGTGATCGTAAGCGAATTCGAAACCATTGAAATCATTGACACCAAGAAGGAAAACAACCTTCCTATCCATATCACCAAAAAACTGCCCGAACACCTTGACGTTCCGATGATGGCTTGTGTAGATACAGAAAAACGTGCCGCCTGTGCCGCCAACCACTCTTGTACTCACTTGCTGGACGAAGCGTTGCGCCAGGTATTAGGAACTCACGTAGAACAAAAAGGTTCTTTGGTAACCCCTGAGTCATTACGTTTCGACTTCTCTCACTTCCAGAAAGTGACTGACGAGCAACTTCGTGAAGTGGAACATTTGGTAAATGCCAAAATCCGTGAGAACATCCCTTTGACGGAATACCGCAATCTTCCTATCGAAAAGGCAAAAGAACTGGGTGCTATTGCTTTGTTCGGTGAAAAATACGGTGATGAGGTACGTGTTGTCCAATTCGGAAACTCTATTGAATTCTGTGGAGGTACCCACGTTCCGGCTACAGGCAAGATCGGTATGGTCCGTATTATCAGCGAAAGCTCTGTTGCTGCCGGTGTGCGCCGTATCGAAGCTATCACGGGTGCCAAAGTAGAGGAATTGATGGATACGGTCCAAGATACGCTGAATGACTTGAAGGCATTGTTCAACAATGCCCCCGATCTGAAAGTCGCCATCCGCAAGTATATTGACGAAAATGCAGGATTGAAGAAGCAGGTGGAAGAGTTCATGAAAGAAAAGGGCGCCGCACTGAAAGCCAGACTGGTAGAGAATGCCAAAGAAATAAATGGTGTGAAAGTGGTGAAAACCATCATTCCGATGTCTGCCGACGTAGTGAAAGATATTGCCTTCCAGCTGAAAGGTGAGATTCCTGCCAATCTGTTCGTTGTAATAGGTAGTGTGGACAACAACAAACCGATGCTGACTGTCATGATTAGCGAAGACCTGGTAAAAGCCGGACAGAATGCAGGCAAACTGGTCCGTGAAGCAGCCAAACTGATTCAAGGCGGCGGCGGTGGTCAGCCCCACTTCGCAACGGCAGGCGGTAAGAATCCCGACGGTCTGAATGCGGCTGTTGATAAAGTGATAGAGCTGGCTGCATTGTAATCTATTCGAATTTCGTCCATATTTCGTATATATCAAAACTCCGCCATCTGTCTGAAAGCCGATGGCGGAGTTTTTTTTATCTGGTTTACTAAGCCTTTTTCTTCTTTATGGATAAGGGAAATAAAAAGGAAGATTTCTATCTCCCAAGCCTTTGGAGTTATCTCCATAGCCTTTGGAGTTATCTCCATAAGCTTGGGAGTTAACTCCAAAGGTTATGGAGATAGAATACAAACGTTCAAAAAGGCTTAGCCATAAAGAAAAAAACATTAACCAAACGGTTGAAAACATATCATCAGTCATTAACACCTCACTGACTGCCCGCTCATTCCGTCTGCTCCTTCGGCCAGTTCACTAGATACAGAATTTCCGTAGCACGGGTGAAAGCCGTATACAGCCAACGGAAATAATCCGGAGTCAACATATCCTCCGTCATATAACCCTGATCCAAAAAGACCCGTTTCCACTGGCCACCCTGCGCTTTGTGACAAGTAACGGCATACGCATATTTCACCTGCAAGGCATTGTAATGAGGATCGGCTTTCATTTTCTTCATCCGCTCACGTTTCACTGTTATATCAGCATAATCCTCCAATACCGAATAAAATAACCTGTCATTCAATTCTTTAGGCAGTGCGGGTGTTTCAGTATGCAAGGTATCCAACAAAAGTTTCACCTCCAGTTCCATACCATCATAGTCGGGGAACGCCAGCACCACATCGGCAAAACGAAAGCCGTATGCCTCACGCACCCGACGGACACGGCGAACCACAGCTATATCTCCATTGGCTATAAAATCAATCTCCTTACAACCCTCCGTCCAAAAATAGTTATTCTTCGCCACCATCAGCAGGTCACCGCTGTTCAGCTCATCCTCCCGAAACAGAATCGTATTCCTAATTCCCTTATTATAAATATTCGCCCGTTTATTGGAACGGCAGACCACAATCGTTTCGTCCATACCTGCCTGACCGTAACAATCATTGATTACCTCAATCAGCTCACTACCAGAAACCATCGGATATCCGGAAACCCTTCCACACGGACAGAAGGCAAAGTGAGAAAATTTTCCTCGGATATGTAGCGGCGCAATTCTGTCGCATTCCAAAGAATCCCCGAATCATGCATCTGACGGACCACCTCAGTGAGCTGCGCCTCATATACTTCCATGCCATACCCGCGTAACTTATCGGCCGAAAGAGCCGGACTCTCCTCCTCTCCCACCGGAGGAAGCTGCGCCGTATCTCCTATCAGCATCAGACGGCAACCTGTTCCGGCATATACATATTGAATCAAGTCGTCCAGCAAACGCCCTGTACCAAAGACCGCCCCCGCCAATCCGTCATTAGCGATCATCGACGCCTCATCCACAATAAACAAAGTATGCTGATGCAGGTTATCATCCAAAGAAAAGTTGTCCAGGTCATTTGAAAAGTTGCGCTGGCGGTAAATCTTCTTATGGATAGTATAAGCCGGATGCTGTGCATAATGTGAAAAGACTTTAGCCGCCCTTCCCGTCGGAGCAAGCAGAACACACTTTTGCTGTAACTGGTCCAAGGTCTTCACCAATGCTCCGATAAGGGATGTTTTACCCGTACCGGCATATCCCTTTAAGAGAAAAACCGAGTCCGATTGGCGGGAAAAGAGAAAATCTGCTAAAAATTTAACAGCTTTTTCTTGTTCTAAAGTTGGTTTATATAGAAAATTTCCCTTAATTTGCTGCACTAAATAACTATTAATCATAATTGCGTAATAAAAAGTTCCTTGAACTGTGCGTTATTAGATTTATTTGTTTTTATTTTTGCGATGCGAATATAAACTAAAAAAAACACATATTTATCATGAAAACAGTTATTAATATTGTATTGGCTGCTTGCGTTATCGGTTTGATATACGTTTGCTACGGCAGTATCATGGGACCGATCAACTTCGATGACGCTAAAAAGACTAGAGAGAAACAAGTTATTGCACGCTTAATTGACATCCGTAAGGCACAGTTGGAATACCGTAACCTGCACAATGGACGATATACTGCAAGCTTCGACACCTTGATTGATTTCGTCAAAACTGCAAAACTTCCGTTTGTAAAGAAAGAAGGAGTTTTGTCTGATACACAACTGGAAGCCGGTATGACTGAAAAGAAAGCGATGGCAATCATCAACAAAGCCAAAAAGACCGGTAACTGGAAAGAAGTTGAAAAAGAAGGTTTGATGAACTTCAAACGTGATACTTTATGGGTTGCCGTAACAGATACAATCTATGCTCCGGGCTTCAACGCAGACTCTTTGAGATATGTTCCCTTCGGAAACGGCGTACAATTTGAGATGGTTACCCGCAGCGATACTACCAAATCGGGTGCTCCTTTGAACTTGTTCCAAGCTCAAACTCCGTATGAAACATATTTGGGCGGCTTGAATACTCAAGAATTGGCTAACCTTAAAGACCTTCAGACCAAATTGGGTAAATATTGCGGTTTAAGAGTGGGTGATATCGAACAGCCTAACAATAACGCAGGTAACTGGGAATAAGAATGACTGAACGTATCGATTTTACAAAATCGAACAATATACATTATCCAATCCGCC
>ENA-OQCX01000718-OQCX01000718.1-human-gut-metagenome-genome-assembly--contig:-NODE-718-length-16823-cov-2.909559_pt1 | contig 16823 bp, 18 predicted proteins | sample MGYA00242762_ERZ504587 | MGnify/ENA primary metagenome ERZ504587 (study PRJEB26092, sample SAMD00036337) | human gut metagenome | host: Homo sapiens | study: EMG produced TPA metagenomics assembly of... | reverse complement strand
TGTTTATGCAGAGATACTATGTAGATGGAGTATCAGGTGCAGTGAAAGGATAAGAAAGATGATGAAGGATAGAATAGAATTAAAAAAATATTATTCTACAAAAGAGTTTCTTGAAAATTATATTTATGAGGAAAATAATCTTGGCGTAGAATGTACAGAAGAAGGAACGACATTCCGCCTGTGGTCACCACAGGCGGAATGCATTAGTTTAAACCTGTATCAGACAGGAGATGGAGGAGATGCATATGAGCAGATTCCGATGAAAAAAGAAGAAAAGGGTGTGTGGAGTTGGGAGAGCAAAGAAGAACTTCACGGCGTTTATTATGATTATCTGATTACACGCAATGGAGAAGAAGTCCGATCAGCAGACCCATATGCGAAGGCATGCGGAGTTAATGGATTGCGCAGCATGGCAGTGAATCTGAAAAAGACCAATCCAAAAGGATGGGAAAAAGATCAGACACCAGAAGAAGGACCGGAGAGAATCGTATATGAACTTCATGTAAAAGAATTTTCATGGGATAAGTCGGGTGGTTTTCCGGAAGAATATCGTGGGAAATACAAAGCATTTACGTGCAGACATACGACTTTGAATGAGGATGGGATTCATCCTACAGGTCTGGATTATTTAAAAGAACTCGGGGTGACACACATTCAGATCATGCCGATGTATGACTATGGTTCTGTAAATGAAGCAGGGGAAGATACAGAATTCAATTGGGGGTACGATCCAGTCAATTATAATGTGCCGGAGGCTCCTATGCGACAGATGCCAGACATGGTGAAGTTAGAATTCGGGAAATGAAAGAAATGATCCAGGCAATTCATGAAGCTGGTTTTGGTGTAATCATGGATGTTGTCTACAACCATACTTATTCGCTGGACTCCTGGTTTCAGAGAACTGTACCTTGGTATTTTTACCGGGTATTTCCGGATGGGAAGATCTCCGATGGTTCTGCATGTGGAAATGATGTTGCAAGCGAAAGAGAGATGTGTGCGAAATATATTCTGGAATCAGTGCTTTACTGGACAGAGGAATATCATATTGATGGATTCCGTTTTGACCTGATGGGACTTCTGGATGTAGACCTGATGAACCGGATCCGAAGTGAACTGGATCAGCGATACGGAAAAGGAAAGAAGATTATTTACGGAGAACCTTGGGCAGCAGATCAGTCGGCAGTAGAAGGCGGCAGAAAACTGGCAGCAAAAGAAAATATTGGGCTTCTGGATGAAAATATCGGAGCGTTCTGTGACAGTACTCGAGATGGAATCAAAGGCTCTGCACTACGTGCAAAGGAAGCCGGGTTTATAAACGGTGCAGAAGAAAAAGAAGATGAAATGCTTGCAAGTGTGGCAGCATGGGGTACAAATCCTTATCATGCGGAAGGATTTGAGAATGTCAAAGCACCTTCACAGATCGTAACCTACGTGTCAGCACATGACAACCATACCTTGTGGGATAAATTAAAAGAGACAGTCGTAGAGGAAAAAGAATGTATGAGGCTGAATAAAATGGCGGCAGCAGTCTATATGACTTGTCAGGGAACACTGTTTTTCTTATCAGGAGAAGAATTTGCCCGTACAAAAGATGGACAGGATAATACCTTTAAATCACCGATTTCCCTGAATCGTCTCGACTGGGAAAAGGCATGGGAAAACAAGGAACTGGTTCGTTATTATCAGGGGCTGATTGCACTTCGAAAACAGCTCTCTGGGCTTTGTGACAAATCAAAAGACAGTTATAAACGAATTACGGATATGTGGAAAGAAAAAGACGTAGTAGGATTTACTGTGCTCAATGATAAAAAAGCAAGATGGAGCCAGGTAAAGATAATTTACAATGCAAGAAAAAGTAGTTATAAAGTAAAATTCTTGAATGATGACTGGGAAATCTTAAGCGATGCGGATGACAGCTGGTGCTGGGAAAAAGGAATCTGTGCGGACAGACAGATAGAAGCCGCACCGCAGAGCGTGTTGATACTTGGACGTAAATAATGATTAAGGAGGAGTAATGCATGAAGTGGATCTATGGCAGACAGGATTGGAAAACGTTGGAGAGAGGACTTGAAAACTGTTATCTTTTAACCAATGGTCTGGGAGGTTTTTCTTCGCTTACGATGACCGGAGCTGTGGCAAGAATGATCATTCAGTATTCATGGCATGTACGAAAGCTCCAAATCACAGAGTAAATATGGTTCATCGTATAAAAGAAGAACTGGGTATTGGAGAATCAAAGTATGTTCTTTCAACTCAGGAATTTGCGGATGGAACAAAAGAAGAAGGATATCGCTATCTTACGGAATTTTCTTTTGAAACTCTTCCTGTATGGAATTATCTGATAAGTGGAGTGGAGATGGAAAAAGAGATTGTGATGGCACAGGGCAGCAATCAGATTGCATTGAATTATCATCTGAAAACCGCGGTCAGGAAGAAGCAGTTCTCTGTGTAACTCCGTTTTTTCAATTTGAACCTAAAGGGGAAGATTTGAAAGAAGATAAGATCTTTTCAAGACAAGCGCAAAAGATTACCGATGGAGAGTATGATCTTTTCTTTGAAACAAATGGGAAAGTAGAGGGCTTTCAGGAAAAGAAAGAAACGTATTTTTATCGCTACGATGAATGTGACGGAAGACGGGAAAATGGAACCGCAAGCGCAGTGTATCAGATTAAAAAACGGGTAAAGCCAGGAGAAGAGACAGATTTGACAGTAATTTATTCGCTAGAAAGTCGGATTGGTATGGACACAAAAAAATTATTTGATAAAATGAAAGAAGAACAGATCCATCATCAAGAGAAGCTTATAAAGACTTCAGGTTTGAAAAATAAACTGGCACAGACACTGGTATGTAGTGCAGATAAGTTCCTTTCGAACAGAGAGTCCACGGATGGATTGACTATTCTTGCAGGTTTCCCTTTTTTTGAGGATTGGGGAAGAGATACAATGATTGCACTTCCGGGAATCTGCATCTCCACAGGAAGATTTGAAAGTGCAAAATCAATTTTGCGGACCTTTGCATTTTATGAAAAGGATGGATTGATGCCAAATCTATTTCCGGAGGGGGAGAATGAGCCACTTTATAATACTGTAGATGCAGCACTGTTATTTATCAACTGCGTGTGGTTATATTATGAAAAAACTCAGGACATCAAATTTGTAGAGGAAATGTATCCGGTAATGCAAAGGATTATTTCCGGTTATGAGAGAGGAACAAATTTCAATATTCATATGGAAGAAGACGGTCTTATCAGTGCCGGAGCGGGGCTGGATCAGGTGACATGGATGGATGTACGTGTGGGAGAAATCCTTCCGACACCAAGACATGGGAAACCGGTGGAGATCAATGCTTACTGGTATAATGCACTTTGTATCATGCAAAAGTTTTCTGAAGTTTTGAAGAAAAATGAAGAGCAGAAATATGGAGAACTCGCACAGAAAGTGAAAGAATCTTTTGCACGAGAATTCTGGATGGAGGAAAAACATTGCCTGAAGGATGTAATCTCAGAAACAAAGGCAGATACACAAATTCGCTGTAATCAGATATGGCGGTGTCTATGCCGTTTACTATGCTGGACGAAGAGAAAGAAAGACAGATTGTAGATACAGTGTTTGAAAGGTTGTATACGCCTTATGGACTTCGGACATTAGATCCAAAAGACGAGGAGTTTCATGCAAGTTATGGTGGAGAGATGATAAAAAGAGATCTTGCTTATCATCAGGGAACCGTCTGGACTTTTCCGATGGGTGGATATTATCTCGCCTATCTAAAAGTAAATAAAGATTCAAGAGAAGCAAAAGAGATTGTGGCAAAGCAGTTGGAAGTGTTGGAAAGTGCAATGCGTGAAGGATGTATTGGCCAGCTCCCTGAAATTTATGATGGAGAGATTCCGGTTTCTTCAAAAGGATGTTTTGCACAGGCGTGGAGTGTAGGGGAAATCCTGCGTGTTTATGAAAAATTGGAGGAAGAATAAGATGGAATTTACCGGTGTATATCATAAAACATCAGAGCAGATGAGTTATCCTCTGGATGAGGACAGACTGATTGTAAATATTAAGACCGGGTATGATGTAAAACAGGTGTTTATCCATTACGGAGATCCTTATGAGGCCGGGATTCTGGGTGGAAATGAAAAATGGACAGGAAAAAGAGAGGAAATTATTTATAAAAAAACGTCTGCCTTATCAAATCTGGTGGACAACAACGCTTCTTCCTGCATATAAAAGATGTAAATATTATTTTGAGCTGAGAACAGAAGAGGAAGTCTGGTATTATTTTGAAGACGGTTTTCTGACAGAAGAACAGCTTCAGATGGATGGCCGTATGCAGCAGTGTTTTATTGTACCGTGGATGAATCCTGCAGATATAAACCGCACACCTGCATGGGTGAATGATACGATTTGGTATCAGATTTTCCCGGACAGGTTCTGCAATGGGACACCGGAAAAGAATGGAAATGATATCACACCGTGGAGAAATCACGGAACAGTGACAAATCAGGAAAAATTCGGAGGGAATCTGGAGGGAATCCGTCAGAGACTACAGTATCTTCAGGAGCTGGGAATTACCGGAATTTATTTGAATCCGATCATGGAAGCAGAATCTAACCACAAATATGATACTACAGATTATACAAAGATTGATCCGGCTTTCGGCAATGAAGAAATGATGAAAGCACTTAGCAGGGAAGCGCACGAAAAAGGAATCCGTATTATGGTTGACGCAGTATTTAATCACTGCGGAAGAAAGTTCGCGCCGTGGATGGATGTGCTGGAGCATGGGAAAGACTCTCGTTATGCGGACTGGTTTATGATAGAAGACTGGGAACAGATCGGAAAAAGAGCAGACACAAGAGACAGGCGCTTTTACTCTTTTGCATTTGCAGATACGATGCCCAAATTAAATACGAATAATGAAGAAGTAATTGAGTATTTTTGTAAGGTTTGCGAGGAATGGATTCAAAAATTTGATATAGACGGAATCCGTTTTGATGTAGGAAATGAAGTATCACATCGGTTTTTAAAGAGGATGCGAGAACATTTAAAAACGATAAAACCGGACATTTATCTGTTGGGAGAAATCTGGCACGATGCAAGCCAGTGGCTGCAAGGAGATGAATATGATTCCGTTATGAATTACCCGCTGCTCAGTGGAATCCATGACTTTTTTCTAGATAAAACGATGAAAAAAGAGGAATTTGAATATATGGTAAATCGTTGTTATACTATGTATATGCAGCAGAATAACGATGTACTTTTCAATCTGCTGGATTCCCACGATACGGAGAGGCTTATGAACCGTTTTCATAATCTGGATAAATTCTATCAGCAACTTGCAATTCTCTTCACACTTCCGGGAAGTCCTTGTATTTACTACGGAACAGAGATTGCGATGGAAGGTGCACATGACCCGGATTGCAGAAGATGTATGCCATGGAGCGAGATCGAAAGCAAAGAGAATCAGGAAAAAATTGCAATGATGCGGAAACTGATCATGCTTAGAAGAAACGAGGAAATGTGCAGAAGCCCGCATTTCCATTTTCCGGATACGTACAAAAATGATCGATGTGTAGAATACATAAAATTAGATGAAGAAGGTAATAAAATTGAGGTTCTATTAAATGCATCGGAGGAAGAAATAAAAGTAAAAGGAAATGGAAAAATTCTTTTTGCCCGAGAATTTGATGGAGAGATACTTGGTGTGAACGGAACACTCATTCGTAGAATTTAGAGAGCATGTAAAGAAAGGAGAGCATATCCCGGTAGAACCAGATAATCTGCCGGAGAGATATCGAAATTGGGTATGGAAAATAAGAATAAATGGTGGAAAAATGCAGTCGTATATCAGATTTATCCGAAAAGCTTTCAAGATTCGGACGGAGATGGAATAGGTGATATTCCAGGAATTATCAGCAGACTGGATTATTTGAAAAAACTTGGAATAGATGCAATCTGGCTCTCACCGGTGTATCGTTCGCCACAGGATGACAATGGATACGATATTTCAGATTATCAGGATATTGAGCCGATGTTCGGAACAATGGAAGATATGGAACAGTTATTTGCGGAGGCAAAGAAACGCGGAATCCGAATTATGATGGATCTTGTGCTGAATCATACTTCAGATGAACACAGATGGTTTTTGGAGGCAAAGAAAAGCAAAGACAATCCGTATCATGATTATTATGTGTGGCGTGACGGAGAAGAAGACGTTTATCCAAACGATATGAATTCTGTATTCGGCGGACCGGCATGGGAGTGGGTTCCAGAACTGGGACAGTATTATTTTCATCAATTTTCAGTGAAACAGCCGGATCTGAACTGGGAGAATCCGAAAGTGAGAAGAGAACTCTATGATATGATTCTCTGGTGGATGGAAAAAGGGGCAGGCGGATTTCGTCTGGATGTAATCGATCAGATTGCAAAAGAGCCAGATCTTAAGATCACAAATAATGGACCAAAGCTGCATGAATTTCTGCGTGAACTAAGCAGAGAAACATTTCAGAAGGGGGATATGATCACTGTTGGAGAAGCCTGGGGAGCAACACCGGAAATTGCAAAGAAATATAGTAATCCAGATGGCAGTGAATTTTCTATGGTTTTTCAGTTTGAGCACATTATGCTTGATCAGGAAGAAGGAAAAGAAAAATGGGATACGATTCCATTGAATCTGGTTAAGCTGAAAAAATGCCTTGCAAAGTGGCAGAATACTTTATATCAGACAGGATGGAACAGTCTGTTCATGAATAACCATGATCTTCCTAGAATCGTGTCGCGTTGGGGAAATGACGGAAAATACAGAAAAGAGTCGGCAACAATGCTGGCGACAATGCTTCATGGAATGCAGGGAACTCCTTACATTTACCAGGGAGAAGAGCTGGGAATGACGAATGTGCAGTTTGACAGCATTGAGGAATATGAAGATATTGAGACATTGAATATGTACAAAGAGCGTCTGGAAAAAGGATATCAGCCAGAAGAAATCATGCATTCTATTTACGCAAGAAGCCGTGATAATGCCCGCACTCCAATGCAGTGGAGCGGAGAGGAGAATGGAGGCTTCACAACAGGAGAACCATGGTTTACCGTGAATCCAAATTATATCAGGATCAATGCCAAAGAGGCACTGGAAGATGAAAATTCGGTATTTTACTATTATCAGAAGCTGATTCGTTTAAGAAAAGAAAATCCAGTATTTGTGGATGGAAAATTTGACCTTCTTCTGCCGGAAGATGAGAAGATTTTTACCTATACGAGAACAGATGAGCATACAAAGATGCTAGTATGTGCAAACTTTACGGATGAGGAAGTTAGCTGCCCATTGCTTGATGAGTGGAAAGATGGGGAAGTCTGGATTCGGAATTATGAGGATGACAGAGAAGGAAATGTATTGCGTCCATATGAGGCGGTGATAATTGGAACTGCTGTGAATATTGTGAAAGCAGGATAGTTCCCGTTTGACAGAGTAATTGAGGAGTACAACATAACCGGAGAATCTTGGATAAAACTGAAGAAATAAAGATACTTGCAAAATCCTTTCACACCCTGTATCATTTCAAAAGGAACAAAACGAAATGACAAGGAGTGGTTTCATTGGCAAAGATTAGGAAAAAACCAAAGAAGAGCATAAATAAAAATATAAATAAAAAATCGTTCACACAAAGCACACCTAATATCGCAGAAAAACTCGACAACGAGATGGCTGCGTTCCTGGATACGGAATTCTTAACATCCCAGATAAAAGGAGGACCGCCGGCCAAGCTTGTGTCGGTTGGGTTTGTAGTCTGTGGGAAGAATTTTGAAGAAGTAACAAGATTTCATTCCTATATTTATGCAGAAGACAAATTGCATGATCGGTTCCAGGAGATGACCGGGATAGAGCGGAAAGATCTCTTAAGTGCCCCGGATTATGAACTTGTGATGGAAGAAGTCGCAGAGCAGCTGGAAGCGTGGGAAGTATCAAGGATCTATGTATGGGGACCGGATAAGTATGTGATACAGCGGGATCTTCTGGAATATCGTAAGGACATATCAAAACGGACCAGAAAGATCGTGAACAGAATCCTTCGTATAATCAAGGATATAGAAGGAACTTATTCGGCAAAGCTGGATCTGCAAAGTGCGGGGATTGGAAGTCTGAAGATCATCTGCGGACTCGGAACAGAAGTCAGCCACAATGCGCTGGACGATGCGGTAGATCTGAAAAATATCATCAGACACATTGATCTGAAAGGCTGTTCAGAGCATATGCTGCAGATTATGAAAAAGTATACATCGGAGAAAGAAGTATACTACAGGCTGCGCAGATTCCGTGAAAAATGGGATGATGTATCGGAAGGGATTCAGGAAAAGAGTCTTAGCCTGCTGAAAGAACTTGGAAAAGTGGATACGGTAGAAGCAAGAGCACTCCGGGATGATCTTTTGGTAATGTGTACCGGGGAAGCAATGGCATTTCCGACTTTAGAAGAATATATCCAAAAAGAGAATGCAAAAACAGGGAAAGTAATTCGTGATAAAAACGATAAATAGAGAAAATTAACAGATAATTTTAAGCAAAATTGCAGATTGACGGAAATCGGTAAAACAGTTTGAAGGGCAGGGAAACCTGCCCTTCTCCAATGTTACTGCACCAGCTGGAAGAATGCTTTCATCTCCAGTGTCAGAAGTTTGTCCTTGTGGTATACTATCTGCCGCCAGATATGCAGATCAAAATCACTGACCGGTATGGGGGTCAGGATCCCCTGTGCAATCTGATTCTGTACAGCAAACTGAGGAACAAAAGATAAAAATTCATTTTTCAACAGAAGCTGAATGATGAAGTCGGTACTGCTGGATTCCACCCGTGGATGGATTTCCTGACCATATGCAGCAAGATACTGATCCAGAATAAAACGGTAACTTGCATCTTTTTCGGTAAGTATAAAAGGTTCACTGATAATTTTATTTAATGTCAGAGGACTTTTTTTTGTGCAAGGATGATCCGGACTTGCAACGAAAATGATATTTTCCGGTTCTTCTAAGATCTTGACCCACTTCGGATCGTACATACGTTTATCCATAAAATAGACGAGATCTACACAGGATTTATTCATCATATCAAGAAGAGCTTCCGGGGAATCTGTGATGATACTGATCTCAACCGCAGGGTGAAGTGCATGATATCTGGACAGGATATCCGGCAGAATAGAAGAACAGATCGACTCGATCGTTCCGATCCTGAGTGTGCCATTCAGATCCTGGGATCCGGAGAGTACATCTTTTGCTTCTTCAATCTCACTGGTGATGCGCAGAGCATACTGATAAAATACTTTTCCTTGATGTGTAAGGGAAATGTGTTTGCCGATCCGGTCAAAAAGCCGGGTGCCTAATTCGGATTCCAGCTGTTTGATCTGGATACTGACGGCAGCCTGTGTGTAACCGAGAACATCGGCGGCTTTTGAAAAACTTTCCTGATTGGCAACATGTATAAATGTGTTTATTTCACGAAAATCCATAATTCCTCCGTTCTTCTTGCATAAAATATTTTTAATCATTTTATAAAAAAGTTAAATTTTACGAATCGTTTATTTGATGATACAGTGTCTAAGTGAGAAAAACAAGATAAAATGCGTTTTCAGGAAAAATTGTTTTATGGTATTATAGATAGAAGAAAGGAATACAAAAAGAGAGATGGAAAAGACAAATCGAAAATATCAGGCGTACATACAGATTTTAAAAGAAGAATTACATCCTGCAATGGGATGTACGGAACCGATTGCGCTGGCTTATGCGGCAGCGGTAGCCAGAAGAGAACTCGGATGTCTGCCGGACAGAGTTGTCATTGGGGCAAGTGGCAGCATTATTAAGAATGTAAAATCGGTGATCGTTCCGAATACCAATCATCTGAAAGGGATACCAGCCGCAGTATCCGCAGGAATCGTGGCAGGAGATCCGGACAAAGAACTGGAAGTAATTGCAGAGGCGACAGAGGAAGATTCGGCAAAAATCAAAGATTTCTTAGAGAATACACCAATCACTGTTGAACATCTGGATCAGGGTATCACATTTGACATTGTACTCACGTTATATCATGGAGATGAGTATGCAAAAGTAAGGATTGCAAATTATCATACCAACATTGTGCTGATCGAACACAATGGGGAAGTTGTAAAAGAATCAGAAGTCAAGGGTGAAGAAGAGGAAGGGCTTACAGACAGAAGTCTTTTAAATATGAAAGATATCTGGGACTTTATCAATACCGTAGACGTAGAAGAGATTAAAGAAGTTCTTGACAGACAGATGGAGTATAATTATACAATTGCAAAAGAAGGAATCCGCGGGGATTATGGTGCCAATATAGGAAAAGTACTTCTTGATATGGATGATGACAATGTAAAGACCCGGGCAAAAGCGATGGCGGCAGCAGGATCCGATGCCCGTATGAATGGCTGTGAACTGCCGGTTGTGATCAATTCCGGAAGTGGGAATCAGGGAATTACGGTATCGGTACCGGTCATGGTATATGCGGAGGAGTTGAATGTAGAAAAAGAAAAACTCTACCGTGCACTTGCACTTTCCAATCTGACAGCAATCCATGAGAAGACACCGATCGGTCGTCTGTCAGCATATTGCGGTGCGGTTAATGCGGGAGCAGGAGCGGGAGCAGGTATCGCCTACCTTTGCGGCGGAGGATATGAGGAAGTGATCCATACGGTTGTCAATGCACTGGCAATCGTATCAGGTATCGTCTGCGATGGCGCGAAAGCATCCTGTGCGGCAAAGATTGCATCGGCAGTAGATGCCGGAATCCTTGGATATAATATGTATATCCGTGGTCAGGAATTTTATGGCGGGGATGGAATCGTGACAAAAGGTGTAGAGGCGACATTGAGAAATGTCGGACGTCTCGGAAAAGAAGGTATGCGTGAGACGAATGAAGAAATCATTAAAATGATGATCGAAGATTAAAATAGGAAGTGATAGATTGGGAAGCAGTGTATCCAAGGAACAGCTTTCGGACAGGCTGGACCGGAAAGAGATCGTAAGAGGAACTGCACTGACGATTACGGGTGGCTTTCTGTGGGGACTCGCCGGAGTATTTGGCAAATATTCGTTTGAATACAAAGAAGTGATGGCACCGTGGCTGGTTAATGTCCGACTGATCATAGCAGGGATTATTTTGCTGATGAGAGCATATATGGTGCAGAAGAATGGAATCTTCCGTATCTGGAAAAATAAAAGACATGTGTTACGTATGCTGGTGTATGGAGTGATCGGTATTGCAGGATGTCAGATGACGTATTATATGGCGGTACAGGATTCAAATGCCGGAATTGCGACAGTCCTGCAATACACGGCACCGGTTATGATTATGGTTCTTCTGGCAATCAGAAACCGGAAACTGCCTGAGGCAAATGAGATACTTGCGTTGGTATTGGCATTTGGAGGAACGGTTCTTCTGGCAACGCACGGCAATCTTACGCAATTGAGTGTGTCAAAGACAACATTAGTATTAGGGCTTGCTTCAGCAGTCGCAACGGTATTTTATAATCTCGTACCGGGTAATCTGATGGATATCTATGGAACCTTTTCCATGGTCGGCTGGGGAATGCTGATCAGTGGAATCGGTCTGACACCATTTGTGCAGCCATGGACGATGACGGGAGATATCCTTTTGGACTGGCAGTGTATCGGCTGCATTGCAGTCGTGATCATATTTGGTACAGTAATGTCCTTTAGCTGTTATATGGAAGGGGTTCGTCTGATCGGAGGTTCCAAGGCAAGTCTGTTTGCATCGGTTGAGCCGCTGACAGCAACGGTGATGTCGGTACTCTTTATGCATGTGGCTTTTTCGGGAATGGATCTGGCAGGATTTGTCGGAATTATAGCGGGTGTGATCATCTTGTCGCTGCCAAAGAAGAAAAAATGATACAAAAAGATATAAAAAGATTCAGAAAGTCCTGTCGGGAGAGTAATATTCCCGAGAGGACTTTTGTCTTGAAATTAACAAGGGAAACAATGCATGAATGCATAAAAATTAATAATATAATATATAAATGCGTAAAAATAAACAAAAAAATTCCAAAAACATATCTGAAATTGTATATAATTTGTTGATTTTTCGAAAATATTGTGATAAAATTAACAAATCAAAAGGATATGGAGGATATCATATGTTAAACAGTTTAAACAACGTTGTGAATTTCCTGAATAGTTACATCTGGGGCGTTGGAATGCTGATACTGATTGTAGGAAGTGGGTTATATTTTACAATCAGATTACACGGTTTCCAGTTTGTACATTTTAAGGATATGTGGAGCAGAATCATCGATAAGCAGGATTCTGATTCGGGAATTTCAGCATTTGGTTCATTTTGTACGACCATGGCAATGCGTGTCGGTACAGGTAATGTAGCCGGAGTTGCAGTGGCGATTTACATGGGCGGCCCGGGAGCATTGTTCTGGATGATTCTTGCAGGTATGACCAACTCGGCAGTATGTTTTGCAGAATGTACGTTGTCAGTTCTTTATAAAACAAGAATTGACGGACAGTATCGTGGCGGAGGAGCTTACTGTGCGGAGAGAGGACTTGGCTGGAAGAAATATGGTGCATTCATGGCCATGATTTTGATGATCGGAACTTCTGTATTTATGCCTGCAGCAGCTACATATACAATCTGTGACGGATTCCACAATGCGATCAAGATTCCAATGTGGGTAAGTGCATTAGTAATTGCCCTGATTCTTGCGGTTGTGGTTATCGGTGGTGTGAAACGTATCAGCGCAATTGCATCTATGATTGTACCATTTATGGTAACTGTATATCTGATCGCGGCAATTGTAATCATTGTAATGAATATTACAGCAGTACCTGGACTGATCAAAGAGGTTGTAACGGCAGCATTTGCCAAGAATGCAGTTTTTGGCGGAACAATCGGTGTGATCATCCAACAGGGTGTTAAGCGAGGTACATTCTCAAGTGCATCCGGTATGGGTGAAGCTTCTCCTACAGCTGCAGCAGCAGAGACAAGTCATCCGGTAAAACAGGGTATGGCGAATGCAGCGGGTGTATGGCTTGACACGGTTATCATCTGTACCGCATCGGGACTGATGATCCTGTTAACAGACTGCTTCAACACAGCGAATGGATATGTCGGCAGTGGCTCGGCAGAGCTTCCTGCACTTGCAGCAGCAGGAACAAATGGAGTGATCTTTGTGCAGTTGGCATGTAAGACTGTTATGGGCAAGATCGCACCTACATTCATTGCGATCATGCTGGCACTGTTCTCATTCACTTGTCTGATCAGTTACTATTACGAAGCAGAGACAGCAGCTATGTACTGTTCCAGGGTGATTCCAAAGCGAAAATACGTAAAGTTGTTACTTGGATCATGAGAATTGCAATGCCTGTTCTGATCTTTATCTGGGGTAATCTGGAATCAGATATCGCATGGAACTTATCAGATCTGGCACTTGGAAGCTGTACATGGGTAAATATGCTGGTTGTTCTTTTGTTATCACCAAAGGTAATACGCTTTACAAAGACTATGAATCACAAATGAAAGAAAAGAAAGATCCATACTATAATCCGGATAAACTTACATGGGATGGTGTAGACACAGAGATGTGGAAAGACATCAATAAGAAATATATTGAAAAAGATAAATAAGTTATAAAGAATAACCCCTGGGAGACATCTCCCGGGGGTTATTGTATACTCGATTATTAGTTGTCATAATCTTTCGAACAAACACTGATACCTATTCCATATCCCTTCGGTCCGATATGACATCCAATACTGAATGAAAGCGGATCATAATATACATAGGAGTTTGGAAATGCGTCTACAAGCATCTGTTTCCATTCCTCAGCCTCTTCTTCTGTCAGGTTGGAACCGGCAGCACCAATCAGGATATGTCTGTCATCTGCATCTTTAAAGCGTGTCTCACGGTCGTTCTTTAATGCTTCGACCATTTTTTTGTTTACACTTCTTTATACCGCGGGTCTTGGCAAAAGCATCCAGTTTGTCACCCTGAATCGTCAAGATCGGTTTGATGTTCAGAACGCTTCCAAGAGCGGCACCGGCAGCAGTGACACGTCCGCCCTTTTTCAGAAATTCGAGCGTATCAACAGCGATATAGATGCTGGAATTGTAAGCCTCGGATTCTAATATTTCTTTGATCTCTTTTGCGGATTTTCCGGCTTCTGCAAGCTTTTTTGCATGCATGACAGATTCTCTCTGTGTGACAGAGATCCTGTGATTGTCTGCAATCTGTACCTTGCCTTCATAATCAGTAGAAAGGCTGATAGCTGAAGAACAGGAAGCACTCAGTCCGCTGGACATCGGAATATGGATAATCTCGTCATAACCTTGTTCGAAGATGTCATCCCAAAGATCCATCAGATCACCGGGCGAAGGCTGGGATGTGGATACATTCTTTCCGCCTGTCAGGCTTTCATAGAAAGAAGTTTCGGTAAGATCGATTCCTTCGTAGTGTGTCTCATCATTGATAATGACTGGCATAGGAATCAGAAAGATTCCCATCGAGTCAGCTTCTGCTTTCATAATTCCGCTGTTTGTGTCTGTCATAACAGCTGTTTTCATAAGAGAAAACCTCCTTTTGTACTCTTTACTATCTATCAGTTACAGAATAAATATTCTTGATAGCAAATATTTTATTCTGTTCGTGTGTCACCCCAAAAGAACAGTGCAACGGTTCCAGGACCTGTATGGCTTCCGATCGTTGTTCCCACATTGTTGATCTCCACTTTTTCTTTCAGATATGGAAAACGGAGTGTAACCAGATCAGCAACGGCCTTCGCATCTTCGTAACAGCCGGAATGAGAAATGTAGCATTTCCCTGTATAGTCGGTCTGATGATCGGCATATTCTGCCATCTTATCGACAATGGCACGGATAACTTTTCGCTTTGTGCGAATCTTATATCGTGGAATCAGCGTCCCAGGTTATCCATGTTAAGGAGCGGCAGATGTTCAGTACACCGCCGATCGCACCTGCTGTCTTCGAGATGCGCCCGCCTTTTACGTAGAATTTCAAATCGGTGGAGAAGAACCAGTGATGTACGTTCAGCCGGCGCTTTTCAGCGAAGCGGAAGACTTCGTCCAGGGACTTGCCTTCATCACGCAGATCCGCCAGCTTATCCATCAAAAGTCCATATCCGGAAGATGCGCCAAGAGAATCCACGATCAGGATCCGGCGGTCAGGATAACGTTCTTCAAGACTTTCTTTTGCAATCATTGCGGAATTGATAACTCCAGAGAGTCCGGAAGAAAGTGTGACATGCAGGATATCCTTTCCTGCTTTCAGGAAAGGCTCGAAATATTCTTCGAATTCCTCGGCATTGACCTGTGAAGTCTTTGTATCGGCTCCGGCGGCCATTGCAGCATAAAATTTATCAAATGGGATAGATTTTCCAAGATCATCGGCATATTCCCTGCCATCCAGTTCGAAATGAAAACAGATGTAAGATATGTCACGTGCTTTGAAATGTTCCTCCGTAAGATCTGCTGTCGAGCAGCAGCTGATGATGTAATCCCTCATAATGCATGCTTCCTTCCCTGTTGTTTTATTATATTTAGAATATTCATGTATACTCCAAGTGGTAAAAATTGTACCATTTTCTCGGGGGGAAATTCAATAATAACGAAAAAATCAGGAAGAAAAAGATGAAATTGCCTGCGGATTTCGTGGTACAATATTCATACATCAAAGGTACTGCAGGAAGATAGGGATAATGGAAATAACGGGGAATAAGAAAATATGAATAAAGATATGGAAAGAATAAAAGAGAACATGAATATTCTAAAGGATTGCACATTATGTCCAAGAAACTGTCATGCAGACCGTTTTGGGGGACAGCGCGGAAGATGTCATGAGACGGCAAGATCATGGCAGCAAGGGCAGCACTCCACATGTGGGAAGAACCCTGTATATCAGGAGATGCAGGCTCCGGAGCGGTATTCTTTTCCGGCTGTTCGATGGGCTGTATCTTCTGTCAGAACCATAATATAGCCGAAGCAAAAGCCGGAAAGATAATCACGATTGAAAAGCTGTCGCAGATATTCCTGGAACTTCAGGGAGAAGGAGCTGCCAATATTAATCTTGTGACACCGACACACTATGTCCCACAGATTATAGAAGCATTAGAGATGGCAAGAAAAGCCGGTCTGGCTCTCCCGGTTGTCTATAATACAAGCGGATATGAAAAGCCGGAGACAATACAGATGCTGGATGGATATGTAGATGTCTATCTTCCGGACTTTAAGTACATGGAACCAGAACTTGCAGCTGCATATTCGAAGGCTCCGGATTATCCCGAATATGCCAAAGCATCTTTAAAAGAAATGATTCGTCAGACGGGGAATATCCAGATCAACAAAGAAACAGGAATGATACAAAAAGGAGTGATCGTAAGACATCTGGTTCTGCCGGGGCATGTAAAAAATTCCAAAGCGGTCATAAAATATCTGCTCGAAACCTACAAAGACCAGATTCTGATCAGCATTATGAATCAATACACCCCTATGCCGCAGGTCGCAGAAGATCCACTTCTTGGCCGTAAAGTTACAAAAAGGGAATATGAAAAAGTTATAGATTATGCACTGGAACTGGGAATGGAAGATGGATTTATCCAGGAAGGAGAAGCAGCAAAAGAAAGCTTTATACCGGAATTTAATTTAGAGGGGATTTAATTCAGGAAGCTGTGGATACCCGAACCGGAATAAAGCTTGGAAAGGTGTTCCTGTTCAGTTCCATCGGCGGGTCAATTCTAAAGGGCAATCTGCTAAAAGCAGGCTTTCAAATTTGAAACTCGGCATACGCCTCAG
>ENA-OQCX01000717-OQCX01000717.1-human-gut-metagenome-genome-assembly--contig:-NODE-717-length-16835-cov-2.080141_pt1 | contig 16835 bp, 20 predicted proteins | sample MGYA00242762_ERZ504587 | MGnify/ENA primary metagenome ERZ504587 (study PRJEB26092, sample SAMD00036337) | human gut metagenome | host: Homo sapiens | study: EMG produced TPA metagenomics assembly of... | reverse complement strand
TCTCTTTCTTAGATGTTACAGTGAAATGATAAAACATGATATCATCTGAATATATAAAAGCAGGGCAGAAAACAGTTTTTAAATGCTGTTTCGCCCTGCTTTTGTCTGATTTCAATGGGAATTCCCTGTAAAAAAAGGAGATCAACTGTGATATTACTTAAGCAAGAGTAAAATACGTTCCTGTTGTCCTGTTTTTTCATTAACTACATCAGCACAGATTACAAAACCAAAGGAAAATATGTTAAACTAAAAGAAAATGCCATGAAGGAGGAAATGACCTTATGATAAGAAAACAACTCTTAATCGGAATACTGGCAGCTATGACTGTCGCACTGCCAGCTGTCGGCATATATGCCGTTTCCGCAAAAGCCAGTGAAATCCAAAGCAGCAATGAAGACACGGTGTCCGGTAATAAAGGAGCCAGTATCGACAAAGCCGTGACATTACAGAATTCCGTAAAAATGACAGACCAAATCTCTGCGGCAGTCAATGGGGAAAATATTATGTTCAGTCCCACAAGCCTTAATTTTGCGCTGGGCATGATCGCAGAAGGTGCAAAAGGAGAGACAAAAGAAGTTCTATGTAATTACCTGGGAACCGATGATTTTGCATCCTATGCAAAGGAATATCTGAACAAGATTAAAGAATATAATACTGAAGATGAGAGTTACGGATATAAGTCAAAATTAAAGATTGCAGATGCAGTCTGGGTGGATAATAATCTGACATTACAGGAAGAATTTAAAAATTCAGTAACGAACGGTTTTGGGGCTGAAGTGGAAAATGTAGATTTTTCCGCTGCCGAGAAAACATGCGGTATCATTAATTCCTGGTGTGACAAAAATACGGAAGGCTGATCCCGAAAATCATAACCCCGGATCTGATCAATGATACTACCGGACTGTGCTTAACTAATTCACTATATTTTGAGTCCGGATGGAGTGGAGAACCCTGGAATGTTTCTGATACAGAAGAGAAGTTTGGAAACAATGAAAAGACAAAATACATGACCTGTGCCGGAGACAGGTATTATGAAAATGATAAGGCAACAGCATTTGACAGGGAGTATGCAAACGGACTGAGTTTTGTCGGAATCCTGCCTGTCGATGAAGGCGATTTTACACTTGAGGATCTGGATATTGGTGGACTTCTGAAATCTCAGCCAGAGTATGACGAAGTACAATGTAAGATGCCAAAACTTGATTTTGAGACTACCGTCATCCTAAATGACATACTCTCAAGCCTGGGGCTTGATAATATATTTTCCAGTAACGCTGATTTCTCCGGTATTGCAGACAAAAATGTAAATGTAGATACGATACTGCAGAAAACAAAATTGGAACTGGATGAAAATGGCACAAAAGCAGCAGCGGTGACAGCAGTTATCATGGAATGTATGTCAGCTGTAGAGGAGAAAGAACCAGTTATCAAAAATGTGGAACTCACTCGTCCTTTTGCCTTCCTGATCTATGACAGGAGCAATAACGAAATACTGTTTATGGGAAAGTAATGACCGTTTCCTGATGAAAAGGGGATGCCATGCGTGGCATCCCTCTTCATGAATTATTTTTTTCTGTTCTCAAAATAAACAAAACGGTCAATTGCATCCAGAATATCTTTAAAAGTATCCCTTGGAGCCTCCTCTATATAGGATTTGAGGATTTCAGTTTCGTTTTTACGGAATCTTCCGTAAAGATATCATATAAATTATGTCCGCGGAGACAGATACGGATTTCTTCCATATGTTCTCTGATATCTGTAGTATTTTTGAGAGCATGGCCGATCATTTCTGTGAGATGCTGACCGCTTTTTAATTTGTATAGATATTCATTCCACTTTTTCAACAGGATTTCGTAGAAATCATCCTCACTTTTTATCACTCCGATTTTTTCCATTATCTTCGGATCCAGGAAATAATTCTCAAAGGAATAATACTTCAGGATCAGAACATTTTCTCGAGTCACACGCGGCAGTCTGTCCATATCCTCACGGTTACGAGCCTCATAATACCTGCACAGGGAAGAAGCCAGTTCTTCTGCATCTTTACCATCCCCATCCCGGATCATCAGGAAATTATCACGCAGATATGTCTGATTGATATATTTAAGATTGGCATAAGTTTTTATGTTAGTGCAGCTATTAGTAGAAATAATGGAAATCCTTGACAAATTTCCTTTCTGATCGTAAATTTCAGAATAATATTTTTCTAGAAGCAGTGGCAGCCGGCTTTTGTCCTGTTTACCTTCCACAATAAAGACAAAGCTGACATTCAGAAGATCACTGGCAGTAAATCCCAGATCATCCAGAATTGCAGAAAGATTTGTATGGCTTCGGATCACTGAATATCCATCCTCATCCAAAACCATCTGACGAATCTGCCTGCTGTTAAACTGGAACAGCAGATTTGGGGAATGTGTTGTAAAAATAACCTGGCTTTTTCTGGAAAGTCTGTACAGAATTTCACTGGATTTCTTCTGTAAGGTAGGGTGCAGGAAAATCTCCGGATCTTCCATAAGGATCATTCCAGGGACACGTTCTTCATCCTCCAGATAGGATTCCAGCAGAGAAAGCTATAAATACTGCGACATTCCTTTTCCCAGAGAAGAAATATGTTCCGGTACGTGCGACTCTTTTGACTCCAGATATGCATTTACCTGAAAATCCTGTCTGTATTGCAGGTCAATTCATAACAGATGGTTCCGGAGGTACCGCCGTTTTATGAAAGTTTTCGTTGACTCGCTGAGAAAAACTGTCAGATTCAGTTGGTACAATTATATTCTAAAGTTTCTCATGTCTCAAAGCATTAGCTGAGACGGCATTTTTGATTAATCAGTCCGATACAGGAAAACAGTGATTGCATTCTTGGAACGGTCAAAAGGCAGCAGTCGGCGCGCATCTGATTCAGCAGATCATCTTCCATAAATGATAAGAGACTATCCTGAATTCCGTTCAGATCACGTTGACTGTCCAGATAATATATCTTTGGAAAAACTTCTCGAATGGCAGGATTGTTTTTGTGATATCCATCCGACAATCGGATACGCCCATTGTAATTAGCAATGTAGGAAATGTCAGCATATTACCTTTATAGGAATGGGAGCTTTTTCTGAAATTCCCTCATCCAGATTTCCATTCTCCGGTAGGAACTGACTTTACGGAGTCTGTGAAGAAGTTCTAGGTCTTCCTGTGTGATTTCAAGAGTGATATCAATCTCTATATTTTGTTTTTTTTCATTAAATCAGTTTCTGCAATCTCGTATTGCCCGCCTACTGCGCAGAGTGCGCTGAGACTGCTGTTTTTCCCACGTTATTTTTTCCAACCAGTATTAAGGCATTTTCTATATCACAGATTTCAAGACTGCGAATGTATCGGAAGTTTTTAATGTGAAGTTTCTGGATACGCATAAGATTCCCTCTCTTTTTTTACAGAATTGTACGATTTTTATAAAAATCAAAGACTATTCTGATAGATTTCCATATATGAGAATACTATAATTATAGCATCTGCAAAAGTAAAAAATCAATCGGAAACAATGTAGTTCTTGCATCTTCTATTTATTCATGTTAAAATCTTAAGATGTCAAAAATACAATATATATGAGATAAAAAACAGTAGTGAGCTGTTATGAAGATAGGAGATAACAATTAAATGGCAATGAGTCCGATGATGCAGGAATACTGCAAGACAAAGGAACAATATAAAGACTGCATTTTATTCTACCGTCTGGGAGATTTTTATGAAATGTTTTTTGATGATGCATTGCTTGTCACCAGGGAACTGGAGATTACCCTTACAGGAAAAGACTGCGGATTAGAGGAGAGGGCACCCATGTGTGGTGTCCCTTATCATGCTGCGGAGACTTATATTAATCGTCTGATCGAGAGAGGACATAAGGTAGCAATCTGTGAGCAGGTAGAGGATCCTAAAAAAGCCAAAGGACTGGTAAAGCGTGAGGTTGTAAGGATCGTAACCCCAGGAACCACACTGGATGCTGCTGCTCTTGATGAGACAAAGAATAATTACCTGATGTCTATTGTGTCTATGGAAGAACATTTCGGATGCGCTATTGCAGACATTACAACAGGTGACTGTTTCCTTACTGAGGTGGACAAACCTCAGAAACTTCTTGATGAGATCAATAAATTTGTTCCTGCAGAGATTATCTGTAATGATTCTTTTTATATGTCTAATATAGATACAGATGACTTGCAGAACCGTCTGGGGATTTGTGTTTTTTCATTGGATTCTTGGTATTTCGATGACGAGTTGTGCCGCCGCACACTAAAAGATCATTTTCATGTAGGTTCTCTGGAGGGATTGGGCGTTGGTGATTATGACTGCGGGATCATTGCTGCAGGAGCTCTTTTCTTATATCTAAAGAAACCCAGAAGACAGCCTTGTCCCATATGACAACTATCCGTCCTTATGCAGCAGAGAAATATATGCTTATCGACAGTTCCAGCCGCAGAAATCTGGAACTTGTGGAAACCTGAGAGAGAAACAGAAAAGAGGTTCTCTTCTCTGGGTACTGGATAAGACAAAAACAGCAATGGGAGCCAGAACTCTCCGCAGTTATGTGGAACAGCCACTGATCGACAGAGATGAGATTGAACAACGTCTGGAAGCACTGGAAGAGTTAAATAAAAACGGAATGCTCCGGGATGAGATCAGGGAATATCTGGGACCTGTTTATGACCTGGAACGACTGATCAGCCGTATCAGCTATAAATCTGCGAATCCAAGAGATCTGATCGCATTTGCTTCTTCGCTGGAAATGCTTCCTTATATAAAACAGGTTTTAAAAGAATTTAAAACACCTCTGCTTCAGAAAATCTATGAGGATATGGATTCGCTGGAGGATGTGACAGATCTGATCAAACGTGCCATCGTGGAAGATCCGCCTCTTGCACAGAAGGATGGAGGCATTATTAAAGAGGGCTATAATGAAGATGTAGATAAATTCCGCCGTTCCAGGACAGATGGTAAGAAATGGCTTTCAGAACTGGAGCCAAAGAGCGGGAGCGTACAGGCATCAAAACAATGAAGATCAAATATAATCGCGTATTTGGTTATTCACTGGAGATCACCAATACTTTTAAAGATCTGGTGCCGGATAATTATATCCGTAAACAGACGCTTACCAATGCAGAGCGATACATTACCCAGGAGTTAAAAGAACTGGAAGACCTGATCCTTGGGGCAGAGGATAAGCTGTATGCTCTGGAATATGAACTGTTCTGTGATGTGAGAGATACAGTCGGGAAAGAAGTTATGCGGATCCAGAAGACTGCCAAGCAGTGGCTGCACTGGATGTGTTTGCTTCTCTTGCCCTGGTTGCGGAAAGAAATCATTTTGTACGTCCGAAGACAAATACAACTGGTGTGATAGATATTAAAAACGGCCGTCATCCTGTTGTGGAACAGATGATAGAGAACGATATGTTTATTGCGAATGATACATATCTGGATAACCATAAGAAAAGGGTATCCATTATCACAGGTCCGAACATGGCAGGTAAGTCTACCTACATGAGACAGACTGCCCTGATCGTACTGATGGCACAGATCGGAAGTTTTGTCCCTGCTGAAAAAGCAAACATCGGAATTGTTGACAGGATTTTTACCCGTGTAGGTGCGTCGGATGATCTGGCAAGTGGTCAGAGTACCTTTATGGTAGAGATGACAGAGGTTGCAAATATTCTGAGAAATGCAACTGCAAGAAGCCTTCTGATCCTGGATGAGATCGGACGTGGCACCAGTACATTTGACGGTCTTGCCATTGCATGGGCTGTGATCGAGCATATCAGCAATACAAAGCTTTGTGGTGCAAAGACATTATTTGCCACCCATTATCATGAGCTTACTGAACTGGAGGGCAAGATTCCGGGAGTTAATAACTACTGTATTGCTGTCAAGGAAAAAGGGGACGATATTGTATTTCTGCGTAAGATCGTTCAGGGCGGCGCAGACAAAAGTTATGGTATCCAGGTTGCCAAGCTTGCCGGTGTTCCGGATTCTGTGATCCAGAGAGCAAAGGAACTGGTGGAGGAACTGAGTGATGCGGATATTACGGCAGCAGTAAAAGACCTGACATCTGCGAAAAAGAAAAAGCCTGTATACGATCAGATGGATATGGCACAGATGTCTCTGTTCGATACAGTTAAGGATAACGATATCATTGATGAGATAAAAGGTCTTGATATGGGGAATATGACTCCTATCGAGGCAATGAATACACTTTATAACCTGCAGAACAAGATTAAGAACAGATGGTGATAAAAGTTGAGAAAAATTGCAGTATTAGACCAGCAGACCATAGATAAGATCGCTGCCGGTGAGGTAGTGGAACGTCCGTCCTCCATTGTGAAGGAGCTTGTGGAAAATGCAATTGATGCAGGAGCAACTGCTGTAACAGTAGAGATCACAGACGGCGGCAAAAGATGATACGTATCACAGATAATGGCGGGGGTATGGAAAGAGATCAGGTACCCCTGGCATTTTTGCGTCATGCCACCAGTAAGATTGAGAAGGTTGAGGATCTGGAACACATTGCGTCTCTTGGATTTCGCGGTGAGGCTTTGTCCAGTATTGCTGCTGTTGCACAGGTGGAACTGATCACAAAAACCCCATCTGCATTAAGCGGCGTCCGTTATGTGATCAACGGTGGTGTACAAGAGTCTTTAGAGGATATGGGAGCACCGGAAGGAACTACTTTCCTGGTGAGAAATCTTTTTTACAATACACCTGCCAGAAGCAAGTTCCTGAAATCAGATACTACGGAGGGAAATTATGTCAGCACTTTGATGGAGCAGCTGGCATTGTCCCATCCTGAGATTTCTTTTAAATATATCCAGAATAAACAGGTGAAGCTTCATACTTCCGGAATTACAATGTGAAAGATGTGATCTATAATATATATGGAAGAGATATCACCAAAGCACTTCTTGAGGTATCCTACGAGAATGATTTCATGAAGATTGAGGGTTTTGTGGGAAAACCGGAGATTTCCAGAGGTAACCGTACCTTTGAGAATTATTATATTAACGGACGTTTTGTAAAGAACCGGATCATTGCAAAGGGGATAGAGGATGCCTATAAGGGTTTTCTCATGCAACATAAGTTTCCCTTTGTTTCTCTTCATATTCAGATGGAGGGAAATGATCTGGATGTAAATGTGCATCCAAGCAAGATGGAGGTGCGGTTTGCAAGAGGAACAGAAGTTTATGATGCAGTTTACGAGACAGTCCACAAGGCTCTTACCACAAGAGAAATGATCCAGACAGTGCCTTTTGGAAAAGAAGAACCGATTAAAAAGCAGCAGCCTGTGGTAAAACCGGGGGATGTACCGGAGCCATTTGAAACCAGACGTCGGGCTGAAATTCCGGAGTATCGTCCACAGACTGTAAATACAGCTTCCAGGGTTTCTGAGCATACCGCACTACCACGAGGAACTGTTACAATGGCAGAACAGGCAGTGCGTGAACAGCAGATCTATCAGACCAGGGATCCTCTTACCAAGGCAGAGGAACAGCTTTTTGAGGGAACACTAAGCGATAAAAAGAATGAAAAACAACCGGTATTTTCAGAGACAAAGCAGGAAATTGCAGAACAGAAAACTGCAGAATATCTGAAGACTGCTGTAGATTCAGAAGGAAACAGAAAACAGATAGAACAAAACAAAAATGTAATATCAGAAGAAATCAGACCACAGCAGCTGGAATTATTTGAGGAGAAACTTCTTGCTCCTGAATCCCGAAGCCGTCATCAGCTGATCGGACAGATTTTTGATACTTACTGGCTTGTTCAGTTTGAGGATAAATTTTTTATTATCGACCAGCATGCGGCACATGAAAAGGTTTATTATGAACGTTTCGTAAAAAGGTTTCGTGAGCAGACAGTAGAATCCCAGTACCTCAGCCCGCCGCTGATCGTATCCCTGAATCTTCAGGAAGAAGCTCTTCTTAAGGCTAACCGTAAATATTTCGAGGATTTTGGATTTGAGATTGAACCATTTGGCGGTAAGGAATACTGTATCAATGCAGTCCCGGCCAATCTGTACGGTCTTACGGAGGAAGAACTTTTTCTGGAAATGCTTGACAATCTTGCTTCTGAGAAGGATAAGGATCCACTTGGAATCTTTGCTTCCAGACTGGCCACCATGGCATGTAAGGCTGCGGTAAAGGGAAATCACCAGATGTCCGACCGGGAAGCAAATGCATTGATCGATGAACTGCTCACACTGGAGAATCCCTATCACTGTCCTCATGGAAGACCGACGATTATTTCCATGACTAAAACAGAACTGGAAAAGAAATTTAAACGTATTGTATAGTTTATATATAAGGAGCTATTATGAAAAAGCCACTGATCGTTCTTACAGGACCCACGGCAGCAGGAAAAACCCATCTATCCATTGCTCTTGCAAAAGCAGTAAACGGAGAGATCATTTCTGCTGATTCCATGCAGGTCTACAAATATATGGATATTGGATCAGCTAAGATCGGCCGGAGGAGATGCAGGGAGTAAAGCATTATCTGGTAGATGAACTGCTGCCTCAGGAAGAATTTCATATCGTGAAATTCCAGCAGATGGCAAAAGCTGCCATGGAAGAAATTTATGCCAAGGGGAAAATTCCTGTTCTGGTAGGAGGAACCGGATTTTATATACAGGCTATTACAAAGGATATTGATTTTACTCAGGCAGAGCAGGAAGACGGATACCGTCAGGAGCTGGAACAGCTTGCTGCAGAGAAGGGAAATAAATATCTGCACCAGATGCTTTTGGATGTTGATCCTGTCAGTGCCGGGGAAATCCACGCCAATAATGTGAAACGTGTGATCCGGGCACTGGAATTTTATCATCAGAACCAGTCGCCGATCTCCGCACATAATCAGGAGCAGAAGGAACATGAAACCCCTTATAATCTGGCATATTTTGTGCTGAATGTACCAAGGGAACTTCTTTACAAACGGATTGATGACCGTATTGATGAGATGCTAAAGGATGGACTTCTTGAGGAAGTGCAGAAGTTAAAAGATATGGGATACCACAGAGGAATGGTTTCCATGCAGGGACTTGGATATAAAGAAATCCTTGCATATCTGGATGGCGAGTATCCGTTAGAGGAAGCGGTCAGGATCCTGAAAAGAGATACCAGACATTTGCAAAACGCCAGCTGACCTGGTTTCGCAGGGAGAAGGATACCATCTGGATGAATAAGGATGAATTTGACTATAATGAAGACAGAATCCTTGATGAAATGCTGAAGGTATGCAGGGACAGAGGAATTTTATAACCGAATTTTTCTTAAAAATCACTGATACAGAATAAGTGAAATTCAGAGATAAAATAAAGATAATAATGCAAACAGAAATGAGGACGAAACAAATTATGAAAGAAATGTACGCACAGCTTGGGATTTCTTCAGAGGTTTATGACTTTGGTCATAAGATTGAGGAATCTTTAAAAGAAAGATTTGAAAAAATTTGATAAAACGGCAGAATATAACCAGATGAAGGTGCTTCTTGCCATGCAGAAAAATAAGGTAAGTGCCGAATGCTTCGGAAGTTCTTCCGGTTATGGATATGACGATATTGGCCGGGAAACACTTGAAAAGGTTTATGCAGATACTTTCCATACGGAAGCCTGTCTGGTACGCCCGCAAATCACATGCGGAACTCACGCGCTGGCCATTGCCTTATTCGGTAATCTCCGTCCGGGTGATGAACTTCTGGCACCTGCCGGAAAGCCTTACGATACTCTGGAAGAGGTAATCGGCATCCGCCCGTCAAAAGGTTCTCTCGCAGAATATGGAGTAAGTTACCGCCAGGTGGAACTGTTAGAAGACGGAACCTTCGATTATAACAGCATCCGTAAAGCAATCAATGAAAAAACACGTCTTGTGGAGATCCAGCGTTCCAAAGGATACCAGACACGTCCGTCTTTCTCTGTAAAGCAGATTGGAGAACTGATTTCTTTTGTAAAGAGTATTAAACCGGATGTGATCTGTATGGTGGATAACTGCTACGGTGAGTTTGTAGATACCATTGAGCCAAGTGATGTGGGAGCTGATATGATCGTTGGTTCTCTGATCAAAAATCCGGGCGGCGGACTTGCGCCTATCGGCGGTTATATTGCAGGTACTAAGGAGTGCGTGGAAAATGCTTCTTACAGAATGACCTGTCCCGGACTTGGCAGTGAGGTAGGAGCAACTCTGGGAGTTAACCGTTCTTTCTTCCAGGGATTTTTCCTTGCACCGATGGTTACCAAAGGGGCATTAAAGGGTGCTGTTTTTGCAGCAAATATTTATGAGAAACTTGGATTCCCGGTAATCCCGGATTCCACAGAGCCACGTCAGGACATCATTCAGGCGGTAAGTCTTGGTACACCGGAAGGTCTGATCGCATTCTGTAAGGGTATTCAGGCAGCAGCACCGGTTGACAGTTATGTAGATCCGGAGCCATGGGACATGCCCGGATATGACAGTCAGGTTATCATGGCAGCAGGTGCTTTTGTGCAGGGTTCTTCCATCGAGCTTTCTGCAGATGGTCCGATGAAGCCTCCATATGCAGTGTATTTTCAGGGAGGACTTACCTGGGAACATGCAAAACTGGGTGTTCTGATGTCCCTGCAGAAAATGGTTGATAAAGGACTTGTAACTTTATGAAAAAAAGACAGGTAGTAATCACAGGAGCAGGAGCCTGTGGACTGATGGCAGCGATCATGGCAGCCCGAAACGGGGCAGCAGTCACTGTTCTGGAACAGAACGAGAAACCCGGAAAGAAAATCTGTGCTACAGGAAACGGCAGATGTAATTTTTCCAATCTTGCAAGACCGGATGATGCATACAGAGGCGAACATCCGGAATTTGTCGAAGATGCACTCAGAGAGTTTTCTGTCGAGAATACCATTGAGTTTTTCAAAGAGATAGGAATCTATCCTTAAACAGGAACGGCTATCTTTATCCGAGAAGCAATCAGGCGCAGAGTGTTGTAGATGTACTGTGTATGGAGGCTGCCAGTCTGGGTGTGAAAATAAAGACAAACGAACAGGTTACAGAAATAAAAACTGGGACAAATGGAAAGAATTTCCAAATCCTGACAAAAGGATGGCACTATGATGCAGATGCACTGATACTTGCCAATGGATCCCGGGCATCTTCTGTTTCAGGTTCAGACGGCAGCGGATATATGCTGGCAGAGAGCTTTCAGCACCGCATTGTCCCGGTTTATCCGGCACTTACTGCCTGAAGTGTAAAGGTTCTTCTTTTAAGGCATGGGCAGGCGTACGTACAGAAGGAGAGATTTCTCTTTTTACAGATGGGAAATTCTGTAAATCTGAACATGGCGAGCTGCAGCTTACAGAATACGGAATCTCCGGAATCCCAGTGTTTCAGCTCAGCACTTATGCAGTACGTGCAGTCAGAGAAGGACATAAAGCAGAGCTCCGCATTAATTTCATGCCGGAGCTGTCAGAAGAAGAATTAAAGAAACTTCTATATGCACGAAAGAAGGCATGTCCCTATAAAAAAGAAAAAGAACTCCTGGTGGGACTTTTCCCGGAAAAGCTTATCAAAATCCTTATATCACAAAAACAACTGGTTTCTGCCATAAGGGAATTTCCTCTTGAAGTGCAGGATGGCATGTCATTTTCACAGGCACAGGTCTGCTCCGGGGGAGTAGATACCTCACAGGTAAATTCTCAAACCATGGAGTCAAAGCTCTGTAAGGGTCTGTATTTTGCAGGGGAGCTTCTAGATATTGACGGTACATGCGGCGGATATAATCTGCAATGGGCATGGAGCAGCGGCGCAGTGGCCGGCAAAAATGCCGCAAAGGAGGAGAAAAATTGATTCGAATTTCACAGCTGAAACTTCCGATCACACATACAAAGGCACAGCTCGAAAAAAAAGATTGCAAAAACATTAAAAAATCCCGGAAACAGTTTTACTTACGAAATAAGAAAGCAATCTCTGGACTGCAGACACAAAAATGACAAAATCTTTGTATATACTGTAGATGTAACGATCAGAGATGAACAGAAACTCGCCAAAAAAGTTAACAATAACAACATTATGTTAACAAAAGAGAAACCATATGAATTTCCCTCTCCGGGTGAGACACCTCTTTTACATTCTCCCGTTATTGTGGGAAGTGGTCCTGCAGGGCTTTTCTGCGGATGGTATCTTGCGAAGGCCGGATATTGTCCAATAATACTTGAACGCGGAGAAGAGGCTGAGAAACGTCAGAAAACAGTAGAGAATTTCTGGAAAAATGGTGTTCTTGACTCTGAGTCCAATGTACAGTTCGGAGAGGGCGGCGCCGGCACCTTTTCCGACGGAAAGCTGAACACGCTGGTAAAAGATCCTTACGGACGTAATCATGAGGTACTGAAGCGTTTCGTAGCTGCCGGCGCACCGGAAGAAATTATTTATCAGCAGAAGCCACATCTGGGAACGGATGTACTGGTTGGTATTGTTGAAAAAATGCGTCATGAAATCGAAGAAATGGGAGGAAAATTCTGCTTCCGTTCCAAGGTAACAGATCTGATTTTTGAGAACAATACATTAAAAGAAATTGAGATCAACAATGATAAGAGAATCCCTGCACAAGTCTGTGTACTGGCACCAGGACACAGTGCAAGAGATACTTTTGAAATGTTACAGAAACGTGGTGTTTATATGGAGCCAAAGTCATTTGCAGTGGGGCTGCGTATTGAACATCCTCAGGAAATGATCAATATGGATCTTTATGGAGAGCCTGAGAATGAATTACTTGGTGCAGCCAGCTATAAAGTAACCCATAAGTGTGCAAATGGCAGAGGTGTTTATTCTTTTTGTATGTGTCCGGGCGGATATGTTGTAAATGCATCCTCTGAACCCGGTCGTCTCGCAGTGAACGGAATGAGCTATCAGGCACGTGATTCCAGAAATGCAAACAGTGCCATGATCGTCACAGTTACACCAGAAGATTTCCCGGATAAAGGAGTTCTTGGCGGCGTAGAATTTCAGCGTGATCTGGAGAAAAAAGCATGGGAGCTCGGAGAAGGAAAAATTCCTGTTCAGCTGTTTGGTGATTTTTGCAAAATCAGGCAAGTGAAGCATTAGGAGAGGTTACTCCCTGTATGAAGGGAGAATATATACTGACAAATGTACGCTCTGTTCTGCCAAAGCAGTAGGCGATTCTATTGAAGAAGGTGTCAGAGCCTTCGGAAAACGAATTTCCGGATTTGACAGAGAGGATGCACTGCTCAGTGGCATTGAAAGCCGTACTTCTTCTCCTGTAAGAATCGTACGTGATCAGAAGCTCACAGCAAATATGGCAGGAATTTATCCATGTGGCGAAGGTGCAGGTTACGCAGGCGGAATCACAAGTGCTGCCATGGATGGAATCAAAGTTGCTGAGACTGTATGCCGAAAATATGCGGCTATAAAAAACAATTGATCTCTTAAGCGGGATATTACCGATAACCAGTAATCCAGTAACGTTACTGTTCACTCCGTTCACAGTAACGTAGCCAAAATTCATTCCAGATTGCCTGCGGCAATGGAATTTTGGCTTGTATGTCTCGGGATTTTGGCATATTCATGCCAAAAACACCTCGCGGGACAGTGGTGTGTGAACAGTAACCTTTGTTTCCTGATTCACACTGCAGGTACTGAAAAAATCCTTGACTTTTTTTAAAACAGTCCGTATAATAACCAACGGTAAATTTAAGAAACAGATATTTGGTATTATTGGAAACGGTACATCCTCCTGGATGGTTATGAACAACACAAATCTCTAATTGATGTTATTCATACTATCTAAGGAGGATTTTTTATGCCTAAAAACAAGTTTCAGGAAGTTATTTTTACGATTATCATGGTGTTTGTAATGGTTTATGCCATGATCTGCTACAACATTGTACTGAACACAGGGACAATGACAAATGAGACATTTCTGTTAGCTTTTCATGAATTAACATTCATGGGACCGATTGCATTTATTCTTGATTTCTTTATCATCGGTGGTCTTGCAAAGAAGATTGCATTTGGTGTTGTGGATATGAGAAGAGATAATCCGTTCCACCTTGTACTTGCAATCTCAGCAGTATCCGTTGCATTTATGTGTCCATGTATGAGCTTTGCAGCAACTGTGCTGATCAAACATGCACCGGCAAGTCAGATCATTCCCACATGGCTCCAGACAACAGCAATGAACTTTCCGATGGCATTCTTCTGGCAGATCTTTTATGCCGGACCATTCGTAAGATTTATTTTCGGAAAGCTTTTCCCGGAGAAAGAAAAGGCAGCAGCTTCTGCCGAATAAAAAATATGTAATTTTGACTGCAGCATTCTGTATTTCAGGATGCTGTTTTTATGTTATCTCCTATAACATAAAAAAGCCCTCCAGGCAGGATTCTTTCTTGTGTTCTTATCTACACAACATAAATTGTACTTATTTTAATACACTATTGACAAATTCTGTCATTTCTTGTAATATCATATAAAACATATCGAATAACTATGAAAAGTAGAGAATACAAAAAACTACTGGTACCTTAAAGGAGATGAAACATGATCAGAAAATTATTTGCCTTTGGTCTTGCAGTTGTACTGGCACTGATGCCGGTACAGACTTTTGGAAAAACGGTGTCTATCACTAATGTTTCCTATGATCCTACCAGAGAGATGTTTGAACAGTATAATAAAATATTTGAAGACCACTGGAAGGAGAAGACCGGGGAAGATGTGGAAGTGATACAGTCCCATGGCGGTTCAGGGAAACAGGCACTTGAGGTAGCCAATGGTCTGGATGCAGATGTGGTAACCCTGGCACTGGAATATGATATTGAGTCTATTGAAAACGCAGGTTGATCAAGGCAGGATGGAAAGATAAATTTGACAATGACAGTTCTCCTTATACATCCACTATCGTATTTCTGGTGAAGAAAGGAAATCCCAGGGATATCAAAGACTGGGACGATCTGACGAAAAAAGGAGTGGGAGTAGTAACACCAAATCCGAAAACCTCCGGCGGTGCCAGATGGAACTACATGGCAGCGTGGGCTTACGCAGATAAAAGTATGGTGGCGATGAAGCGCAGATGAAGGAATTTATTAAGAAACTTTATCGGAATGTGGTGGTTCTTGACTCAGGCGCAAGAGGCGCAACGACCTCTTTCGTGGAGAACGGACAAGGAGATGTGCTGGTTGCGTGGGAAAATGAAGCTTATCTATCCATGCGGGATTATCCGGATGAGTATGAGATTGTTACTCCAAGCGTAAGCATTCTGGCACAGCCTTCTGTGGCGGTGGTAGATGAAGTGGTGGATTACAGAGATACAAGAGATGTGGCAACTGAGTATTTGAATTATCTGTATTCCGACGAAGCACAGGAGATCGCAGCAGAGAATTATTTCCGCCCCACCAATGAGAAAATTCTGAAGAAGCACAGTGATACGTTTGATCTGAATATAAATCTGGCAAATATCAGTGATTATGGCGGATGGGATAAAGTGCAGAAGAAACATTTCACAGATGGCGGAATTTTCGATCAGATTTATGAGAGATAAAGGAAGACAAGATGAAGCAGGAGCATAAGCACAGACAGAATATATGAGACAGGAGAGGTGGTAATTGATTATGAAAAAAAGAAATAAACCGGTGATTCCAGGGTTTGGACTCTCCATGGGAATTACCATTTCCATATTGAGTCTGGTAGTTCTGATCCCCCTGGCAAGTCTGGTGGTCTACACAGCGAAGCTGAGTTTTAAAGATTTTATCGAAACCATCACAAGGGCCAGAGTGCTGGCATCCTTTTATACCAGTTTTGTATGTGCTTTTGCAGCAGCAGTAATAAATGGAATTATGGGAACTATTCTTGCGTGGGTGCTTGTGAAATATGATTTTCCGGGCAAGAGACTTATGGATGGGATGATCGAACTTCCCTTTGCTCTTCCCACAGCGGTAGCAGGTATTGCGCTGACATCCCTGACCTCAGATTCCGGAATTGTAGGCAGCTTTTTTGCAGGATTCGGTATCAAGATCGCATACACAAGAATCGGCATTACAGTGGCTATGATATTTGTAGGGATACCGTTCGTTGTGCGAAGTGTACAGCCGGTTCTGGAAAAGATGGATAATTCTTACAGCGAGGCAGCAGGAGTGCTGGGAGCAAAGAAAACAACTATCTTCTGGAAGGTCATTTTTCCGGAACTGAAGCCCGCGATCTTTGCAGGGACCGGACTTGCGTTCGGAAGATGTCTGGGTGAATATGGAAGTGTTGTATTTATCGCAGGAAATAAACCCTATTATACAGAAATCACACCGCTGGTTATTATGTCAGAGCTTCAGGAATTTGATTATTCAAGTGCAACGGCAATCGCACTTGTGATGTTGGCAGTTTCATTTTTTATTCTGTTCCTTAACAGTATGATACAGCAGAGAAATGCAAGAATTTTAAGAGGAGGAAATGCCTGATGGACAACAATGAAAAGACTTCGGAGAAAATTACAAAATGGCTGCTTGTCGGGATCAGCGTTCTGTTTCTGGCAGTCATGCTCCTTCTTCCTCTGATCACTGTGATCACAGAAGCATTGCGGAGCGGATGGAAGGTCTATGCAGCTGCAGTGACAGATGAGTACACCATCAAAGCACTTCTTCTTACAGTGAAGGCAACACTCTTTGCAGTTGTTTTTAACACTGTTTTTGGTGTTTTTGCAGCCTGGGCACTTGACGAAGTTTCAGTTCAGGGGTAAAAAGCTTCTCACTACCCTGATCGATCTTCCGGTTACTATTTCCCCTGTTATTGCAGGTTTGATCTTTCTTCTGATTTTCGGACGACAGAGTCCTGTT
>ENA-OQCX01000716-OQCX01000716.1-human-gut-metagenome-genome-assembly--contig:-NODE-716-length-16837-cov-2.199222_pt1 | contig 16837 bp, 21 predicted proteins | sample MGYA00242762_ERZ504587 | MGnify/ENA primary metagenome ERZ504587 (study PRJEB26092, sample SAMD00036337) | human gut metagenome | host: Homo sapiens | study: EMG produced TPA metagenomics assembly of... | reverse complement strand
ATGTATCCTATCAGACTGTTCCAAACAGCAGTGACGACGCCCTTTATACCTTTATCATAAAGGCGGGGTATCCCAATTCAAAGTCAACCAGAAAATGGGGGGCGGCACTTGGGTTTATCTGGGAACTTTCGGTTTTGATGCCGGAAAAAGCAATGCCTGCAAGGTGACTCTGAGCAACCGTTCTGCCAAAGCCGGACAAATAGTCACAGCCGATGCCGTAAAGATTGGCGGCGGTATGGGAAACATTGCCCGCCGCATCTCTGAGGAAGGGCAACCGATAATTTGAAAAGCTCCGACAAAACCGTCAACGCATCAAATGCAGCAAAGAATATACCGGCAGCATATCAACCGTCCTATATCACCGAATACCAAAAGAGCGGTTATCCCCGTTTTTGCGAGGCTGCCCGTTACTGGATGCAATGGGCCGGCATTCCGGACAGCGTATATTCCGAAAGCCACGGAAAGAATGATTACACGGATGATTATAAAAGCCGTGGAATATGGGTGAACTACCTGGCGGGCGGTTCTGCCGCCAACCCCACGGAAAAGGGGTTGAATATTCCGGTAGACCTGGCGTTTGCCTTCCACTCGGATGCAGGAACTACCCTCAACGACTCTATCATCGGAACACTCGGCATCTATCAGACCGATGCCTACAACGGAGTATTTGCCAATGGGGCATCACGCTACTTGTCTCACGACCTGACAGACTGATTCAATCCAATATCGTACGCGACATCCGCACACTGTATGAACCCCGATGGACCCGCCGCGGCAAATGGAATCAATCATACTATGAAGCCCGCGTTCCACGCGTACCGACCATGTTACTTGAGTTGCTTTCTCACCAGAACTTTGCCGATATGCGTTACGGTATCGACCCGCGCTTCCGATTTACGGTAAGCCGCGCTATCTACAAAGGAATGTTGCAGTTTCTCTGTTCGCAATACCGTATGGATTATATAGTACAGCCCTTGCCTGTAGACCACATGGCATTGCGCATGATCGGTGAAAATGAAATCGAGTTGAGCTGGGAAGTTGTAAACGACCCGCTGGAACCGACAGCCACTCCCGAGAAGTACATCGTTTATACGCGTATCGGCAACGGTGACTTCGACAACGGCACAGTAGTGGATAAAAACAGTTACCGCACCGTTCTTCCCGCCGGTATCGTATGCAGCTATAAGGTAACCGCCCTCAACAAGGGTGGTGAGAGCTTCCCTTCTGAAATTCTTTCGGCAGGACAGGCTTTCAACAGCAAAGGTGCAGTATTGGTTATCAACGGATTCGACCGCATCAGTGCTCCCGCCGACTTTGTAGCCCCTGCACCTGCCGACACGCTACTTGCAGGTTTTCTGGACGATTTGGACCATGGAGTGCCTTATATCAAAGACATCAGCTACATCGGAAAGATGAAAGAGTTCCGCCGTTCCATCCCCTGGATGGACGATGACGCATCCGGTTTCGGCGACTGCTACGGCAACTACGAAACACAGGTTATCGCCGGAAATACATTCGACTACCCGGCAGTGCACGGAGCTGCCATACTGAAGGCCGGTTACTCCTTCGTTTCATGCAGTGATGAAGCTGTTGAAAACGGACAAGTTATCCTGAACGACTACACATACACCGACCTTATTCTCGCAAAGAGTGCCAGACCAAGATAGGCAGAGGCGGAATAAAGCCTTTGGAGTTCAAGACATTCAGCAAACCGATGCAAGACTGTATTACAGCTTACTGCAGCCAAGGCGGCAATATCTTTATATCAGGCGCCTATGTAGGAACCGACTTATGGGATAACCGCCTGATTCCCGCCAATGAAGAAGACAAGAAATTTGCTACGGAAGTTCTGAAATATAAGTGGCGTACAGGACAAGCCGCCACAATGGGTAAAGCAAAGTGCGTAGCTTCCCCTTTCCCTTCTCTTTCGGGAAACTATACTTATCATAATGAGCTTAATTCGGATTCTTACGCAGTGGAGTCCCCTGACGCCATCGAGCCTGCTACGAAAGAAGCGCATACCATAATGCGCTATTCGGAGAATAACCTGAGTGCCGGAATTGCCTATCAGGGCGAATATAAGACATGCGTCTTAGGATTCCCTTTCGAATCGCTTCGTACGGCAGAAGAAAGAGCATCTCTGATGGACGCTATTCTGACATTTTTCAACAGCAGTACCAAGAAATAAAGAATAATTTATAAAACCAATCATCATTTATGAACCGAAGACTATTCACCAGCGTCCTGTTTGCCTGCCTGCTACCGTTTATGGTACAGGCACAGCAGGCCGTGTTCCGCTTCGCACAACTGACGGACATCCACTTAAGTCCGAACAACCCCAATCCTACGGAAGATTTATTGCGTTCCATTGCACAAATTAATGCAACCGACAGCATCGATTTCGTATTGGTAACAGGCGACATTGCCGAAGAGGGCGACCGCACTACCATGGAAAAAGTAAAATCATGTCTCGACCTGCTGAAAGTGAAATACTACGTAGCACTGGGTAACCATGAAACCAAATGGAGCGATTCCGGCTGTACTGCCTTCGGAGAGATATTCGGCGGCGAACGGTTTGAATTCGAACACAAAGGCTTTTTGTTCCTCGGTTTTAATTCAGCCCGCTGATGCGTATGGCATACGGCCATGTCGTCCCTCAGGATATCCGCTGGATGACGGAAACGATGGAGCGGTACAATGCCGGCAATTCCCGGCCGGACAAACCTGTAATACTTGTTACCCACTATCCGATGACGGAAGGCGATGTGGACAACTGGTATGAAGTGACGGATGCCGTGCGACCATACAACATACGCCTGTTTATAGGCGGGCACTACCACCGCAACCGCGACTTGCGCTATGACGGCATTCCGGGTATCCTGATGCGCAGCAACCTGCGCGACAAGGATGAAAAGCCGGGCTACGGCATTTATGAGATTACAGAAGATTCCATCCTCGTTTATACACAACGCATCGGAGAACCGAAAAAACAATGGGCCGCATTCTCGCTGACGGATTCATACTATGACCGTAATGGGAAAGCCGAAAAATATCCCGACTTCTCCGTAAACAAAGAGTATGCACAAGTACAAGAGCAATGGATAGTGCAAACCGGAGCCGGCATCTACTGTTCACCGGCAGTGGAAAAAGACAAAGTATTCGTTGGCGACGACCTGGGACGCCTCACTGCCTATGCCCTTAAAAACGGCAAGAAACTATGGAGTTTCCAATCCGGAAAAGAAATTGTCGGAACACCTGCTGTAAGCGAAGGAATTGTCGTATTCGGTTCCGCCGATTGTAAGATATATGGTCTGGATGCCCAAAACGGTAATCTGTTATGGACAGTAGAAGCTGCCGAACCTGTATTGGGAGCAGTGACAATAGAGAACGGAATTGCCTATATCGGTGCCAGCGACCACACTTTCCGTGCCGTAAACATCCGTACCGGAGAGGTGAAATGGGCTTTTGCAGGTGTAAGAGGCTATATCGAGACCAAACCTCTGGTAACGGACAATAAAGTTATCTTCGGCGCATGGGACAATACCTTATACGCTTTAAATAAAGCAGACGGCAAGGAACTATGGAAATGGACAGGCGGACTGACGCGCATGCACTTCTCCCCTGCCGCCGTATGGCCGGTGGCAGCCGATGGGAAGGTATTTATTACCGACCCGCAACGTGCCATGACCGCCATTGATATAGAAACGGGCAATACCGTATGGCGTACCTTCCAATCCATGGTACGTGAGACAATAGGATTGTCCGAAGACAAAGAACGTATTTACAGCAAGACCATGAACGACAGTATCGTATGTTACTCCACCAAAGGTAACCAACCGCACAAACTGTGGGCATCCAATGTAGGCTTCGGCTACGAGCATGCTCCTTCCATGCAGGTAGAAAAAAACGGAGTTGTATTCGGAAGTACCAAAGAAGGACTTATCTTCGCGCTGGAAGCCGCGACTGGCAAAGTGCTGTGGAAACACAAAACAGGCAATTCGCTCATAAGCACAGTGGTACCGCTCGACAACAACCGGGTGCTGTTTACCGCTACAAGTGGAGAAACCGGAATGCTGAAGTTTAAAATAAAAAAATGAGAATTTTAAAATAATACCTTACAGATATGAAGAAGATTGATTGCTTTATTCCTTTTGCAGGAAAAGAACAGGCTGAAAAGACAGTACAAGGATTACAGGCTACAGGTCTTATCGGCAACATCCGTTTAGTAACGACAGACCCTACGCTCGAACCATTGCCCGGCTGTGAGATTTTATCCGTAGACATGCCCTACAGCAGCACTGCCATGAAAACCATTGCCGAAAAAACCGATGCTGAATATACATTGCTATACACCAAAGAAACGACTCTTGAACTGGGTATGTTCGCTTTGGAACGCATGATGCACATTGCAGAAGATTCGGATGCAGGAATGGTCTATGCCGACCATTACCAGATAGCCGACGGCAAGCAGACGAATGCTCCTGTCATCGACTATCAGTTCGGCTCGCTGAGAGACGATTTCAATTTCGGCTCGGTACTCCTTTTCAATACTTCAAAGCTAAAAGAGGCAGCCTGCCGCATGAAGTGCGATTATAACTTTGCCGGTCTTTACGACTTACGACTGAAGCTGAGCCAAAAGGCAGACCTCGTACATATCAATGAATATCTGTACAGTGAAGTGGAAAACGATACACGTAAGAGCGGCGAAAAGATATTCGATTACGTCGATCCGAAGAACCGTAACCGTCAGATTGAAATGGAAGCGGCATGCACGGAACATCTGAAAGAAATCGGTGGCTACCTGAAACCGGAGTTCAAGCAGATTGAATTTTCTGCCGGAAATTTCGAATACGAGGCATCCGTTATCATCCCCGTACGCAACCGTATACGCACCATCCGCGATGCTATCCGTTCCGTACTGGACCAGAAGGCAGACTTCAAGTTCAATCTTATCATCATCGACAACCACTCCACCGACGGAACAACAGAAGCCATCGACGAGTTTAAGAATGACGAGCGCCTCATCCATATCATCCCCGAACGCAACGACCTCGGCATCGGCGGTTGCTGGAACATGGGCGTACACCACCCCAAATGCGGCAAGTTTGCCGTACAATTGGACAGCGACGACGTATATGCCGATGAAAATACATTGGCCACTATGGTACGTGCTTTCTACGAACAAAACTGCGCCATGGTAGTAGGTACTTACATGATGACGGACTTCAACATGAACATGATTGCTCCGGGCATCATCGATCACAAGGAGTGGACACCGGACAACGGACGTAACAATGCCCTCCGCATTAACGGTCTGGGTGCGCCGCGCGCATTCTATACTCCGGTACTGCGCGAAGTAAAAGTGCCCAATACGAGCTATGGCGAAGACTATGCCCTTGGACTGAATTTCTCCCGCCAATACCAGATAGGCCGTGTCTATGACGTTGTTTACAACTGCCGCCGCTGGGACGACAACTCGGATGCCTCATTGGACATCGTCAAGATGAACGGGCACAACCTTTACAAAGACCGTATCCGCACGTGGGAGTTGCAGGCACGCATCGCTATGAACAAAAAAAACGGTAAATGACCTATGAATCAGACCATACACAATCTTCTAACCGAACAGCTTGCTTCCTGGGAAACGGCGCGTAATAACTACGCCGCCCTTTCCGGAGTGCAGGTGAAAGAACTGAATGTAAACGGCACCCTTTATAAAGTACAGTTCAATCCGGCACGTATCGTATCTTCCGGAGCCAAAGTAGATGCAAAGTCCATTAAGGAACGTAAATGCTTTCTCTGCCCCGCCAACTTGCCGGCAGTGCAAAAAGGCATCCCGTTCGAAGGACACTACAACATATTGGTCAATCCGTTTCCCATATTCCCCCGTCATCTGACGGTACCGGAAACCGCACATGTCGCCCAGCGCATAGCTCCCCGCTTCGGGGATATGCTGGACCTGGCACGGCAACTGACCGACTACACCATTTTTTACAATGGTCCCAAATGCGGCGCTTCCGCCCCCGATCACGCCCACTTCCAGGCCGGTAACAAAGGCTTCATGCCTATTGAACAAGACTGGCGTAGACAGGTAGCAGGCAAAGTAGCCGACTACGGTCAGGGCACCCTATGGTGCTGAACGATGCCCCGCGCACTACGCTCGTCATCGAATCTGCCGACCGCAAGACGGCTATTAAGCTGTTCGACACCGTTTATCACTCATTGGACATACAACCCGGTGAAGACGAACCAATGATGAATGTCCTTGTAATGTACGAAGACAACAAATGGATTGTATTTGTCTTTCCTCGTGCCAAGCATCGTCCGGCATGTTATACGGCCGAAGGCGACGCCAACCTGCTGAGCAGTCCTGCCTCCGTAGACTTAGGCGGAGTATTCATCACCCCCGTCGAGAAAGATTTCATCAAAATAACGGCAGAAGACATCGCACAGATATTGGGTGAAGTATGCCTTTCTCCCGCAGATTTTCAAAAGGTGCGGAAACGCATCCAGGAACAACTGTAATATCCGTCATCCCTTTAAATAAACAAGTATGAAAGAGCCCAAAGTAGAAGTCGGCATCCTATTCGAGCCACAGATAGAATTTATCCTGCTTACCCCCTACCACGTATCCGGCAAGGAAGTCAACGGCAAGCAGACTGTTACCTACGACGAAGGTAAGATCCTTTGGAACGGCAGGCAATATGACGAATTAGTGTTTGAACCCCTGCAAGAATCCGTTGCATCATTCGAGTTACTGGATGTGACTATCGGGATAAACTTCCACTGGGAACGCAAAGAAGACCAACGCTTCCAGGGTTCTTTAAAGATTATCGTAGAAAACGGCAAGCTGACTGGTATCAATGTCATCCGCGTGGAAGATTACCTGACCAGCGTCATCTCCAGCGAGATGAGTGCTACCGCTTCTCTGGAACTGCTGAAGGCACATGCAGTCATCTCACGCAGCTGGCTGCTTGCAAACCTTTCCGGTTTGCAAACTGACAAATTACAACTGCCTGTTGGTAATGATACCATGCGGAATAAAAACGCAAACCAAGACAACGCAGCCAATTGCCAACTGTCAACTGCCGACTGTCAATTGAAATGGTATGAGCGCGACTCCCATACCCATTTCGACGTATGTGCGGACGACCACTGCCAGCGCTATCAGGGGATAACCCGCGCTTCCACCGATATAGTCCGCCAGGCGATAGCCGCCACCCGCGGACAGGTACTTATCTCAGAAGGCAGAATATGCGATGCCCGCTTCTCCAAATGCTGCGGCGGAGCATTCGAAGAATTCCAGTATTGCTGGGAAGATATCAAATATCCCTATCTTGCCAAACAGCGCGATTATCTGACAGGAAATGAAAAGACTGCTCCCGAACTGCCGACCTGACTCAGGAGTCTGAAGCTGACCGCTGGATACGTACTTCCCCCGAAGCATTCTGCAATACTACGGATAAGAAATCCTATCACAGGTTCTCAACAATTACGACCAAGAAACCACCGATTTCTACCGTTGGAAAGTAGAATATACTCAAGACGAACTCTCCGCCCTCATACTGAAACGTTCCGGCATAGACTACGGGCAGATAATCGACCTTGTTCCCGTGGCCCGCGGCACCTCCGGACGCCTTTGGAAACTGAAAATCGTAGGTACGAAGAAGACGCTGACTATCGGGAAAGAACTGGAAATCCGCCGGACGCTTTCTCCTTCACACCTTTACAGCTCCGCTTTTGTCGTAGACCGCGCAGAAGTGTCGGAGGCTGGCATCCCCGGGCGTTTCATCCTCACCGGAGCCGGATGGGGACATGGCGCAGGTCTCTGCCAGATAGGTGCTGCCGTAATGGGAGAACAAGGATACAAATACGATGAGATATTGCTGCATTACTACATCGGCGCCAGTATCGACCAACTATATGACTAATCCTATAACAGAAAAACAATTGACAGAATGAACAATATCAAGAAAATATCCCCCTGGGCATGGGTCCCTACCTTATATTTCGCACAGGGTATCCCCTACTTTATCGTAAACAACATCTCCGTACTGATGTTTGCCAAAATGGGTGTACCCAATGGAGACATGGCGCTATTTACCAGCCTGCTGTATCTGCCATGGACTATCAACCTTTCTGGAGCCCGTTTGTAGACATTATCAGAACCAAAAGATGGTGGGTAGTTTCCATGCAGATTCTTATGTCGATAGCTTTCATCCTGCTGACCTGACCATTCCGCATCCGGACGAAGCAACCATGGCAGCGGGCACGACTCCTATCAGTATGTTCACCGTAACCTTGATACTGTTTATCATCACGCATTCGCTTCCGCCACACACGATATTGCCGCAGACGGGTTCTATATGCTGGCATTGAAATCGGGCGAGCAGGCTGAGTTTGTCGGTATCCGAAGCACTTTCTACCGTCTTGCGTCTATCTTCGGACAAGGAGTGCTCGTAGCCATTGCCGGTGCCATCGAACTGAAATACGACAATATTCCGCTGTCGTGGACTATCACGATGCTGGTTACGGCCGTTATGTTCAGTGCAGTAAGTTTTTATCACCTTTTCATGATACCCAAACCGTCTTCCGACAAATCGGTCTTGGCCCCGGGAACAGCCGGTGCCAAGGCTATTTTCAAGGAGTTCGGACGCACTTTCGCCACCTATTTTACCAAACCGGGTGTACTGCTTGCCATTGTATTCATGCTGCTCTACCGGCTGCCCGAGGCATTCCTCATCAAGATGTGCATGCCTTTCCTTGTTGCCGGTAAAGAGGCGGGAGGCTTAGGGCTTTCCACGGCAGAAGTAGGCATCGTATACGGCACTATCGGTGTGATATTCCTCACATTGGGCGGTATTCTCGGCGGCATATTCGCATCGCGCATCGGATTGAAGAAATCCATCTGGTGGATGGCGGCATGTATGACACTTCCCTGCCTGACTTTTGTCTACCTGGCTATTTGCCAGCCCGAAAACCTGTTTGCCATATCAACGGCGATTGCTATCGAACAGTTCGGCTACGGCTTCGGTTTCACAGCCTATATGCTCTATATGATGTATTTCTCCGAAGGCGAGTTCAAGACATCACACTATGCTATCTGCACCGCATTCATGGCGCTGAGCATGATGATTCCGGGCATGTTTGCCGGTTACATTCAGGAAGCTATCGGCTATACCAACTTCTTCTGGATGGTAATCGCATGCTGCATTGCCACTGTGATAGTCACCGTCTTTGCGACAGGCGGATAGACCCCGAATACGGCAAGAAATAAAAGATTGATAAACGAACCATAAAGATACCCATTATGAAAAAACATCTCGTTCTCTGTATCCTTTGCACCCTTTGCTGCGTGGCATACGCACAGAAAATAAAAATAAAGACCGGCATCGAAGTGCTGAAAGAGCAAAACTTCAAATGCTGGAAGGTAAACGTGTGGGACTGATTACCAATCCTACGGGAGTAGATAATCACATGAAATCCACCATCGATATTCTGCACGAAGCGCCGAACGTGAATCTCGTGGCACTCTATGGTCCGGAACATGGCGTACGCGGCGATGTACATGCCGGCGATCACGTAACGGACATCAAGGATGCCTCAACCGGACTGCCCGTCTATTCCCTCTACGGCAAGACACGTAAAGCGACTCCGGAGATGCTGAAGGACATTGACGTACTGGTATACGACATCCAGGACATCGGCTGCCGCTCATTCACCTACATCAGTACCATGGGACTTGCCATGGAAGCCGCTGCCGAGAACGACAAGGAATTTATCGTACTGGATCGCCCCAATCCCGTAGGCGGATTGAAGATAGAGGGTAATCTGACAGAAGATGACTGCATTTCCTTTGTCAGCCAATTTAAAATTCCGTACCTTTACGGACTCACTTGCGGTGAGTTGGCTTTCATGCTGAATGGGGAAAAGATGCTGAAAGACGGCAAGCAATGCAAATTGCAGGTTGTAAAGATGAAAGGCTGGAAGCGCAAGATGGACTATACACAGACCGGATTGCAGTGGGTTCCTTCTTCTCCGCACATTCCGCACCCGCACTCCGCATTTTTCTATCCCGTGAGCGGCATTTTGGGAGAGTTGGGCTATATGTCTATCGGAGTAGGTTACACGATTCCGTTCCAGATGTTCGCTGCCCCGTGGGTGGAAGCCGAGAAGCTTGCCAGAAACCTGAACCGGGCTGAACGTAACCGGGTATCGTCTTCCGACCGATGTACCTGAAACCGTTCTACTCCGTAGGTAAAGGAGAGTTGCTGCAGGCGTGCAAGTGCACATCATGGATTTCGGCAAAGCACCGCTAAGCGAGATACAGTTCCTCGTAATGCAGGAAGTAGCCGCGCTCTACCCCGACCGTGCCGTATTTGACCATGCGGATAAAGGCCGTTTCGCCATGTTCGACAAGGTAAGCGGCTCAAAACAGATACGCGAACGCTTCAGCAAGCGCAACCGTTGGGAAGACATCCGCGACTATTGGTACAAAGATGTCGAGGAGTTCCGTAAACTGTCGAAGCAGTATTATTTATATAAATAATTTGACAAGTATAAAAAACGGTAAGTCGCATACTGAATATCATTCGGTTGTATATTGAATGCACTTCCCTATAAAGTCCTTTCACAAGTTATTGCGACAAGGATTGCGGGAAGAAGCACAGGAGTAAAAAGATCTATACATTATGGAAAAGAGTAACTACATGGCTTTCCTGCAGGAAGCGAGACAATTCATTCCGCAGGAGAGGATTTACACCGACGAACTCCGTCGGCTGGCTTGGGGAACAGATGCCGGTTTCTACCGCCTCATCCCGCAAATCGTAATCCGTTCGGAAGGAGAAGAGGAAATCTCCCGGCTGCTGAAACTTGCCGGCAGCCACAACCTGCCCGTCACTTTCCGGGCAGCAGGAACCAGCTTATCCGGACAAGCCATCAGTGACTCCATACTTATTGTAGCCGGCAAACATTGGGAAGGCTACAGCATATCTCCCGACCACGAAGAAATCACCCTGCAGCCCGGTATCATCGGACAACGGGTCAATGAATTGCTGGCCCCTTTCGGACGGAAATTCGCTCCCGACCTGCCTCCGTAAAAAGCGCCATGGTGGGTGGTATCGTCATGAACAACGCTTCGGGCATGAACTGCGGTACGCATGCCAACAGCGACAAGGTGCTTCTCTCCGCCCGCATCGTACTGGCTGACGGAACGGTACTCGACACCGGCGACAGCGTAAGCCGCGCCGCATTCGAAGTGACACACCGCGATTTCATCCGGCGCATCTGCACGCTCCGCGATGAAGTGCGTGCCGACGGGAAACTGGCGGAACGTATCCGCTACAAATATTCCATAAAGAATGTAACCGGTCTGAACCTGCTCCCTTTTGTCCGCTTCGACGATCCGTTCGATATCATTGCCCATCTTATGGTGGGTTCGGAGGGAACACTCGCATTCCTCTCACAAGTGACTATGAAAACGGAGTATGACTACCCTTGCAAGGCAAGTGCCATGCTCTACTTCAAGACCATAAAAGAAGCTTGCCGTGCTGTGGTAGCCATGAAAAAACTAACCGGCGGCAATGGTGAGTGGACAGTAAAAGGAGCAGAGCTGCTGGACTGGAAATCTCTGGCATCGGTAGGCGACCCCGTATTCCTGAAGTATAAGGCTGTTCATCCACCCTGCCCGGCGTAGAACCGGGAGACGAAACCGGACTGACCGCCGTGCTGACCGAGACCAAAGCCCGCAGCACGGAAGAACTTCGGCAGAACATCCGTGCAATAGAACAATGCCTCTCCGCTTTCCAGACCTACACACCCGTATGCTTCACCGACAAGCCCGAAGAGTATTCGAAGTACTGGGCCATCCGCTCCGGCATCTTCCCTTCCGTGGGCGGGACGCGGAAACCGGGAACAACGTGCCTCATCGAAGATGTGGCTTTCCACATCGAGGACCTGCCGAAGCAACCGCCGAATTGCAGCAACTCATAGCCCGTCACGGCTACGAGGATGCTTGTATATACGGACATGCGCTGGAGGGGAACTACCACTTCATCCTCAATCAGTCTTTTAGCAGCGAAGCCGAAGTGAAACGCTACGAAGACTGATGAATGATGTCAAGACACTGGTTGCGGACAAATACGACGGCTCGCTGAAAGCAGAACACGGTACGGGCAGAAACATGGCTCCTTTTGTACGCCACGAATGGGGAGATGCAGCCTATGAGGTGATGAAAGCCGTCAAAAACCTGTTCGACCCGAAAGGTCTGTTGAATCCGGGCGTTATTTTCAATGACGACCCGAAATGCCATATCAAAAATTTCAAACCGCTTCCGCTGATTCCTTTGGATGCCCAAAATCCGGCAGCCAAAGTAAACCGCTGCATCGAATGCGGCTTCTGCGAAGTGAACTGCCTGTCCTGCGGCTTCACCCTCTCCTCAAGACAGCGCATCGTGCTGCAAAGGGAGATAGCCCGACTTCGACAAAGCGGCGAAGCCCCGAACGTCTCGCCCTGCTGGAAAAACAATACCGCTATCCCGGCAACCAGACCTGTGCCGGCGACGGTCTCTGTTCCATGTCCTGCCCTATGGGAATCAATACGGGTGACCTGACACACATCATCCGCCAGAAAGAATTGCCGCAAGGAGCATAGGATATAAGGCCGGCAATTTCGCCGCCAATCACTTCGCCGGCATAAAAAGTGCACTGCGCCCTGTATTGGGACTTGCCAACCTCGGTCATTCCGTATTGGGAACCAAAGCGATGAGCTGCATCACCAAAAGCATGCACAACGTTCTCGGCATCCCCCTTTGGACGCCGGCAATGCCCAAAGCCTATTCAATTAAAAGTTCACAATTGACAATTGACAACGATACCCTGCGGAATAAGAACGCAGACAAAGACAGTTCGGCTAATGGTCAATTGAAAGTGGTTTATTTCCCCAGTTGCATCAACCAGACAATGGGACTGCCAAAGAAATCGCCTGTGGAGCAGGCATTGGCGAGCAAAATGATTGCCCTGCTGCAAAAAGGCGGTTACGAAGTCATCTTCCCCGAAAACATGGAAAAGCTTTGCTGCGGCACAATCTGGGAAAGCAAGGGAATGCTTGACATTGCCGACCGCAAATCTGCCGAACTGGAGGCAGCCTTGTGGAAAGCCAGCGAACAGGCAGGTATCCTGTGCTGTGCGACCAAAGCCCGTGCCTGCACCGGATGCGCGAGACCATCCATAAAATGAAGCTTTACGAACCGGCAGAGTTCATATATACATTCCTGCGCACCAGACTGGTATTCACCCCTACCGACCGCCCTGTGGCAGTCCACATCACCTGTTCCATGCGCAAGATGGGGCTTGCCGGCACGATTACAGCCTTGGCACGTCTCTGCTCATCCAAAGTCATCATACCCGAAGAAGTAGGCTGCTGCGGCTTTGCCGGCGACCGCGGCTTCACATATCCCGAACTGAATGCATACGCCCTGCGCAAACTCCGCCCCCAGATAGAAGCAGCCAGCGTAAGCATCGGATATTCCAACAGCCGTACCTGTGAAATCGGGCTGACAACCAACTCCGGTATTCCGTATGTGTCCATAGTCTACCTGGTAGATGAATGTACCCAACCCGCAACCGTTAAACTCAACAACTAACTTAACAACACAAAAATCATGAGTAGTACAGTAAAAACAAACAAGCGCATCCTTGCCCTCGACATCCTTCGCGGTGTCACCATTGCAGGCATGATTATGGTTAACAACCCCGGTACATGGGCGCATATCTATGCCCCCCTGCGTCATGCGGAATGGAACGGTCTTACCCCCACCGACCTTGTATTTCCGTTCTTCATGTTCATCATGGGAATTTCCACATACATCTCCCTGAAAAAGTATAATTTCGAATTCAGCCGTGCCGCCGGATGAAGATTCTGAAACGTACCATACTCATCTTCCTCATTGGTATGGGTATCGGCTGGTTCTCGAGGTTCTGTTATTACTGGACTTCTCCCACGGAGGGCATCGGCTTCGGCGCCCAACTGTGGGAAGCCGCATGGACATTCGACCGCATCCGTATCCTGGGTGTCATGCAGCGTCTGGCCCTTTGCTACGGTGCTACCGCTATCATTGCGCTGACCATGAAGCACCGCAACATTCCCTATCTCATCGCTACCCTACTGACAGGCTACTTCATCCTGTTGGTTTGTGGCAATGGATTTGCCTACAACGATACGAACATCCTTCTGTTGTAGACCGCGCCATCCTTACCCCCGCACATATGTACAAGGATAACGGCATCGACCCGGAGGCTTACTAAGCACCATCCCTGCCATAGCCCATGTACTGTTGGGTTTCTGCGTAGGCCGTATGATGCTCGAAGGAGGCAAGGCTGATGAAAGCCGTGAAAGTATGCTGAACTCGCATCTTATCAAACTGTTTTTAGCCGGTACCATCCTTACATTCGCCGGCTTCCTGCTGAGTTACGGATGCCCCATCAACAAGAAAATATGGTCGCCTACCTTCGTACTGGCTACCTGCGGATTGGCTTCCAGCTTCCTGGCGCTGCTCATCTGGATTATCGATGTGAAAGGCTATAAGAAATGGAGCCTCTTCTTCGAGTCGTTCGGTGTCAATCCTTTATTCATGTATGTGCTGGGCGGTGTGCTCGGCATTCTCTTCGGCAGCATCTGCTTCCCGTGGGGCGAAGGTAGCATCAGCATACACGGATTTCTGTACAAAGTGCTGTTAATGCCCGTATTCGGCGAAACCGGCGGTTCGCTGGCGTATGCGTTGCTGTTCGTCGGCATCAACTGGTGCATCGGCTACCAACTCTATAAACGGAAGATTTATATCAAACTATAATCGGATAAACTCAAAACAAGTAATAATATGATTCTAATAGCAGACAGTGGCTCATGAATCAACCGCCGCTTTGATCTTCGGATTCTTTTTATAATAATCTTTTGCCGAATAATCCGCTTTTTTATAATGTTCGATTACTTCGTCGCTTGACGCTCCGAACACGAAAATATTATCGTCTCCTACAAGTTCATGTATCTCTACGTTTGCCCCGTCCTCTGTACCGAGAGTGACTGCACCGTTTAACATAAACTTCATATTCCCCGTGCCGCTTGCCTCTTTTGACGCAAGAGAGATCTGCTCGGATATATCTACATGCAGGAATCAGTTTTTCAGCCTTTGTCACATTATAATTCTCTACCATGACAACTTTCAGATAAGGACTTACTTCCGGATCATTATTAATGATCTCCTGCAGGCAAAGTATAAGATGAATGATATCCTTTGCGATCACATATGCCGGAGCCGCTTTCGCCCCGAAGATCGCTGTGATCGGAGTTTTCGGAAGAATCCCCTCCTTGATCTCCAAATATTTATCAATAATATACAGTGCATTTAACTGCTGCCGTTTATACTCGTGAAGTCTTTTTACCTGAATATCGAAAATCGTATCTGCGTCTATCTCTATTGCCTGTGTCTCTTTCAGATACGCGGCAAGATCTTTTTTATTTTCTTTTTTAATCTCTAAAAGGCGTTTCAAAACAGTCTCGTCGTCTTTGTATTCAAGCAGTTTGACAAGTTTAGAGGCATCTTCTTTATACTCGTCTTTGATTGTTTCATCAAGCAGCGCCGTAAGACGCGGGTTGCAGTGAAGAAGCCATCTGCGGAACGTAATCCCGTTTGTTTTATTATTGAATTTATCAGGATAGATTTTATAAAAATGATTCAGTTCCGATTGTTTTAAGATGTCCGTATGAAGCGCCGCCACTCCGTTAACGCTGAATCCGTAATGAATGTCGATATGCGCCATATGAACAGTATCGTTTCTGTCTATGATGGCTGTTGATTCATCGCTGAATCTTCTGCGAACTTTATCATCAAGTATCTCAATGATCGGAACGAGCTGCGGCACAACCTTTTTTTAAATATCCGATCGGCCATTTTTCAAGCGCTTCTGCCAAAATCGTATGATTCGTATACGCGCATGTACGGGATACGACATCGATCGCTTCATCGATATCAAGCCCTCTTTCCACAAGAAGCCGGATCAGTTCGGGAATGACCATTGTAGGATGAGTGTCGTTGATCTGGATGACAGCATAATCCGGCAGATCATACAATGTACTTCCTTTTTGCACACATTCATCCAAGATCATCTGTGCGGCGCTGCTTACCATGAAATACTGCTGATAAATGCGCAGAAGCCTTCCTTTTTCATCGCTGTCATCAGGATATAAAAACAACGTCAGATTTTTTTGCGATATCTTCTTTATCAAAATGAATTCCGTCTTCCACGATTCCCTCATCAACAGAATCGATGTCAAAAAGGTGCAGTTTGTTTGTCTGATCATGATATCCCGTCACTGCGATATCGTACATTCTTGCATTAACTTCAATCCTCTGAAAGAAACCGGATAGACAACATCCGTTTTTGTCAGCCATGACTGTTTCTCAATCCACGGATTCGGAAGCTCTTTTTGAAGATGGTCTTTAAACTCCTGTTTGAACAGGCCGAGGTGATAATTCAGTCCGATCCCGTCTCCGGGCAGTCCGAGTGTTGCGATCGAATCAAGAAAACATGCCGCCAGTCTCCCAAGCCCTCCGTTTCCAAGAGATGGCTCCGGCTCAACCTCCTCGATCTGACATATATCTTTTCCGTTTTGAAAGAGCATTTCTTTTACTTCATCATAAATACCGAGATTGATCATATTGTTTGACAACAGTTTTCCGATCAAAAACTCTGCCGAAATGTAATAAAGCTTCTTTTTCCCTGCAGCTCTTTCTTTTCCTGCCGCCAGTTTCTGCACAAACAAAAGCAACGCTTCATAAATC
>ENA-OQCX01000715-OQCX01000715.1-human-gut-metagenome-genome-assembly--contig:-NODE-715-length-16858-cov-2.097962_pt1 | contig 16858 bp, 18 predicted proteins | sample MGYA00242762_ERZ504587 | MGnify/ENA primary metagenome ERZ504587 (study PRJEB26092, sample SAMD00036337) | human gut metagenome | host: Homo sapiens | study: EMG produced TPA metagenomics assembly of... | reverse complement strand
TTGAAGAAATCAGTGATTATGAAGTGAAAGCAATCATTCGTCACGGCGGTCAGATGCAAGTGGTATTTTTGCGTTTAATGAGCAGTATGAATTTGTTTCTTTTACAACAAATGACAGAGCGGTGTCCAATACGGATGGATCCATGGAATATATCCCATGGTCGGCGGTTTGTGGTGAATATTGTATTTCTGAAAATGGAATTAAGTACCTGACCAGATTTCAGGCAATATGGAATTATCCGGATGGAGAGTTTGTTTATTTCGATGGTGTAATTAGTACAGTATCATATGATGAGTGAGACAATCGGAATTTATGGAGGATAAAGTTGATGAACAACAAAAGGATAATTATAGGAGTCACTATCGGAATAATCGCAGCAATACTTTGGAGCGTTGTTTTTATAAATGTCTTAAATAGCATGGCTGGAATTGGAATCGGAATATGTCTGGGTATATCTTTTGGTATATCTGGCAGTCTTATTTTTTCAAAAAAAGATAAAGATAAGTGATAATACAACTCGGGATTTGACAAAGGGATGTGATTGTATGAAGAAGAAAAGCATAAGTGTGATATGTGCTGTATTAGTAATTTCAGGTGTGGCAACAGTCCTTGTATTAACTGGAAATAGAGGAAATGTATCAAATGTTAATCGTGTTGTTGGTTACTCTGCACTCTATGGTGAAAATTCAATCAATGAAGCGTTTGATGTCATAGAGAAAAAATTTGCAAAAGATTTTAAAGGTTGCACACTTGCTGAACTTCGCTATGACGAGGATGTTGAAAACAGATTTGCAGAAGAAATTGAGAAGTATCACAAAGAGAATAACCAAGAACTTATTGTGGTATTATCAATCTTTGATACGGACGAAAAAGGTGGAGATGGTGGGTTCAATCCTAATGATACATACGCCAACTGGCAATGGTATTTAGTGAAAACGGCAGATAAAAAGAGTTGGGAAATAATCAATTGGGGTTATTAATCAACTTCCGGATTTCAATGCTTTGCAAATAGCATGATATGATACCTCTAAAGCAGACAGATTAAATATAAAAATCTGTTACTTTGGAGGTATTTTTAGTGGTTCATCAATGCTTTGATATCTGGGGCTGTATGGATTTTTTTCGATACAGCAGGAATAACATAAACAATAGAATTACCGGAAAAATAAGTCCGAATCCCATGCCAATCCTAATATTATTTCCGGCATTCTGGGTGATACGACCAACAATTCCAGGTCCAATGCTGCCACCTAAATCTCCTGCCATGGCAAGAAGAGAAAACATAGCCGTTCCACCTGTTGGAAAAGTTTTTGAGGAAATACTGATTGTTCCAGGCCACATGATTCCAACTGAAAATCCACATGCAATACAACCGATAAGTCCGATAATCGGGCTGGATGACAAAGCGGCAAGTAGATAACAGACAACGCATAATATGCCTGAACCACTCATAAACTTCATTAAATCTAACTGTTCTCCATATTTCCCAAAAATTATACGGCTGATTCCCATTGTTACTGCAAACATACATGGACCTGCTAAATCTCCCAGGGCTTTTGATAATCCCAGTGCGGCTTCTGCATAAGCAGATGCCCATTGAGCCATTGCAAGTTCAGAAGCTCCGGAACAGATCATCAGACATATTGCAACCCAGAAAAATGGTTTGGAAAACAGATTCTTAATTCTCATTCCAGAACCATTGTCAACCAGAGATTCAATGGGACAGGTTATGAAGTTATAAGTATTAACTGCAGGAATGATTGCCCATATTACAGCGAGCCATTTCCAGTTGTCTATTCCAAATATCAGGAAAATAAGCTGGAAATCAAAATTGTCCCAACAGCTCCCCAACAGTAAAACGAATGGAGCAGACTCATAGTTGCTTCTTTGTTTTCAAACGGACAGGCCTCGATAATAGGACTGCAAAGTACTTCTATTAAACCGCTTCCGATGGCATAAACAATAACACTACATATAATTCCAATAAAAGGATCAGGTAAAAAATCAGGTAAAAATGCCAGTCCAAGCAGACCCAGTGCAGAAAATATTTCTGATGTAACAATGCACACACGATATCCGATATGATCTACGAATTTGGCACAGAACAGGTCAACCAGAAGCTGTGTGAAAAAGAAGAAAGTGGATATCAGAGCAATGTTACCGAGAGAAATATGGTAGTCACTGTGAAATTTCAAAAAAAGAAGCGGTGCGAAGTTTGCAGCAATAGCCTGTGTGATAAAGCCCATATAACAGGCAAGTTTTGTCTTATGGTAGTCAGCTTTTTTTATAGAATTCCCCAATTTAAAAATCATAAGAATACCTCTTTTCTTTTTTTGCTTGATTATATAGCAAATATTAGATATATACATTGAATTAAATTGTAGAAATACTGTATAATATCGTAAAAAAGAAAGAATGTGATATGGAGATGGATTATAATAAAATATATAATAAGATACTTACAGACGAGGAGTTCATGGAAATTAAACAGCATGGAAGCAGTGACTATCCATTCCAGTATTATTATGATAATCTGGAATTGTTTGATTTTCATTGTATTGAGTGGCACTGGCACAGAGAATTTGAGTTTTTATATGTGGAGTCCGGACAAGTTACATGCGGAATAGGAGAAAAACAGATTATATTGTCAGAAGGAGAAGCAATTTTTATTAATTCTAAAATATTGCACCGTTTTTACGCATCATCAGGTGGTATCATTCCTAACTTTGTATGTATGCCGGAATTTATTGCACCGGAGAACAGCCTGATCTATAAGAAATATATCTTGCCAATCATTTCATCGAATATATATTTCCAGCGTTTTCAGACTGATGAACTATGGCAGACAAAGATTATACAAACTATGATAAAAATAATGGAAATACAGGGGAATGAGAAAATAAGAGAACTTGCTACTTTGGCTTTGATGCAGGATTTATGGCTGACTTTTTATGAAAATGTAAAGTTATCTGATAAAGGAGATGTACAGACAGTTGATGAAGTTGCACAGAAAAGAGTGCAGTTAATCATGCAATATATACATGAAAACTATAATCACAATTTGTCTCTGGATGAAATTGCTTCACATATAGGAATCAGCAAAAGTACTGCACTTAATTTGTTCCACCGGTTTTTACATACTACACCGGTTAATTATCTGATAGGATATCGACTTCAGGTAGCTTCCTGGTTATTGAAAAATACGAATAAAAAAGTAAAAACGATCGCCTATGAAAGTGGATTTCATAACGTTGATTATTTTTGCAGATTGTTTAAAAAACGTTATCATTTAACCCCATCAGAATATCGCTGCACATGTTTAAAATTGTTGTCGGCAGATCCGAGTCTTCAGATCCATAAATAAAGCCGATGCGGGACTTTGGAATCCTGTATCGGCTTTGTTAATTTGCGTAAAGATTTTGAAAAATTTATTTTACTGGTTCATCAGTGCTTTGATGTCTTCTTCTGGTGTGGTGATAGGTGCAATACCATAATTTTCCACCAGATAGTTTAGAATATTAGGAGACAGGAACGCCGGAAGAGAAGGACCAAGACGGATGTTTTTGATACCCAGATGCAAAAGTGTCAGCAGGATACAGACAGCTTTCTGTTCATACCAGGAGAGAACGAAGGAAAGCGGAAGCTCATTTACAGAACATCCAAATGCATCCGCAAGTGCTACAGCAACCTGAATCGCACCATAAGCATCATTACACTGGCCCATATCCATCAGTCGTGGCAGACCACCGATTTCTCCCAGATCCAGATCATTGAAACGGAATTTTCCACATGCCAGGGTGAGAACAATACTGTCAGAAGGTGTCTGCTTCACGAATTCCGTATAATAGTTTCGACCTGGTTTGGCACCATCACAGCCGGCAACCAGGAAGAAATGGCGGATAGCGCCTGATTTTACTGCTTCTACTACAGTATTCGCATGGGAAAGAATAGCTGCATGCCCGAAACCGGTTGTTACTTTCGTACCGCCGTTGATGCCTGTGCGTGTCTGATCTTCTTTGTAACCACCCAGTTCCAGTGCTTTTTCAATAACCGGTGTGAAATCTTTCTTCTCGTCGATATGAACAGCGCCTGGGAAAGCAACCACTTCTGTTGTAAATACTCTGTCAGCATAACTGCTTTTTGGCGGCATCAGACAGTTGGTGGTGTAAAGGATCGGAGCCGGAAGATGATCAAACTCTTTCTGCTGATTCTGCCATGCAGTTCCGAAATTTCCTTTTAAGTGAGAGAATTTCTTTAAGAGTGGATAGGCATGGGCAGGGAGCATTTCACCGTGGGTATAGATGTTGATTCCTTTTCCTTCTGTCTGTTCAAGTAAAAGCTGCAGATCCTTCAGATCATGACCGGTTACTACAATAAATGGTCCTTTTTCTACGGTAAGTGTAACTGCAGTCGGTTCCGGTGTTCCATAGGTTTTGGTATTTGCCTTGTCAAGAAGTGCCATACATTTCAGATTGATTTCCCCTACTTTCAGTACAGTAGGAAGCAGTGTATCCATACTTCTTCATAACCAATCTTAAATAATGCTTCGCAGAAGAAACGGTTTACTTCGGCATCTTCATAATTCAGAACATTTGCATGATAGGCATAGGCTGCCATTCCGCGAATCCCGAAAAGAATAAGGGACTTCAGGGAGCGGATATCTTCATCTGCATTCCACAGCTGCTGCATGTCATATTCGTCTGATTTACCGCAAGGTGACTGACATTTACTGCAGTCAGGAACCAGTCTTTCTTTTTCTGCTCTGACTTTTTGTATCATATTTTCGATTGCTGCATCGTCAAAACTCACATTTGTAACGGTAGTAAACAGTCCTTCAATTATGACCTGACTGGTACTTTTGGAAATAGTTGCTGCGCATCGACAGCTCTTGCCAGACCGATCAACGCACCTGTCAGTTCATCCTGTAATTTGGCAGTAACTGCCTTTTTTCCGCAGACACCTGCATTTCCTGTGCAGCCGGTGCATCCCACTGTCTGTTCACACTGATAACAAAACATTTTTTTATCCATTGTCGTATCCTCCTTTATTCTATAATATTTCCATCAATACCTATGGTTATAACCTGCCAGGGAATGAATTTTCCACTATTCTGAAGTGCTTTTCTGGTTGCCATCTCAAGTCCGCCACAGCATGGAACTTCCATTCTTACAATCGTCACACTTTGAATATCGTTATTTTGGATTATTGCAGTCAGTTTCTCGCTATAATCCACCTGATCCAATTTAGGACAGCCGATTAATGTTACCTTATTTCGGATAAAATCCTGATGAAAGCCTGCGTAAGCGTAAGCAGTACAATCGGCTGCGATTAAAAGCTTTGCGCCGTTAAAATATGGGGCACTGACAGGTGCAGCTTAATCTGTACCGGCCAGTTCTGAAGATTGGATACCTGACCTGTGGTTGAAGATGGTTTTTCTGATTTGGGTATTTCTGATCGCTGAATCTGCATGCTTTTAGACCCGGGACAGCCGGCATGAGCAGTTATTGCCTGATTTTTGGCAAATATTTTTTTCTGTGCTTCTTTCACAGCCGCTTCATCATATTCAGGTGCTTCCCGTTCCTCAAAGGAAATGGCACCTGTGGGACACTCCGGGAGGCAATCCCCCAGTCCGTCACAGAAATGTTCTCTCACCAATTCTGCTTTTCCATTAATGATATCAATGGCACCTTCGTGGCAGGCATCTGCACAGGCACCGCAGCCATTGCATTTTTCTTTATCGATTCGAATAATCTTTCTTATCATTTTACCTCCGTCAATAGATTTAACTTTTGTTTCTGTCAGCATTATAGTATGATAAATACAACTGTATGTTTTGATTTTCCAACAAGGAGGAATGATTTTGAAAAAATATTTACCCATTCTAAAAAACAGTCCATTCTTTACAGGCCTTACTGATAACGAGATATTATCTATACTGCATTGTGTAAAAGCAACAGCAGTTTCCCAAAAACGAGATTCTTATATTTTCAGAGCAGGAGATTCTACTGAGGTAATGGGACTTGTGGTGTCTGGCTGTGTTCTTGTTATTCAGGAAGACCTTTGGGGGCATCGGAATATTCTGTCGAAATGTCATACCGGTGATTTCTTTGGTGAGCCATATGCAGCAAGCCCGGGTGCTGTTCTGAATGTCAGTGTGGTGGCAGATACGGATTGTGAGATTATTCTGCTAAATGTCCAAAGGCTTCTGATTTCCTGCCCGACTGCATGCGAACACCATCAGAAGCTGATCCGCAACCTGGTCAGCGTTCTGGCAAATAAGATATTGATCCTGAACGACAAAATCACACATGTGGGAAAGCGAACGACAAGGGATAAACTATTGTCCTATCTGTCGGCAGAGTCTATCAGACATTCATCGTTATCCTTTGATATTCCTTTTGACCGGCAGCAGTTGGCAGATTATCTGTGCATTGACCGTGCGGCAATGTCTACGGAGATATCAAAGCTACAGAAAGAAGGTTTTATAAAAACAAATAGAAATCATTTTGAATTGACTGTTTGTAATAATTCGGATTCTGAAATAAAAATGTGATACCCATCATGAAAAATTGTGTATTACAGTTATGTCAAGCGGATATTCGCAATTGAAGCGTTACTGTGAACGGAGTGAACAGTAACGTTTATATAGTATTAAAAACTATATAAACTGGTTTCTCTTGACAAGAACAAATATTATGATATACTTTGAGTATCAAAATATTTAAAATACAAACAAAATAACAGGAGAAGAATCACGATGAAGAATTTCAAAATAGGAGATAAAATCACAAAAGTTCCGTTAATCCAGGGGGGAATGGGAGTTGGGATCAGTCTTGGCAGACTTGCAGGTTCTGTTGCGAAAGCAGGAGGAGTTGGTATTATTTCCACTGCACAGATCGGCTACAGGGAAGAAGATTTCGACAGAAATCCGGCAGCAGCCAACGAACGTGCCATTGCCGGTGAAATGAAAAAAGCCCGTGAGATTTCAGGAGATGGAATTATAGGATACAATATTATGGTTGCACTGAAAGAATATGCATCTCACGTAAAGGCTGCAGTAAAAGCTGGCGCAGACATCATTATTTCCGGTGCGGGACTTCCCACAGAGCTTCCGGAACTGGTAAAAGGAAGTCTGACAAAGATTGCCCCCATTGTATCTACAGACAAATCCGCAAAAGTAATCCTGAAATACTGGGACAGAAAATACAAAAGAACTGCAGATCTGGTAGTGATCGAAGGTCCTCAGGCAGGCGGACACCTTGGTTTTCATAAAGAAGAACTGGAGAAATATACCGAAGAATCCTACAGCGAAGAAATAAAGAAAATCATCACAACAGTAAAAAGCTACGCAGAGAAATATGAGACAGAAATCCCGGTGATCGTAGCCGGTGGTATCTATAACAGAGAGGATGTCCGAAAAGTGGATAATTTGGGTGCTGATGGCATTCAGGTAGCTACCCGCTTTATCACAACGGAGGAATGTGATGCAGACATCCGCTACAAAGAAGCTCATTTAAAAGCAAAAGAATCCGACATTGCATTGTAAAAAGCCCTGTTGGAATGCCAGGTCGTGCCATTATGAACAAATTCATGACCCGTGTCATGAACGGCGAACAGATTTCACACAGTCCCTGTCATGGATGTCTTGTAAAATGCAACCCCAAAGAAATACCTTACTGTATTACTGACGGACTGATCAATGCAGTAAAAGGGAATGTAGATGAGGGACTTCTTTTCTGTGGTGCAAAAGCATGGAAAGCAGAGCATTTACAGACAGTACAGGAAGTGATTAATGACTTGTTTTAATCAATCAAGCAGCGAAGCGGATTGTGAATATCCGTTTGACTATAGAAATGCATGATTTAAGGGGTGAACGTTTTGTAATGTTCACCCTTATTATGGATTTGTACAGTATTTAATTCTGAATTTCTGCCAGTGCCTTTTTAAACTGAAATGTAAATAAAACAGAGGTAAAAATCACAGCAGTAATATCTGCAATGGGTTCTGCCATATATACGCCTGTTGTTGAATCAGATATCATATGAGGCATAATATAGATCAGCGGGATCAGCAGTACAAACTTACGGACAACAGCAACAATAATAGAGTTTACTGCCTTTCCAAGGGAGGTAAAGGTCATCTGACAGGCAATCTGGATACCGAAGAGGAACAGACCACCCAGATAGATTTTCAGCATTGGTGCAGTAAATTCGATAAGACTTGTATCTGCCGTAAAAATGCTTACAAATACTCTGGGAACAAGCTGTACAGCAGCCCAGAGGAGTACAGAATATGACAGACAGGTGATCAGAAGCAAACGAAAAGTTTTCTTTACTCTGTCTGCGTTTTTGGCACCGTAATTATAACTGGAAATTGGCTGTGCTCCCTGCGCAATTCCCTGAAGAGGAAGCATGGCAAACTGCATAACACTGGTCAGGATGGTCATGGCTCCCACCGCAATATCACCGCCGTACCGAAGCAGGGATGAATTGAAGCAGACAGTTACAATACTTTCGCTTGACTGCATGATAAAAGCAGCAAGTCCCAGCGCGATACAGGGAAGAACGACCTTTGCCTCCAGGTGGAGATGCTTTTTCCTGAGGTGAAGCAGTGTCTTTTTGCCGCAGAGGAATGAAACTACCCAGAGTGTGGAAATCGCCTGTGAGATAACAGTTGCCAGTGCAGCACCGCGTACTCCCATATGAAAAACAAAAGATAAATACAGGGTCTAAAACAATATTGCAGACAGCACCGATCAGGACGGAAACCATGGAAAATGTGGTAAAATCCCTGTGCAGTGATGAATGCATTCATACCAAGGTTAATTGTACGAACAAGGTACCGAAAGCGTAAATATGCATATATCTGTTGCATAACTGATGGTGTTTTCACTGGCGCCAAAAGCCAGTAATAAATCTCTGCCCCAGATCAGTAAAATGGCAGTGAGGATAACAGAGATAATAATCTGAAGAATAAAACAGTTGCCTAATAATATTCTCAGCAGATTTATTATCCTGTTTTCCCATGTAAATAGAAGCCTTGGTGCGCCGCCGGAACTGACCAGTGCCGCAAATGCGGAGACGATCATGATGATGGGCATACAGACTCCCACACCTGTAAGTGCCAGGCTGCCTTCCCCCGGGATGTGGCCGATGTAAATACGGTCTACAATGTTATAAAGCATGTTGATGAGCTGGGCGATCACTGTTGGAATGGATAGCTTTAAAAGAAGCTTTCCAACAGGTTCTGTGCCCAGAAAATTTTTGTTATTCTGCATGGATGATAACCTCTTTTCTTAAAAATATTTTTGAATGAATAATATTTAATGATACGATATAAAGAAAGGAAAGTCAACTCAGGATAGAGAATTTTGGCAACGTTACTGAGAACGGAGTGAACAGTAACGAACGGAGTGAACAGTAACAGTTCCGGGACATCTGGCAGATACAGATACCCGGAACTTTTTGGATTAAGATGCGTTATTTTAGAGGATTACTATAAATCAGGCAGCGAAGCGTATAGTTTTATCTGCCTGATATGTCAGAAAATGTCCGGATGAGATCAGATTGTAATTACATACGCCCTGTTTCCTCTATAATAGGGACGTCCGTCTACACCACTGAGGTCATAACTCATACGGTAATATCTTTTCGATATGTCCTGTGCCTTTTGCCCAGTTCGGATCGCAGACTTCTCCTTTGATCTCAGCCCATCCATGACCGCCTGATGAGATAACCTTGGCTTCAAATCCGACTGCGTTAGCCAGGTAAGCAAATGCAGATGCAAAAGCGAAACAGTCGCCATGCCCCCGGTAGAACATATCCTCCGCATAGCTGACATCCCAGTTTGAGTAATAGTAACGGAAATCGTAGTCATTGCCGGTGCCACCGTATCCGTAGCTGACTGCCTTCAGATAACATCTCCATAATTTCTCTGGTTTGGACATATTTCTTTTGGTCACACGACGCATGACCTGGTTAGCTGTGACCATAAGGTTCAGTTTTCTTTTTTCTTCACTGTTATAGCGTGCTTCTCCACTTTTGGTAAGATAAATACCATTTACACGCCGGGAAGTTACCATGGAGGCATAACAGCCGTTGCGGATCTGGAAGAAATAATAATCTCCCTTGATCTTCTGCCAGCCGTTCTGCTGGATTCCCTTTTCATTAAAATAATATTTCTTTCCGCGGATTGTGACAAGTCCCTTTACAGTATGTCCGTTTTCATCATAGTAATAAATGTTTCCGCTGGGTTTGTGGTCAAATTTGTTACGTTTTTTGATGCTGCGGATACTGAAGCTGAAAATAAAAAAGAGCAACAGATAGCAATAAGAATTGCTGAGATAGAAAATACTTTTAATTTTTTCATAGAGCACCTCCGTTCTTTATGAGCAGATATTTATTTCTGATAAATAATGTACAATGAAGAAATTATCTGCTCTAATCATAAGATATATTTTATTATATAAGACAATTTAACTGTGCGCAATATTCAATTAAGGAGAAAAAGCGTTACTGTTCACACACCACTATCCCGCGAGGTGTTTTGGCATGAATATGCCAAAATCCCGAGACATACAAGCCAAAATTCCATTGCCGCAGGCAATCTGGAATGAATTTGGTTACGTTACTGAGAACGGAGTGAACAGTAACGAAAAAGCTGAAGAGCGGATTGTTGCGCGGATGCGTTTTGTGGTGTATAATTAAACGCAATAGGCTTGTGAACAGTAGCTCTGTAATTTAAGCAAGGATATAAGGTGAACAATTTTGAAAAAGACGATAGAAGAACTATTAAGTGGAAATTTCAGACATGAACATCCGCAGCTCCTTTTTTCGCAGGACAAAATAGAAGTGACTCTGAAAGCAGGTGATGTGTACAAAGGGGAACTGTATTTTGGAACAGAGGATAATCAGAAAATACGTGGATATATTACATCTTCCAACAGGCGCGTGGTACCGGGAACCGAGAAATTTTCGGGAACTACGGTGAGACTGCAGTATGGAATTGACGGTGCGGGGATGCACCCGGGTGAGAGACATGAGGGATGGCTTTGTTTCACCACAGACATTGGAGAATATAAGCTGCCATTTCTCATTCAGACAGAGAAAGCAGAACTGAAAAGTGCAGCCGGAGATGTGCCGGATATGGATACCTTTGTGAATATTGCAAAGGACGATTTTAAAGAAGCATATCGTGTTTTTACAGACCGCAGATTTGAACTTCTGTTAAGAAATGCCGGACAGAAAGAGAAAGCTCTTTATAAGGGACTCTCAAAACAGCCCGTGACATTTCAGCATGTAGAAGAGTTTCTGATCGGAACGGGAAAAAGGATCCTGTAAAAATTGAACTGAAGGCAGATCAGAACAGCTTTTATGATATCAGTGAATCTGTCCGCGAAACTTTTGCAGTTCAGAGGAGCGGATGGGGACATCTCAGGCTGGAGGTAGAGGCGAAAGGCGATTTTCTGGAAGTTTCCAGGCATGTGGTCACAGATGAGGATTTTATAGGAAGCTATTATCAGGTGGAATATGTAATCCGTAAAGAAAAGCTGAAAAAAGGACGTCAGTTTGGTGAGATCACTGTGAAGAGTCCTATCAGCAGCTGACTTATCAGATCACTGCATCCATGGAATCGAAAGTGCAGCTCAAAACAGAGATTCATGTGAAACGGCATAAGCTGGAACTGTTACGTGACCTTGCAGAATACTCCTGCAAAAGAATGGACAGTAAGACATGGATCGGCAGCAGCAGATTTGTCCTTAATCAGTTAAGGGAAGAAGGCTGTGATTATCCGGAATATCAGATGTATGAAGCATACATTCTTCATATGGAAGAAAAGGATGAGCAGGCAAGAGAAATTCTGAAGAAATTTAAACATCAGAACTTTGTCAGAGAGAATCTGGAACTGGCAGGTGCTTACCTTTATCTCTGCGTTCTTACAGGATTGCACAAAGACAGAGAACAGGCAATAAGACGTCTGTACAATTTCTTTCTGCAGAAGGAAGATAGTTTTCTGTTGTTTAAACTCTGGCTGGAGATGAATCCGGAGGATAAGGGTTCCCCTTCAAGGCTGGTATTTATGATGGAGGAACTTTTTTGAGAAAGGCTGCAGGAGTCCGTTTCTGTATCTGGAAGCATGGAATTATATAAGCAGTGATACAACAACTTCTTCACAGAATGAGCAGTTTCTGGACACAGGTATTTTTTATTTGCGGGAGAGAAAGGTCTTCTGACAGAAGAGCTGGTGATGAGATTTGCCTATCTTACAGGGTATGAGAGAGAATTTTGTACCAGTATGTACAGAGCACTGGCAATGGGATACGATGCTTTTGAATCCGATGATACGCTGGAAGCAATCTGCAGATATATCATGCTTGGAAATCCGAGAAAACCGGAATATTTCAGATGGTTTTCCCTGGCAGTGGAGAAAGGAATCCGTCTGACAAGGATATATGAATATTATGTGGAAACAATGGATACATCTTATCAGAGAGAACTTCCAAAGCCCCTTCTGATGTATTTTACCTATAATAATACTTCTCTTGCAGATGATAAAAAGGCATTTATTTATGCAAGTATTGTGGGAAACAGAGGCCGTCAGCCACAGACATATGCGGATTACAGGGATCATATGAAGATTTTTGCCATGCGCAAGGCGAAAGAAGGACGGATGAATGAGAATTATGCGGTCCTTTATCAGGAATTTTTAAGCAATCCCAAAACAGAAGGACAGGCAAAACTGCTCGCGCAGAAGCTGTTTACACACAGACTGTACTGTGATGATAAGAAGATACGCTATGTGATCGTGCGCCATGAACAGCTCAGGGAAGAAGAAATTTACCCATGTATCCAGGGCGTAGCTTATCCAAGAATTTATACAGATGATGCGGTGATCCTGTTTCAGGATGGGAAGCAGAGAAGATATGTATCAACAGTAGATTATAATATCAAGAAATTATTCGATGAGCGTGAACTGACAGATAAGGTTCTTGGTTTTCATATTGAGAGCCGGGACTGGTACTTCACTGCAGTGAGCATACGGAACTGAAACCGGAGAATCTTCAGGCATTCCAGAGGATCCCGGAGTCAGAGGAATTTTCAGATGAATATCAGAAATGTATCAGAGAGAAGCTGCTTTCTTATTATTCCGAACACACCAGAGCAGAAGAAGCAGATAATTATCTGAGACAGATGGATTATAAGAAATATGCGGCTGTAGACAGAACAGCTCTTCTGGAAGTACTGATCTCCAGAGGAATGTATCAGCAGGCAATGTCCATTGTTTCCCAATTCGGATATGAAGGAATCCGCATAGAGAGCCAGCTGAAGCTGACCAGCAGAATGCTGACAAGATGTGAGATGGAGGAGGATGACGAATTGCTTGCCCTTGCATCGGATGTATACAGACGCGGAAAATATGATGAAGTGATCCTGAAGTATCTTATGGAATACAGATTTGGTCCTGTAGATGAACTGATATCTGTATGGAAAAGTGCGCAGGGCTTTGAGATGGATACTTATGAACTGGAAGAGAAGCTTCTTGGCCTTCTGATGTTTACTTCTGATTACAGGAAAGAGGGAGAGAAGATCCTGGAGGATTATGTTCATCACAGCGGAAAGGAACGTATTACAGGAGCATATCTTACGCAGACTGCATATGGTGCATTTGTAAAAGAATATCCGATGAGTGTTTTTGTAAGAAGTCTGCTGGAGCGGGCTTATGATGAGAAATGGCCGGTTGATTTTGTATGCAGTCTTGCTCTTCTGGAAGCGTATTCCAAAGAAAAAAAACTGGAGAAAAAACAGCTTTGCAATGCAGAGGAGATTCTTCAGAAATGTGTGAAACAGGGAATGTACTTTGCGTTCTTCGGGAAACTTCCGGTATCTGTCTTAAGTCCTTATCAGTTGGATGATAAAACCTTTGTGGAATACCATGCAGATCCGTCTGCAAAGGTGACACTCTATTATGCACTGGATGCAGGCCTCGGAAATCAGGTGAAATATCAGACAGAGCCTCTGCGTGATTTATATGAAGGTATTTTTGCAAAATCATTTACATTGTTCTACGGGGAGACATTGCGGTATTATTTGAATCAGTAACAGGAGAGCGGGTAAATCGGACACAGGAGAGGTACTTACAATGAATAAGATTGAGGGTACACCTGTAAGCAAATATCATATGATCAATCAGATGCTCTCTGCACGCAGACTGGATAAAAAGAAAGAAGTGTTTTCACAGGTGAAGAAGTATCTTCGCCAGGAACAATATGTGAAGAAGATGTTTGTGATCGAGAAAGAAGAGCAGGAACAGATTGTCCTGAAACCGGGAGGAACAAATGAACGAAATTCGTGATTTGATCGTGGGAATTGATTTTGGCAAAGAGTATTCTCAGATATGTTATTATGACAGAAAAGGAGACGAGGCACGTTCTCTTTCTATGAAAGCGGGGGGAAATCAGTATGAGGCTCCCTGTATTCTGTGCTGGAGACCGGAGCAGAAAGACTATTGCGTAGGACTGGAAGCAGATTACTTTGTCCGGGAAAAGGGCGGAGTCATGATCGATGATGTCTATGGAATCTGTGAAAAAAGTGATTCTGTGCTGGTGGAAGGACAGGAACTTGCACCATGGGAGATCCTGGCTCAGTTTCTGCAGGGAATGCTTAAATTTCTGGGAGTGGCAGAACTGGTCAAAAATACTAAATGTGTGGCGGTGACACTGCCCGGGCTGACGGAAATTCAGGTTGAGAATTTCCAGAAAGCATTTGAGATAATTGGATTTCCACATGAGAAATATATGCTGCTGGATTATGGGGAAAGCTTCTATTATTATGTGCTCTCACAGAAAAGAGAAACCTGGAACCGCAGTGTGGGATGGTATGCCTTTACACCGGAGAACGTGTCTTTTCGCAAGATGACAATGAACGGTGCAACAAAGCCTGTCACTGTAAAACTGGAAGAAGCTGTGGAGACAGAACTTCCTGCTGAGGGACAGGAGAGAGATTCAGAATTCGGTAAGTTTGTCCAGAAAACACTTGGCAGAGATCTGTTTTCCAGCATTCAGATCACAGGAGATGGATTTTCACAGGACTGGGCAGAGCAGTCTGTAAGGTTACTCTGTTATCAGAAAAGAAAGGTTTTTTATGGAAATAATCTTTTTGCAAAGGGTGCCTGCGCTGCAGGAAAAGAGAAAACAGAAAACAAGGCATTAAAGGGATATCGCTTTTTAAGCGATTCTCTGGTTATGGCTGATGTGGGGATGGAAATGAGAGTGATGGGTTCTCCTACCTATTATCCGCTGATCGAGGCAGGAAATAACTGGTATGACAGTAAGGCATCCTGTGAATTTATTCTTGATGATACAGAGGAGCTTGTGTTTATTGTAAGCACGTACCACAGACCGGAGAAAAGAAGGGTAGGAATGATGCTGCCCGGTATTCCGTTGCGTCCGGACAAGACTACCAGATTACGGCTGGAATTACAGTATATCTCATCTACAGAATGTAAAGTGACGGTTACAGATCTGGGATTCGGAGAAATGTTCCCTTCCAGTGGGAAAACCTGGACAGAGACAGTAGAATGGTAAAGGAGATGGAGCAATGAGCGGATATATTTTATGTCAGACAAAAAAAGCACAGCGTCCTTATTTTATAGAGAATATCAGTATGAATATTTATTCTATAGAAGAACTCTGTTATTATCTGTACCACAATCTTTACCTTGCTGATCATACTGTTTTTAATGAAGAATTATGCAACTGGCTCAGAGATGAGCTTGAACTTGTGCATCTGGCTGCAAAGCTGAAACAGAATCTGGAGAGAAATGTAAGTGTGGAAGAGATGATCTATCCTGTTTTCAAGGAGATCAATTACCTTACCTATGAGGAGATGAAAGGCTTTAACAGCAGGATTGTGACTTATGGAAAAGAAAAAGCGGCAGTCCGTCAGAAGAGAAAGGGAGATGCACTGACAGAAAACGGAATGTATGTGAACGCCATCCGGGTATACCAGAAACTCCTGGAAAGAGAGGATCTGTCTGAGCAGAGAAAAGGATTCGCAGCTTCAGTGCGCTATAATCTTGGCTGTGCATACAGTTATCTTTTTCAGATGGAAAAAGCACAGGAATGTTTTCTGGAAGCATACAGAGAAGCACATTCAAAAGATGCCTTAAAAGCTATATCATAGCATACAGCAGTGTTCATGATAAGACAGATTATGATAAGGTTATGGAAGAACTTGAAGTAGATGAAGAACTGAAGAAAGATATAAAAGAAGAAATCAGGCAGTCTCTGAAAGCTTTCGAGTCTGTACCGGAAGAGAAAACAGATGAAAAAAATCTGGATGCCCTTCTGGAGAGACTTATGAAAGATTATCACAGAAGTACAGGTTCATAACTTACTCTTGACAGAGGCGGAGGTGTGTGATAGGATTAACACATACTTTCACATGGTAGAGTGGCTGTGTGATAAATAACAAAACAGATAAAGAGGAGATATTTATCATGAAAAAGAGATCTTTAGCAGTACTCATGGCAGGAGTTATGGCAGCTTCTATGATGACGGGTGTTGTTTCTGTATATGCAGATGCTGACAGTAAGACATTAACTGTAGGATTTGATGCACAGTATCCTCCTTTCGGATATAAAGACGATAATGGAGAGTATGTTGGTTTTGACCTTGACCTTGCACAGGAAGTATGCGACAATCTCGGATGGGAACTTGTGAAGAAACCGATCAACTGGGATTCCAAGGATATGGAACTGAATTCCGGATCTATCGACTGTATCTGGAACGGATTTACAATTAACGGACGTGAGGATGACTATACATGGTCAAATCCATATCTGAACAATGAGCAGGTGA
>ENA-OQCX01000713-OQCX01000713.1-human-gut-metagenome-genome-assembly--contig:-NODE-713-length-16901-cov-6.879337_pt1 | contig 16901 bp, 18 predicted proteins | sample MGYA00242762_ERZ504587 | MGnify/ENA primary metagenome ERZ504587 (study PRJEB26092, sample SAMD00036337) | human gut metagenome | host: Homo sapiens | study: EMG produced TPA metagenomics assembly of... | reverse complement strand
ATAAATTTCCCTCTTTTCCCCTGCGCTTCTGCAGCTCCTCCTGAAGAAAGCGCTGCCTATCCTTGGCAATATACCGGCGGGCAAAGATATTGGGCACCGCCACTCCCAGCGCTATGCAGAGAATAATCAGTGAAGCCGTGATGCCGTTGGAAACAACCGCCGTCACCTCGCCTACCACACCGTGCATATTGATAAGCCCGAAAAGTGCACGATACATCAGCACTCCCGGAATCATCGGGATGACAGAAGGAATCGTCAGTACGTGATTGGAACATGGAACCAATGCACTGCCTTCACGGCTATCAGGCTGACAACCATGCTGCCCATGAACGAACCTATCACCGGTCCGTAACCCAATTCGAAATTGACAAAGTTACGCGTACAAACGGCAATGATACCGCCCACCGCAACAACCCACAACAAGCGCCGCTGTATGTTGAATATCATGGAAAATCCCATGGCAGCTATCGCCGCCGCAATGGCATACACCAGATAACTGTCATGAGGCACCATACTCAATTCGCTGAACTTCTTGTCAATCACGACATCCTCCACCGTCAGCAGGCGCATGGCTATTACAATGCCGAAGGCCATTGCACAGACCATCAGCACCGTATTCACAGCCCGCACAATGCCCACCTGGATATAATTGTCAATCATATCATCCACAAAGTTTATCAGCGGCACCCCCGGAACGATGAACAGTGCACACGCCAACAACGGATGATAGGGAGTTTCCGAGAGCCCGGCAAACGAAGACACATAGGCCAGACAGGTAGAAATCAATGCGGCAATGGCAATACTCATATAGTGATTGATGCCGAACTCCATGCAACGGGCACGGACGCGGAAGCCGGCAAAAGCGCAGATAGAGGTAAACAGAAACGCCATCCAGTCACCACCGAACAGTTTACAGAAACCTCCGCAGGCAAAGCCGGCACCGATGGCAACAACGTATGGCACATAGTTCCGCTTCTTGTTTTTGATTCTTTCCAGTTCCTCCTCATACTGGTCGAGGGAATAGTCATTCTCAATAGCCCGCCAGGACAGTTTGCTGATTTCGGAAATGGCCGTCATGTTGATGCCATGCTTTTCACATTTCTGGAATTTGGAGAACGAATGCAGGCCGTCGCTCACATTCACCACCAGCATGGTATAACTTACGTCGATGTGGAGCTTTTCTTCCGGCAGCCCCAGATAGGCGGCAACACGGTTCAGGTTACGAACAACACGGTTCGTATCAGCCGCACTCTCCACCAGCAGCTGTCCGGTACGAAGCAATAAATCGAGTTTCCTGCGCAGCAGGGCAATCTCTTGTTCAGTCAAAGTCTTATCCATGAATCTTTTTACCTATTTTTTTGGAGGCACAAAGATAGGCAAAATGTAGAAAACGATTTCATTCTTTCGGCAGAAAACTCTACCTTTGCAGCCGTTTTTTTAATGGACACAAATGGAAATATTCTGGAATACTATCGCACAATACAACGAGGCCACCTGGTGGACACAGCTCCTCATCACCGCAGCAGGTATCCTGCTCACCACGCAACTCTACTGGAAACCGACCTTATGGGCAAAACGCTCCATGAAAATCTACATGGTATTTCTGAACGGGTGGATATCCATCGTGTACTACATGATGTATTGCGGAGCGCGCGGACACCACCATATACTCGCCATCTTCTGGGGAGTGATTGCAGTGTTGTGGCTATGGGATTTGTTTACCGGCTACACTCCGTTCGAGCGCAACCCGAAATACAAGGTACTGGTGGGGGTACTCTATGCAATGCCTTTCCTCTACCCGCTCCTTTCGTGGGCACGCGGAATGGAATTTCCCATGATGACCACCACCGTGATGCCCTGCTCGGTAGCAGTTTTCACCATCGGGCTGCTGCTGGCTTTCTCGCGCAGGGTCAACCTGCTCGTCATTCTGTTCCTTTGCCACTGGGCGCTCATCGCCTTTTCCAAAGTCTACATCTACAAGATTCCCGAAGACCTGCTACTGGCAAGCGCCACTGTGCCTGCCATCTATCTGTTCTTCAAGAACTACTTTGAACAGAACTTGCACAAGGAAACCAAGCTGGGCGCACGGCTCATGAACTGGTTCCTTATCCTCATCTGTATAGTGGTCGGGGTACTGCTCAGCATGACGCTGCTCCATGGAATGAGAGGATAAAGAAATAGCGCGCTTCCGTGCGCCAAAATCAGTTCTTCTTTCCCTGATTGGCCACAGCCTCCATCAATTTCTTTATCTCCTCGGGGTCACCCAAGAAATAGTCTTTCGTCAAGTTCAGCTCATCGTCAAACTCAAAGACGTAGGGCACCGCCGTAGGCAGGTTCAGATGCACAATTTCATCGTCCGAAATATGCTTCAGATGCTTGATAATACCCCGCAGGCTATTGCCATGAGCACTACCAGCAATTCGTCGGCCGTCTTCAGATTCGGGAAGATGACACATTTCCAGTAAGGCATGATACGCTCAATCGTATCTTTCAACGACTCCGTACGGGGCAGTTCGGCATCGGGCACTTCTTGATAACGGTCCTCAAAACGCGGATTACGCGGGTCATCCTCGGCCAATGCATGCGGAGCCACATCAAAGCTCCGGCGCCATACCAACACCTGCTCGTCACCGTACTTGGCAGCCGTCTCTGCCTTGTTCAGCCCTTGCAACTGGCCGTAGTGTTTCTCATTCAACCTCCACGATTTCTCCACCGGAATCCAGTCCTGGTCGAGGCGGTCCAGCACACAATCCAGTGTCTTCACGGCACGCTTCAGATAGGAAGTATACGCCTTCTTGAAGCGGAATCCCTTTTCTGCCAGCAGCTCACCCGCCCTTACAGCTTCAGCAACGCCTTTCTCTGTCAAATCAACATCCGTCCACCCCGTGAAGCGGTTTTCCTTATTCCATGCACTCTCGCCGTGGCGAAGCAAAACAATCTTTTTCATATAGTCTCCTTTCAGTTTTACCTATAGAACACCCGGCTACCTCCTCTTGTTCATGCAATAGCGGACCACATATACCAAAAGTATCAGAAACGCCACCCACACCATGCTGATGACCGGCAGGTAGCGGTTATACAAATATTCCCCTTCCTTCGGGACACGGTTGAAAGTACAGATTATGCAATTACAGCACGCATCGAGTGCATCATGCGAGAATACCGAAAAAACAATGATAGCCACCCCCGCAAGAAGCATCATCAAAGTCCCCCACACCAGCCACTTACCAGCCACGGAAGGATGGAATTGCGAATGAGTGGAATGTACGAATCTAACCATAAACACTTGTCTATTATTACCGGTACAAATGTCCTTCATTTTTAACAATCCGGCAATACCTACTTTTCATCAAAAAGAGAGTCTGCCATCCAATTAGTAGGTAGCCGCGACCTCTATAAACCACGCCACAAGCTAACCCGAAATGGGGAGCGGCACAACACTAAAAGCCCTACATGTAGGTATTTCACGTTCTCCGGCAAAGCCTTTACTTTGCAGCAAACAATTTAATCACTTTATTTACAATGAAAAAGACTGGTGTTTTTTATGGTTCCAGTACCGGAACCTGCGAAGAGTTGGCTAACCAGATAGCCGAAAAGTTGGGAGTTTCCTCCACCGACGTACATAGTGTTGACAAGATGACCGCCGATAAAATCAAGGAATATGAAGTGCTGGTTCTAGGTACCTCCACTTGGGGAGACGGCGAACTGCAGGACGACTGGTATGACGGCGTAAAGGTACTGAAGAGCGCCGACCTTTCCATGAAGTTCGTAGCCTTATTCGGTTGCGGCGACTCCGACTCCTACTGCGACACATTCTGCGACGGCATCGGAGTACTCTACGAGGACCTGAAGGATAGCGGGTGTACCTTCTTGGGCAACAAAGTCAGCACGGACGGGTATTCCTTCTCCTCTTCCATCGCCGTGGTAGACGGTGCATTCGTAGGACTTCCCCTCGACGAAGTGAACGAAAGTAACAAAACCGCCGAACGCATTGACGCCTGGACAGCCGAAATAAAAAGCAAGCTCTAGAAAAGAAACAGACCATCCGTTTACTTTAAACGATGGTCTGCCTGCAATCATGCAGATGATATCTTTTATCTGAACAGATAATGTGTTCCGCCATATCCGCAGGCACATTATCTTTTTTATGCTCTTATACGAACCAGCGAACGTAGCAGAAGTCCTGACGGTGAGGCAGGTCTGCATTCTTCGGGAACATACGGTAAGAAACCTTGAAGCTACCCGCATTTTCCATCTTGTGCTTAGCTTGGAAAGTATAAAGGTTACCTTCTTTCTTCACTACATTGAACGGTTCTACGGAGTAAACATGCTGTTTGCCATCCTGAGCCGTATAAGTAGTCACCAGTTCCAGACCGATAGCATCGTTCAAGCCCTTCTCGTCGATAACATAAGTAATGGTGTATTCCTTACCGCTCTCGATGGAGCCTTTCACCAGGTCTTCGGTCTTTTCGCAAGACACCACTTCAATGCTGTCCCACTTCTCGGCAACTTCTTCCTTCCAAGCAGCTATTTCCTTAGCCTTGGCACAACCGTCGGCAGCCAGCATCTTGAAACGTTTGGCCTCCTTGATGTAGAACTTGTCGTAATAGTCGTCCAGCTGACGCTTCATTGTATAGTGGGGAGCAATCTGTGCGATGGAGTTCTTGATAGTCTTCACCCAACCTTCAGAATATCCCTTCTTGTTGCGTGCATAGAACAACGGCAGAATTTCTTGCTCAAGAATGCTGTAGATAGTAGCGGCATCGAGCTGGTCCTGATGTTCCTGGTTCTGGTAAGTACGCTTTTCGGTCAATGCCCAACCGGCACCTTCACGATAGCCTTCCAACCACCAGCGTCGAGTACGGAGAAGTTTACAACACCGTTCATCAACGCCTTTTCGCCGGAAGTACCGGATGCTTCGAGCGGACGTGTCGGAGTGTTCAGCCAGATATCCACACCTGAAACGAGGCGACGTGCCAACTGCATGTCATAATTTTCCAGGAAGATAATCTTGCCCAGGAACTCCGGACGACGGGAAATCTCAATGATTCTCTTAATCAAGCCCTGGCCGGCACCATCGTGCGGGTGAGCCTTACCGGTAAAGAGGAACTGTACCGGATAGTCGGGGTTGTTCACAATCTTGGCCAGACGGTCGAGGTCGGTGAACAGCAAGTGTGCACGCTTGTAGGTAGCGAAACGGCGTCCGAAACCTATCAGCAGAGCGTTCGGATTGATTTTGTCCAGCAGGGAAACGATGCGTGAAGGGTCACCCTGGTTCTTCAACCAAGTTTCACGGTATTGCTTGCGAACATAGTCAATCAGTTTGTTCTTCATCACCATGCGCGTCTTCCAGATTTCTTCGTCGGACACGTTATAGATAGCCTCCCAAATCTTGGGGTTGGACTGGTCGTAGAGGAAGTTCTCATCAAAATGCGCAGCATAGAGATGTTTCCACTCCGTAGCGCTCCAAGTGGGGAAGTGTACACCGTTGGTAACGTAGCCCACATGGCTTTCTTCGGGGAAGTAACCCTTCCAGATGGAAGCGAACATCTCCTGGGAAACCTTTCCGTGCAGCCAGCTCACACCGTTCACCTCCTGAGAAGTGTTGCAAGCGAATACAGACATACAGAAACGTTCACCCTTGTCGCCCGGATTGTTACGTCCGAGGTCCATCAGGTCGTCCCAGCTGATACCCATTCTTGAAGGATAGCCGCCCATGTACTTGCCGAAAAGGCTTCGTCGAAGTAGTCGTGACCGGCAGGAACCGGAGTATGTACAGTATAGAGAGAAGAAGCACGTACCAGCTCGATAGCCTGGTCGTAAGTCAGACCTTCGGCCACGTAGTCACAGATGCGCTGTACGTTGATTAAAGCAGCATGTCCTTCGTTGCAGTGATAGATATCTTTCTTGATGCCCAGCTTCTTCAGCGTCAGAATACCACCGATACCGAGCAGGATTTCCTGCTTCAAGCGGTTTTCCCAGTCACCGCCATACAGCTGGTGAGTGATGGAACGGTCGAACTCGCTGTTCATTTCATTGTCAGTATCAAGCAGATAGAGAGAGATACGTCCAACGTTCACTCTCCACACATAAGCATGCACGTAGTAGTCCAGATAAGGAACATCCACTACCATCTGCTCGCCCTTCTCATCCAATACACGGTCGATGGGCAACTGGCCAAAGTTCTGTGCCTCGTAATTGGCAATCTGCTGGCCGTCCATAGACAATGTTTGTGTAAAGTAACCGTAGCGGTACAGGAAACCGATTGCACACAAGTCGGCGTTGCTATCGGAAGCTTCTTTCAGGTAGTCACCGGCAAGTACACCCAGACCGCCGGAATATATCTTAAGTACATGGCTCAAACCATACTCCATACTGAAATAAGCCACGGACGGGCGCTTGCTGTCAGGCTTCACATCCATGTATGTGCGGAACTTGGAGTATACGTCATCCATTCTGCGCAGAATAACTTTGTCATTTGCGAGTGCCTCGAGTTTAGCATAACTCATACGTTCCAGCAGAAGTACGGGGTTCTGTCCCACTTCTTTCCAGAGAGCAGGGTCAAGGTCTCTGAACAGTTCGGTGGCTTCATAATTCCATGCCCACCAGATGTTATGTGCCAGTTCAGACAGTTTCTCCAGTTCGGCGGGAATGTGCGATTTCACATTCACATCTTTCCAGTTAGGAGTGTTTACATTACTAACTTTAATCTTCATTGTATGATAACTAATTGATTAATAATTCTTTTATTTTAGTTGACGCTTCATGGCATTGCGCAGTGCAATGTCGTAAGCCTCGTAATAATATTGTATAAAGTGCTTCCACAAAGCCTGCTCTGCCACCTGGCCTGCACGCTTGCGTATTTCCTTGATTTCGGCTTCCGTCTTGGTAGAGAACAAGGCTACGGTGTCCTTGATGCCGTCTGCCACTTCGGAATAGTTATAGTCCGAACGGTGCAGCACTTCCACTCCGTCGTTTATGCCATGCTGGTTTTTCAGGCTGTTCACCCAAAGTCCGAAACCGGCAAGGTCGGTGGTGATGGTAGGCACCCGGAAAGCCACGCTCTCCAGCGGGGTATATCCCCACGGTTCATAATAGGACGGATAGACACTGAGGTCCTCGCCTAAAATCAAGTCATAATAATGCTTGTTGAGGATGCCATCGTGACCATCCTGATAGCAAGGTACAAAAATTACTTTCACCTTATCTTCGGGACGATTGCCCATACCGAGGTATTTCAGCATATCCAGCACCTGGTCGTGCGTCATATTGTGCAGCCAGTGGGTGATGAAAGGACACTGCAACGGTTCGGTGAACTTATCTTTGCTCTTCAAGCGCTTCTGCAAGTCCTCGCGGGGGTCTCCCACCCAGCTGGGCACGTTGACAAACGCCAATACTTTCTTCTTTAAATCTTTATCGCGGTTCAGCCGGTTCAATGATTCCAGGAACACATCGATACCCTTATTTTTGAACTCATAGCGTCCGCTGGTACCGATAATCAGCGTATCGTCGCCCAAGTCCTCACCCAGTAGGCAGTTTGCCACACGCAGCATGGTGGAACGGGCACGTTTGCGCTTGCCGGTAAAGGTGGCGCCTTTCGGTACAAAATCATCTTCAAAACCGTTCATCAGCACAACATCCGCAGGCTTGTCAAGCAATTCCCTGCATTCGTTGTTTGTGATTTCGCTCACAGTGGTGAAACAGTCCACATAGTGGGCCGTCTGCTTTTCAATGGAATGTTTGGACTGCATGTTCAGCTCCTCCGCCATCTGGTCGCCGTTGTAGGCGAAAAGATAATCGTAAAGCGGCTTGTTGTTGCCAGCTATGGAGCGGCCGATGGACGTGGCATGGGTGGTGAAGATAGTCCCTATCTCGGGAACGGCAGACTGAAGATAGAGGGCGGCCATGCCGGTCATCCACTCGTGTGCCTGGAACACCACTTTGTCCGTTTCCGTCAAATTATAGCGATAGAAGCTCTCTATCACCTTGCCGGTAGCGAAAGCAAACATGGATGCTTCGTCATAATCACCATATCCATGCAGTGAATCCACCTGATAGCGGTTCCACATTTCTGTATAAATCTCATTTTTTTCTGCAAAGAACGGTTGGAAATCAACCAATATAACAATAGGTTCTCCCGGAATGTTCCAGCGACCTACGCGGACGGAAAGATTGTCTTTCAACGCTGCATGTTTTTTCCACGCTGCACAAAGGTTATCAGACTCAATGAACAAAGGGTTCTCTTTTCCCTGCCAGAAATCCGGCCCTATAAAGAATAATCTATCGCGAAATTTAGTCTGTAAAGTATTTGCCCTTGTAGACAAAACTGTATAGATACCGCCTACTTTATTACACACTTCCCAACTCGCTTCGAAGATGTAATCGGGGGTAAGTAGTTCTTTAGTCATATTATGTTATAATCTCTTTATCTTAATTACGGCTGCAAAAGTACGTATTATTCTTTGAAAAATAGCCTTTTAATCGAAAAAACTGATTAAATATGCATAAACAATCGTTTGCGGAATGTCATAGTTTAGCCACAAAAGCCCCATTGACTCGCCCATCCATGCATTTTTCGTCTAAAATTCCCGAAGTTTCAAAAAAGAATTTCTGGAGTTTTCAGTTGAAGCCCCAGGAATTTAAACAAAAAACCCCAGGGATTTCAATTGTAAATCCCTGGGGTTTATTTTCTTATAATCCGGATTATACCATCAATGCAGCTACCAGCGCCAAAATAGCGTAGAATTCAGGAAGCGCGGCGTAAATCATTGTATTGGTCTGTACGTCGTGTCCCTGGGAGATACCCACAATACCGCTAGCACAAATCTGTCCCTGACGGATAGCGGAGAACAGACATACCAGTCCGACACCCAATCCGATGCCCAGCATCAAAGGACCGTCCGTAGCAAAATCCTTGCCCATGGACATCAGGAAAGCCACGAAGCCGTAAAGTCCCTGCGTAGCCGGAAGGGCCGACAAAATCATATAACTTGCTGACTTGGAAGGGTCTTTCTTCAACGCACCTTCTGCCGCACTACCGGCGATAGTTGTACCGAAGCAACTGCCAATTCCTGCAAGGGCCAACATCAGGCCCAGACCGAGATAACCTAAAATTTCATTCATAATGTTTCTATTTTTATTTGTTTTTTAATTTGTTTATTTCTTTACTACTGTAAAAGGTTTATAGGCTTCGCCCTTACCTTCGTAACCGGAATTCTTGAAGTATTCCACAAATGTCAGACGGAGCGGGTGTACAAAGGCACTCAGACAAGACATGGCAATGTTCAGCGTATGCCCGAATATCAGTATCAGACCGCAGAACAGCATCCCAGGGCCGGACCTGCAGCATCGTTCACCATGAAGGCAAGCTGGTTGAACACGCTCCAAGCATACCGCCTGCCAAGCCGAGGCATAGAGACGGATGTAGGAAAGTATATCGCCCATCAATCCGGTTGCCATGTTATAGGTATCCCATACTCCGGCACCGATGTTGACAAATACATTCCGGTGGATATTGTTCAGCAGGTAGATACCGATGGCGGAAACACCGCCAATCACGATAAATGCCCACGTAGACACGTCTTCCGAAATTATCTTGAAGAAGGAAAGTCCGCCGGTGCAGATAAATCCCACCACCAGCAACAGCCATCCCCAGGCACTGAGCGACTCCTTGAAGCCGAAACGAACGGTCTGTCCCACGGCCTTCACCGTCATGGCAATGCAGATGTGCACCGCACCGATAATCAACGCCAGCAGCATTTGCTTGTCATAGGTAGTCTCACCTATCTTACCCACAATCATGAATTCCTTCAGTTTGGCGGGTATCTCCAGGTCAAAGAGGCTTACACCGAAGAAGGTTCCCAATATGGCACCGATGACGGACGTAAATATACCCAACGTAATCACCAGGTTCATCATGCCTTTCATGGACTTGGACATCTTCCTTTTCAAAATGAACCCGAGTGCAATCAGTACCAGACCGTAGCCCGCATCTCCCATACAGAAAGCAAAGAAGAGCGAGAAGAATGGCGCAAGTATCGGTGTCGGGTCGAACTCGGCATATTCGGGCATACCGTACATTTTGGTAAGCACTTCGTACATGCGTGTATAGGCGTTGTTTTTCAGCTTGATGGGAGCATTGTCCTCGCGCTTGGCAGCCCTTATCTCATAATAAGTGCCGCTTTCATCGAGAAGTTTCCTCACATCCGCCTCGCAGTCTTCGGGAATCCAGCCTTCCATCAACACTACGGCACCTTCTGCCATATGTTCGCTGTTCAGCTTGACTTTCAGCAGGTCTATCTCTTCCTGGAGCTGTAGGTTGTACTTCTCCAACGTGCAGTAATTCGCTTTGCAGAATTCTTTCAATCCGGCATGTGCCTGCACAAGGGCCTCTTCCGTATCGGCTTTCTTCCGGCTCAGTTCGGAGAGGCTGAGTGAAGGCAGACGGAGCGGTTCCACATCCAGTTCTACCGGTTGGGGAGTGACGGTCACGAAATAAAGATGTCCGCCGTTCTCTTTCACCACGATGGCATTGTAGTCCTCTGCCCACGCTTCGTTATAGTCTTTCTCCGGGCAGGTATAGAACTGCACGAACCAACCAGCATCTTCCAGCTTGCGGATGGCTCTCCAATCGAAATCGCCCCAGACTTCCATCTGCGCCACATCCTTGTCGATGGCGGGAATCTGCTGGTTCAAGTCTTGTATCCGCGCCTGCAAGTCCTCGTAGAATTTCACCAGAGCATCGGCCGACAACTCTTTATGCACCTTTTCTTCCGGCTGTTTGTCTGCAGGGTGTGCATGCTCTGAAGCATATTCTTGTAGAGCGTACGCTTCTGCATGAATTGCTGCAAGGTGTCGTCCATCTCGCCGCACTGCCTTTCCACAACGTGCACCACGCCCAGTTCCCGGATTTGTGCCAGAAATGCTTCGTACTCCTTATGATACACAAGGAACGTGAGCTTCTTCATTTTCGTAATCATGCCTCTGCCTCCTTCCTTTTCTCCTGATGGGATTTCATGATTTTCTGCGATGACTTGGAAAGGTTCTCCTCGTCTTCCATAAACCGCTTGATTTTGCGCAGAGCATCCTGATAACCCGGAATCTGTACTTTCTCAAAAAGATTCACCTTCTGGGTGGTCTTTTTACGCGCATGTTCCAACAAGTTCAACTTGGCAACAGTAAATTCACGCTCGATGGCAGTATGTGCCAGTGACTTAAGCAAATGCAGCCCGTCTGCATACCATTTGGGCGCATTGAACAAGCTGTAAGGGCGTATCTCGAAATCTACATTCTCGAGCAACGGCACCCGTACACCGGCAATCTTCTTTACACCGAGATGAACATCGCTGACCTTTATCAATGAAGCGTCGAACTCATTCCAAAGGGCGAACATGGCTTCGTAAGCTTGGATTTCCTTTTCCAACCTCGCGTCCAACGCGGCAGCGTCTCCCTTGCAGCGCTTCACTTCCATACGCAGGGCACTCTCCTTATTCTTAATAATGGGGAGTGTACGCACGCGCACCTTCAGTTGCTTTTCGAGTTGCTGAAGCGAGGTTTTGTTATATTGAAACTTAATAGCCATTTTATTTACGATTTAACGATTTACGATTAGACGACTGAAGCTACTCAATTTCTCAATTTACAGATTTACAATTTCAGTAATATCAATCGTAAACCGTAAATCGTCTAATCGTACATTTATTTAGTTTGCTTTCGGCCAGAACTGGTCCACAAGCTCTTTCTTGATATTCACCTCTTCCGGACGGAAATACTTGCCGAACAGACTCCATGCCACATCGAGCATCTCTGTGGTATCGAGGTTGACATCGATGGCCAGTAGCTGGTTGGAGTAGTCCTTGGCAAAGGCAAGGGTACGTTCGTCGTAGTTCGTCAGGTCGAAACCGTTTTCAAGCTTGGTTTTGGCGTTGGCGGCATCGGCGTACAGACGTACGGCGCATTCATCACCTGCGGATGGTCCTTACGTGTCTTTTTGCCCGTAACAAGCTGTTTCAGACGGGACAAGGAACGGAACGGGTCAACGATAACCTTACCGATGTCGCTGTCACGACGGAGGAACAACTGGCCTTCCGTGATATAACCCGTATTGTCGGGCACGGCATGCGTAATGTCGCCACCGGACAGAGTCGTCACCGCAATAATCGTGATGGAACCGCCGCTTGGGAACTGCACCGCCTTTTCGTATATCTTCGCCAAGTCCGAATAAAGGGAACCCGGCATGGAGTCCTTCGAAGGAATCTGGTCCATACGGTTGGATACGATGGCGAGCGCATCGGCGTAGGAAGTCATATCCGTCAGCAGCACCAGCACCTTTTCATTATTGTTTACAGCAAAATACTCGGCCGCCGTCAGTGCATATCCGGAATCAGCAGACGCTCTACCGGAGGATTCTCGGTGGTATTCATAAAGCTGACGATACGGTCGAGCGCACCGGCATTGGAGAATACGTTCTTGAAGTAAAGGTAATCATCGTTCGTCATACCCATACCGCCAAGGATAATCTTGTCAGTCTCCGCACGCAGAGCCACATTCGCCATCACCTGGTTGAAGGGCTGGTCGGGGTCGGCAAAGAACGGAATCTTCTGTCCGGACACCAGCGTATTGTTCAAGTCGATACCTGCAATACCGGTTGCAATCAGTTCCGAGGGCTGCTTACGGCGCACCGGATTCACAGATGGACCGCCAATTTCCACCTCCTCGCCTTCAATGGCCGGACCACCGTCGATGGGGTCGCCAAAGGCGTTGAAGAAGCGTCCGGCAAGCTGCTCGCTCACTTTGATTGTAGGAGCCTTGCCCAAGAATACTACCTCTGCATTGGTGGGAATACCTTCCGTACCCTCAAACACCTGCAAAGTCACTTCGTCGCCGGCAATCTTCACCACCTGGCCAGCTTGCCGTTTACGGTCGCCAACTCGTCATACCCCACTCCGGTTGCCTTCAGCGAACACGTAGCTTTCGTAATCTGAGTAATCTTGGTATATATTTTTTGAAATGCTTTTGTTGCCATCTATTTATTTACAATTTAGCAATTTACTATTTACTATTTAAATCTCTGCCATCCTATTCTACTATTTTCCTATCTACAACCTCCGTACACCTGCATCCGCAAGGCAAATAGTAAATTGTAAATAGTCACATAGTACATCCTTAGGCTTTACGTTCCTCAACCAGTTCCTGCAACTGCTTATGGAACTTGTCGTATTCTTCCGACTTAAACTTCGAGTAGTTCATCTGCTTACAGATGTTAATCATTTTCTTGAAGTAATCCATTACTTCGTTGAAGTTGTCGAACTCAAATTCTGTATGACAGATTTCTATTACCATATTCAGAATCTCCTCCTGACGCTCCATCGGGGTCACGGCATCAATTTCATCAAAGGCATCCTGCTGCAGAATAACGAAGTCAATCAATTCCGATTTCCAGAAAGTCACGTGATACTCTACGGGCACACCGTCGTCACCCAAGATGTTGATTTGCTCGGCAATCTCCTTACCACGCTGCAAACGGGTCTTGATTTCATTCACCTTGCCAATCCACTCACCGTTGATGTGCTTGGTGATATACTCTTCAAATTCAGGGTATTCTATATATTTGGAATACGAGTCAATCGGGTTTACGGCAGGATAACGCTTCTTGTCGGCACGGTCTTGCTCAAGGGCATAGAAGCAGCGTGCCACCTTCTTCGTATTCTCGGTTACCGGCTCCTTCAAGTTACCACCGGCAGGCGATACCGTACCGATGAAAGTAATGGAACCGGACTCGCCGTTGTTCAGCTTCACATAACCCGCACGGCCGTAGAAGTTGGAGATGATGGAGGACAAGTCCATCGGGAAGGCATCGGGACCGGGCAACTCCTCCATACGGTTGGACATCTCGCGTAATGCCTGCGCCCAACGTGAAGTGGAGTCCGCCATCAGCAGTACCTTCAATCCCATGCTTCGGTAGTATTCTGCAATCGTCATAGCCGTGTAGACAGATGCCTCACGGGCAGCCACCGGCATGTTCGAAGTATTGGCAATGATAATCGTACGTTCCATCAGCTTCCGTCCCGTATGCGGGTCAACCAATTCGGGGAATTCTGTAAAGATTTCCACAACCTCGTTGGCACGCTCACCGCAGGCAGCGATGATTACGATGTCCGCTTCCGCTTGTTTTGAAATGGCATGCTGAAGCACCGTTTTTCCAGTACCGAACGGACCGGGGATAAAACCCGTACCACCTTCCACAATCGGGTTTACGGTGTCGATTACACGCACACCGGTTTCCAGCAATTTGAAAGGACGCGGTTTTTCCTTATAGTTGGTCATGGCGCGCTTCACGGGCCATTTCTGTATCATGTTCACCCGGATGTCATTACCTTCGCTATCCGTCAGCACTGCAATGGTATCCTCAATGCTGTAATCACCTTCCTTTGCAATTGATTTCACGGTGCACACACCTTTCTGTTCAAAAGGCACCATGATTTTCAGAGGTTGGAAGTTTTCGTCCACTTGTCCCAGCCAGGCAGCGGCTTCCACTTGGTCGCCCACCTTTGCCAAAGGCACAAAATGCCATTTGCTTCCTTTATCCAGCGGATAGGTATATTGCCCGCGTTTCAAGAAAACACCGTCCATCTTATCGAGGTCGTTTTGCAGACCGTCGTAGTTTTTCGAAAGCATACCGGGCCCCAGTGTTACTTCGAGCATATGTCCGGTAAACGCAGCTTCGGCCCCCACTTTCAGTCCGCGGGTACTCTCAAATACCTGCACGTAGACCTGGGTACCTACTACCTTAATCACCTCCGCCATCAACTTGTCTCCTCCGGTCGAGATATAACAAATCTCATTCTGCGCTACCGGTCCGTCGACGACGAGGGTCACCATGTTGGCTATTACGCCACTAACAGTTCCTTTTGTTGCCATATATTTTTAGTTGTTTATTTTATCTGAATTCTGCGGGTATCTGCACCTCGTCTTTCAAGGCAGCGATAATGCTGCGGAACAGTTGGTTACCCTTCTCTTTATCCAACGAAATCCACCGTTCTATCATCTCCAGCTGTAGCAGGAAGACAAACAGACGTTCCACGGTAAAGTAATCGAAGAATGTGGCCTCCTCCATCCAGTCCCAGCGAAGCTGGTCCAGTTTCTTTTCCCGGTCCACCAGTTCCTCCGTCTCACTGATTTTCACCAGCTGCTCCAGATAATCCACCTCAGTACCAGACCGAAGTCACGGGCATTGGAAGTACGCAGAGCCTCGCACACTTCCGTATCACCCACAATCAGCGGAGCAATGTCCAGCTTGAACTTACGTGCTGTGAGCGCCACCAATATATTATTGAGAGTGAGGTTGAAGCCAAACCAGGAAGACACAAACTGATTCCTGGATTCCATAGCATAGGCGTAATAGAGCGCTGCCAGGCGGTCTTCATACAAGAAACCGTCCTCGGCAGGCAGGCTGAAATATTCGGAAATGAACGTAGAGAGATAAGATGGGAATACACTGTCAGAGACTTCGTCGCCATCCTTCAGTTGTGAGATATATTCCACCAGTTCCTCCGACGAATAGTTTCCGCGCGGGTCGATGGCAGCATCCTTATCCTTCAATAGTTTCAAGACATTCGCATTATCGAATTTCAGATAAAACAAATCTATCAACTTTTTATCATCTTCCGACAAGGCAGGATATAGTTCCGTCTTGAAATCGGCTACTGTATAGCTCAGTTTACTGTCTTCCAGAGTAAGTTCAGGCAAACCGGCTACCAAGTAATAGTATTTACTCATAATCCTGTGGGAGTTTTTAGAACAGCATTTCCACTAATTGCGGACGCAGGAATTCCTTGAAGTAATTCATAAATTCTTCTTCGCCAAAGTTCACCTTGTACGAACCATCGGCAGGCGATACGGAGAACAAGGTTTTGATGCCATTCACTTGCTCAATCTTCACACCCTTGTCCAGCAGGTCTTTCGCCTTCGCTGCGAAATATTTTGTCAAGCCTTCCGCATCGGCAGTAGAGATAACGATTGGTTCGTTCACACTCCATTTGGACGCCAATGCAACGATGAAGGCATTAAGATAATCCTTGTTTGCAGCAAATGCCTTTACATCGGCATTCACAATGTTGTCCGTCACCAACGTAGCGATTTCGGACTTCAGAGCATTCACAGCCTGACCGGCAAACAACTTTAATTCAGATTTTGTATTCTCTGCCAGTTCATCGGCAGACTTATGAGCGGTAGCCACGATAGAATCCGCTTCCTTGTGAGCATCCTCTATAATTCTCTTGGCTTCTTCCTGAGCTTTTGCGATAAGTTTCTGTGCCTCTTCGTTTCCTTTCTCTACGCCTTCGCGGTAGATCTTATCGGTCAGCTCTTGAATCTTGTTTTCCATATTTGCAGGAGTTATTATATGATTTATATTACAATATTAATTGCGTGATTTTTTCCCTTCCTATTAGATTCACGCCAAATTTACAAAAATCCATTTGATATTGAATAGAAAGAAAAGGAAGAAAAGTTCTTGCTCTTCCAAAAAAAACTCATTTTACACCAACTTTGTTCTGTAATGATAACAAAAGAATGACAAAAGAAGCAGAAAAATACGTATGCAACAACGCATGACAGGGATTAAGGGGAGCAGTTCCGGAGGTATATAAACGAACAAAGCCTCCGTATCCTTATCAGACACGGAGGCTTCTTCTGAAAACGGCGACTACCTACTCTCCCACTGTTACGCAGTACCATCGGCGTGACCGGCTTAACTTCTCTGTTCGGAATGGGAAGAGGTGGAACCCCCGGTGCTGTAGTCACCTGAATAAGGCAGACATGATGAGAAAAAAGTAAAGTGTCCATATATTGCTGAACGTATATACCTCCATACACGGAAGGCAAAAAGTGGACGGGCAATT
>ENA-OQCX01000712-OQCX01000712.1-human-gut-metagenome-genome-assembly--contig:-NODE-712-length-16909-cov-2.504707_pt1 | contig 16909 bp, 14 predicted proteins | sample MGYA00242762_ERZ504587 | MGnify/ENA primary metagenome ERZ504587 (study PRJEB26092, sample SAMD00036337) | human gut metagenome | host: Homo sapiens | study: EMG produced TPA metagenomics assembly of... | reverse complement strand
TGCGTTCGGGTGCTCCGCTTGAGGTTATTGAGAACCTGCAGGAAATGGAAGATGAAGGCGAGATTTATGAAAGTATTGAAGATATTTGGCCTGATTATCCCAGCAAAGAAGATTTCTTCTTTAATGAGGAAGAATATTAATAGCCTACAGATAGGTTAAATAATTGAATATCAACGCGACAGACAAAGATAATTTGTTTGTCGCGTTGGTGTTTTAAGGCCTTTTAAGGTGTGGTTTGTTTGTCTAAATTACGGTTTTTCCTCTCAAAACCGGAGTTTGTTTGTCTAAAATACATTACCTTTGCTTCTCCTCAGGAATATTAAAATAGGAGGAAAAAGCATATGGGAAGACCAAAAAGACTATATCCGTTGGGTAAATATCGTCTTCGCACTCCGAAGGTGATAGATAAAGAGAAAGCCTATCCTATTGAGTTGGAATATACTTGGAACAGACAAATAATCCGTAAGACTACAAATGTCTTTGTTAAGTTGCGGACTGGAATCAGAACGGTAATCAGGGACGGGGTGAAATTCGTGTTAGTTATGGTAGTGAGTTTAAACGGCTCAATCAACTCTTGTTATCACGTGTTGAACGTATAGATTCTCAACTGGCAGAGTATAACGAGAAACATCCTAATCAGATTACTGCTGATGTTATATCCGGTTTCCTCTCAGACAAACCTCTTTCACGTCGTGATCAAGGAAAAGATTTTGTTGAATTCACATTGGAGCGTCTTTCTTCCGATTATTCAAGAAATAGAATAGGAAGGAGTCGATATGAGAACGGAAGAAGTTGCATGAATATCTTCCAGACTTTTTTAAGAGCTACCAAGCAGGCGACATGTGGAAACGATTCTATCTATGTGGGTGATGTAACACCTGAATTGTTGGATAGTTATATTGCTTGGCGTAGAGAAGTCAAACAGAATACCGATGCTACGATAAACCATTCACTGACACCGATATTGAAAGCTTGTGCTTATGCATGTGAAATGAATATCATGGAACCCGCTATAAATGCGAGGATTCAAGATATGCGTATCATTACCAAAACTTCATTATCTGAGGAAGAGAGTGAATTTGACGGTAAGAGTTTGAATAAAGAACAAATGCAGGCTCTCATGGAATATTACAAAACCTGTCAGGAACCACGCAGAAAAGAGTTTCTTGAAATGTTTTTCTTTGCTTTTCATGCTTGTGGACTGCGGGTTGTAGATGTAATGACATTGCAGTGGGGACATGTAAATTTTGAAAAGAAAGAATTGAGGAAGATTATGATAAAGACAAACAAACGCCATGTGATTCCTCTTACAGAGCCTGCTATACATATTTTGAGGCAGTGGCAAGAAAAACGTGAAGGCTGCCGCTATGTGTTTAATCTGGTAAAGGAAAATCTGGAACTTGATGATGAGGAAGCTCTTTATAAGGCTCGTAATAACGCAACCAAATGTATTAACCAGTCTTTGGCAGTGGTAGGAGAACAGATTGGGTTACCTTTCAACTTGTCAATGCATGTGGCCAGACATACATTTGCTGTGTTTGCTTTGAATAAAGGTTTGTCTATGTCTGTAGTCAGTCGTCTTCTTGGACATGGAAGTACGGATGTCACAGAGAAGGTCTATGCCCGCTTCCTTCCGGAAACACTGTCCTCGGAAGTGGCGCGTCTAAAAGATGAATTTGCTTCACTTGAGATAATATAATTATCATTAATTTATAGTAGTTTGTTTTTGAACAAATAATTAAATGTGTTTTATGTTAAGAGTAATATTTTTGATTATTGGTATTTGTGTCATCATACTTGCTTTATCTTTTGTTTTTAAGAAACATGCAAGAACGATACTTTGGTCAAGTGCAATAACTTTATTCGCTGGTACTCTATTACTTATCGGAATTGGAGTTATAAATCCCGTTGGTGAGGATAAAACCGGTTCTGTAGAATTTTGGGGTGCTATCATCACTTTGATTTCCGGAGCAGCTTTAGCTTTCTGTGCGGAGAAACTAAAGGAGAAAAATAATAGGAAAATAACCGAAGTGAAAAATGAAGCACTCATTGAGGATTCTAAACAGGAGGAAAATCCCGTATGCAATGAAGGAGAGGTCGTTTTGCCGAAAATATTAGATACAGATACAGCCAGAAAAGTTTTTGCCAAGGCAATAGAAGCCGGATATATTACGGAATGTGGCAGCTTTTATAAATGGAATAATTCAAAGGTTCTTCTGGCATATATGTGTGGTAGGATATATTGTGGAGACAAACCGAATTATTCTAAAATAGAAGAAAAAACGTTCTGGAAATTCGGAAGACAAGATATGTTCCCAGATGCTGAATTAAAAGTTTTGTTTCAAATACAAGATTTGGGACAGTCAAGAGCTAATAGAAAAGATGCAATAGTCCCATTTAAATCAGAAGAAATAGATAAATTTTTTGAGTAGCAGGTGTGCTACTCTTTTTTGTTCATTATCAGTAAGTTGCAATTCTAATCTTAACTTCATCCTAATACCAGTCCTAACATATCCTAATCTATCCTAACATCATCCTAACATGTTAGTCTAACTTATCCTAACTTTTAAGCCCCTAAGGACTTGCTAAATTCGCAGTGGTTACGGACGATGTGCACAATCGTACCGTGACAAATAACCCGGCTTAAGATCCGAATGTGCATAAGGAAGTTTAAGCCATAAAACTGTAGAATATGGCTGATGTTAAATTAGAAAAAACTCCGTGCGATCGAGAACTTATAGAAAAGATTCTCGCCATATTGGAAAAGCATGAAAAATTAATTGCCGCAGTTTTTGTCAGACAAACATAAATTGTATGATAATAAAACTTTGATGGCAAAACTAGGGTGAGAGAGAAGTATCTGAAGAAGTTGCGTGACAACGGTTATCTCGGCTACTCGCGTGAAGGTGATAAATACTGGTACACGCAGGAAGACGTGGACCGCTTTCTGCGTCGTTTCCATTATGAAGCTTTCGCTATTGGCGATGAACTTCCAAAACAGGAAGGAGGTGGTTATGTTTGATACTCTTCATTTGACCAACATGCTCCGTTTGGAAGTGGAAAGTATTCCGGAAACAGGTCTTCCATTGGATGCCTTTCCGGACAAAGTACAGGAGATTATCCTCAACCTTGCCAGATACGAAAATTTTAATGTGGAATATACTGCGTCTATTATTCTGTCTGCCGTTGCTACTGCAATAGGTAATTCTTGTCATATCCGTATAAAGGGAGAGTGGAAGACTTGCCCTTCCCTTTATATGATGTTGGTAGGTCGTCCCGGGCTTGGAAAGATCCTCCCCTCGGTTTTATTTTATAAGCCGATAAATGAGTATGATGACCTGCTGCATGAGAAATATAACGAAGAATACGATGAATATGAGAGAGCCATGTCAGCAGTTAAGCACGGTACTGACGGGGAAGAGCGGTTGCTCAAAAAGCCTAATTTTATAACTACTGTCATTTATGATTCTACTCCTGAGGCGATGATGAATATTCATCAGCATAATCAGCGCGGAATAACATTGGTAGTCGATGAAATTCTGGCTTTGTTCAATTCCGTTAAAAGGTACAACAGCAAGAACAACCTCATCGAAGATTTGCTGACAGCTTATAGCGGACAGCCGTTAAAGATTATCCGCAAGTCAGAATCACGTCCTGTTCTAATCAAGAATCCATGTATAAATGTCATCGGTTCAGTACAGACAAATATGCTGCAGGAAGTCTTCCGTACAGAATTTCTTGCCAACGGATTGCTTGATCGCTTTCTGTTTGTCTATCCTAAAAACCGGAAGATATCCGGATGGAGAAGGGAAGAAAGAAATACACTCCGTCCTGACATCATGAATCAATGGAGAACAATAATCAACAGAGTTCTCAGTATCCCTTGTATTCTTGATGACAAAGGAACAACGGTAAATCCACGTATCCTTACAATGTCTGATGATGCGGAAGAATGCTTTTATGAATGGTATAATGGAATAATTGATGCAGTAAATGCCATTGAGGACGATGCCGATGTTGAAAGCCGCAAGATGAAACTCAACGGGCATGTAGCACGTCTTTCCCTGTTGTTCCAGGTAATGAAATGGGCTGCTGATAGTGGCGATATGCAATATGTCGAACAGGATTCCGTGGAATCAGCAATCCGTATGATTGATTATTATGAGGAAACATACCGGAGGATTCAGGAAACCATTGTCACAAACAGTATTGGTGAAACGAAGGAAGCCTGGCTTTCTTTGCTAGGAGAGAGGTTTACTTCTGGGGATGCAGTTATTGCCGGTAGAAAAGTTGATATGTCCAGACGATCTGTTTATTATGCGCTTGACCAATTGTGTCGGCTTCAGCACCCTCTTATAGAGAAGCTTCAGCATGGAGTTTATCGTAAACTTATGACAGAAAACACTGATGCACCTTGCACTATTGCACTTTCATCCCGTAAAGAAACTGTGCAATCTTCTCAAAGTGCAAAAGTGCAGAGTGCAACAACACTAAAATCAGAGAACCATGGGTGAATACAGATTTCATTTACAGAAATACAAACCCGGAACCAAGACTACTTGTCCGAGTTGTGGTAAAAGCCGATGTTTTGTCAGGTATATTGATGAATTGGGCAGCATTATCTTTCCAAACAATGTCGGTAAGTGTGATCATGAGAACAGTTGTGGCTACCACTATACACCCAAAGAATATTTCAAAGATAATCCTGATAAATTGGAAATGAATGTGGATAATGGTAAGCCACTGCTTTCAGCCTCTTATAAGTCTGTAGATAAAACATCCGTTTATATTACCCCTTCGTATATTCCTTCATCTTATGTGTTAAGGAGTCAGTCACATTATTCAATAAACCCTTTGTATCAATATTTCTGTCGCGTATTTGGTGAAAGTGAAACAAACATGTTATTTGACATGTATCGTATAGGAACATCTGCAAAATGGGGAGGTTCAACAGTCTTCTGGCAGATAGATATAAACGGACAAGTAAGAACCGGTAAGGTAATGTGCTATAATGCCGAGACTGGCCATCGGGTTAAAGAGCCTCAGGCTTTTGTCAGCTGGGCACATTCCGAGTTAAAGTTGCAGGATTTCCATTTGAAGCAGTGTTTGTATGGAGAACATCTTCTAAAAAAATCATTGTCTCCGGTAATGCTGGTGGAAAGTGAAAAGACCGCTGTTGTAATGAGCCATTTTATCCCCGATTATATATGGCTGGCAACAGGTGGAAAGAACGGTTGTTTCAATAGTGAAGCCATGCAGGTCCTCAAAGGCAGGGAGGTTACTCTCATCCCTGATTTAGGAGCAACCGAACAATGGAAAGAAAAGTCTGCTTTGTTGTCTGGAATATGCAAACGGGTTGTTGTGTCCAATGTTTTGGAATGTACATCCGATGAAGTGCAACGCAGCCAAGGATTGGACATTGCAGACTTCTTCCTGTATTCACCATCAAAGAGGCAGATACTCCATCAGATGATACAACGTAATCCAGCATTGCAGTTGCTCATTGATGAATTTGATCTGGAACTTATTGAATAGTAAAGGAACTTGTTCCATGGATTTATAGAAAGTCCATAACACAATAAGGACTTTTTGCCTACAGGCAATAAAATCCGGTCATTGTCCCGCAGAGCGACTGGCATAAGAGCAAGCTCAAATATTAATCATTTATCAAAAGAATACCATATATGAATACAGATATTAAACAGGCTATGCATGTTGAAGCCGGGAAGTCATTCGGCACAGCAGAGGCGAATGAAAACGAAAGGCATTGGAATGACGACAAGATTGACAGAAAGAATCAGGATCCGACCAATCACTATGACAAGACCCGAATGAAACTGAATTTTGAGATTGGGCCGATGGGAAAGTTCATCCGTTGGGATATCAAGAGAAATCGCTTGAAGTCCGTTTGCAGGAACGGTTGACTGAACTGGGCTGGAAGCCTTTCAAGCCGGACAGCAAAATTCAACCAAACTGTTGTGCGAAATTTATCTTCGGAGGCAATCATGACCGTACGCTTGAGATGGCATTTGGGACCCAAACCGTAAATCTGGAAAAGGGTGCAGACAACAGCCATCTCCAGCGATGTCCGGAAATCGAACAATGGGCAAAAGATGTCTATGACTGGTGCGCCAAACGGTACGGACAGGAAAATATCATCGGCTTCCAGGTTCATCTTGATGAGAGCAGCCCACATATCCATGCCTTGATTGTTCCTGTCGGACAACGAGCCAAAAGCGGACGCGAATGCGTTATGTGGTCGGCTAAGTTCGGGAAGAGCCGTTATGGGTATGGCCATATTCTTCGGGAAATGCACACCTCACTATATGAAGAGGTAGGGAGCAAGTACGGGCTGGAACGTGGTGACAGTATCGAAGGCCGGAACGTCAGCCATCTTGGTAAACGCGATTATATCCGGAAACTGTCCAAAGATGCGAAACAGGCGGAGAAAGCAGTCAAGGGGCTGCAGACTATGACACGGAGATTGGAAGCACAGATATTCAGGTCTCAATCCCAACTTGAAGAAATTGAGAAGTCTCTGGCTTCCGGCAAAATCGTTCTTCAGGAATATGAAATTCAAAAGACCAGGATACAAAAACAGATTTCCGAATACCAGTCAAAGCTTGAAGACAAGGCATGTAAGCTTCAAGAAAAGGAGCAGGAACTGGAGCAGATGACAAAGAATATAGACCATCTCGGTAGAGTGGCGCAACCTTTCCGCAATCACAAAATAGATTTTGAGCCGCCACGAATCACTGGTAAACCTCCGATATTCGGTGTTGACAAATGGATTGAAGAACAGAACAGGTCTATCGCCAGCCGATTCGTGAAGATTGTCCGTCAGATTGAAGAACTGTATCTGAAGGATGCCGAACAGCAAATACAGGCGGTGCAGAATAATGCGTTGCTGGACTATCGGGAGTTTAAATGGCTGCAACAGGAGTATGCACGACTGACGGCTCTCAATAAGAATCAGACAGAACAGATGCAGACGTTTCTTGACCAGCTGGCTGAGCCTTCTGTGCGGGAACGAATCTTCTCTATCGCTGATGCTTTGATTGGCGGACAACCTGTTGCTGTTTCATCCGGCGGAGGCGGTGGCAACGCCGACTCCGACCTTCGCTGGGACGGAAAAAGGCCGGATGAGGAGGAAGAAAGCTACAGATTTAGGTGCATGACGACAGCTATAACAATGGTAATAAAAAGCAAAAAGTCACGTACGAGAAGCAGATAGTTACGATATAATTATTATTCCCACATAATGATATTATTATCAGACTGCTTTGATGATTATCATTTTATGTATAACTTTGTACTGTTAATATAACATGAAACAATATGGCGAAAATAGAATGCTCAAATCGGTTGCGTGTAATTTTGGCTGAAAAAGAAATAACTAATCGCTGGTTGGCAGAACAGATGGGTGTCACAGATATGACTGTTTCACGATGGAAAACTAATAAGGTACAGCCATCAATGGCCCAATTTGTTGAGATTGCCCAACTACTTAAAGTAGATATTAAAGATCTTATTGAGGCTGATTTTAATTATGATATAGAATAATTACTTTAGTTAAGAGGTGCACTGAAACGGCAATTAAGATGTTAAAAATGTATAATATATGAATCTGTTACAGATAGACATATGCGAAAATGAAATTTTTGAACAATCCCCCAATCTGCTATCAATGTTGCTCATAGATCGCACTTTAAGTTCAGAAAATAGTCAAGTTAATATTTTTTGGGCGACAAACAATTATGCCGATTTGGGTGTTGGCTATCAGTATAGCGATCAAATAACTTTAGAGGCTATTACTGGCAAAAATGAAGAGGTAATCAAGCCTCGGGCTGTCAAAAGCCGTGAAATGCAACAGCAACGTAGTCGTGAAATGGCAGAAGTTTTCACTCCGTCATGGATCTGTAACAAACAAAATAACTTGATTGACAATACTTGGTTTGGAAGGGAAAATGTATTTAATATAGAGGTGGATAATCCTGACGGTTCACATTCGTGGATCCCTTCAGATAAGAAAATCATATTTCCTGAAGGTAAAACTTGGTATGATTACATCAATGAGAATCGCCTTGAAATTACCTGTGGAGAGGCTCCCTATCTGGTGAGCCGATATGATTCCGTAACTGGAGAACCTATCCCGATAGAAAGAAGGATAGGATTACTTGATAGAAAACTTCGCATCGTCGGGGAAAATACGCAGACGTCAAGCGAATGGCTAAAAGCTGCCCAGTCGGCCTTTATGAGTGTTTATGGTTACGAATGGCAGGGAGATAATCTTTTTCTTGCTCGGGAATCTCTTTTGTATACTTTCATAGACTATTACAAAGCAAAGTTTGGCAAAAAGCCACAACTCAAATCGTTGCAAAATATTGCTTCCATCATCTCATGGAATATTTGGCAAATGGACGGTTTGAAAGGAGTAATTCCGGGAAGCTGCCATAGTGTACAACAAACAGTCCAGGACCTGTTTGATTCGAAAGTAACGATTCAAGAGTGTAAAGGTTGTCAGAAAGGCAATATTCACAAACATAATGGCACCTATTGCAAGATTATGGATTGGAACAGCAATAAAACACTGACTTTTATTTCATTGTTAAAAAAAGAAAAATAGTATGGCAGACGCAAATCTAAAAATAAACACTGCTCTTCTCGATGGCCTGATTGTAGGGCGGGTTGAGCCACATATATAATGCCTTCTCTACCGAAACGGTTCCAAACTATCTGAAGGTCGGTGACACGGCCCGAGGAGTGCGTGTTCGTCTGGACGAATGGAGAAAGATTTTCCCAAATCTGATACAGCAGTACGTACATTCGGCACAGATAAACAATGAGACTATTTTTCGTGATTTTGCTGTCCATACTTTTCTGGAACAGGAAAAGGCAGAAGACGGTTGCTGCCGGATACGTTTGGGCATCTGCCTTACTATTCAAAGGAGTTCTTCGAAGGGGCTACAACCGCTGATCTGGAAGAGGCTATATCGGACATATATCAAAGCGCACGAGAGAAAAACGGCAAATATCAGTTCTATTCTCCTGACCGCTTACCTCAAACACTTACCTACGAACGAACGGATAGCTATCCTCCACGAGCCAATCAGCAGCAGGTTATTGAAAACTTCAGAAATGCTATAGTTGCCGGTCGCACCAATCTGTTGCTGTATGCAGTAATGCGGTTCGGTAAGTCTTTCACGGCTATGTGCTGTGCCAAAGAGATGGACGCGAAAATTGTGGTCGTCGTTTCAGCTAAGGCAGACGTAAAACAAGAATGGAAAAAGACTGTTGAGAGCCACGTTTACTTTGCTGGCTACAAGTTTCTGGACAGTGCGTCATTAAATAGTAATGAAACTATTGTTGCCGATACTCTCGCTGCCGGAGATAAGGTCGCACTATTCTTGACATTACAAGATCTGCAAGGGGAAGGAATCAAGGCAAAGCACAAAGAGGTTTTTGAACATCAGATTGATTTGCTGATCGTTGATGAAACCCATTTCGGAGCTCGTGGCGCTTCCTACGGAAAGGTCTTGCAACAATATAATCTCAGCAAATCACAGATTGAGAAAGAGTTGCAAAATATTGACGGCTTCGAAACGCTCGAGCAGGTGGACGAAGCTGTAAAAGCATTGGATACAAAGATTCGCATACATCTTTCCGGTACGCCATACCGTATTTTGATGAGCGATGAATTCAAAAAAGAAGACATCATTGCCTTTGTTCAGTTTACGGACATTATCGACGCTCAGAAGCAGTGGGACGACGAACATCTCAAAGAGGATGACTGCAACGAATGGGACAATCCTTATTATGGATTTCCACAGATGATTCGCTTTGCGTTCAATCCGAATGCCTCTTCTGTAAAAAAGATGGAGGAATTACGTAAAAATGGCATTACCTACGCATTTTCCGAGTTGTTCCGACCTCAGTCGATGACAACTAAAAGAGACGGCAGCCATCGGCAATTTTTACACGAACCTGAGATTCTGGATTTGCTGGAGGTAATCGACGGTACGAAAGAGGATGAGAATCTGCTCGGCTTTCTCGATTACGACAAAATAAAGGATGGTAAGATGTGCCGCCATATTGTTGTCGTGTTGCCTTTCCGTGCCTCCTGCGATGCCATGGCGGCATTGATTCAACGAGAAAAAGACCGATTCAAAAATCTATGCGATTACGAAGTTATCAACATAGCCGGCTTTGACGAAGAGCGCAGATACGCGACTACGGATATTGTCAAAGGGAAGATAAAGACTTGTGAAGAGAATGGCCGCAAGACACTGACATTGACCGTTAACCGAATGCTGACAGGAACAACCGTGCCGCAATGGGACACGATGCTTTACCTCAAGGGAACATCATCTCCGCAGGAATACGATCAGGCAATATTCCGTTTGCAGAATCAATACGTTACCACCTTCAAGGATGAAAACGGCCGAACCATCAAGTACAACATGAAGCCGCAGACATTATTGGTAGACTTCGATCCGAATCGCATGTTCCGGTTGCAGGAGTTGAAATCGCAGTTCTACAATGTCAATACAGAGGTTCAGGGTAATGCAGGCTTGAGAGAACGTATCGCAAAAGAATTGACAATCTCTCCTATCATCGTACTGAACAAACATAAGTTGCAGGAAGCGACTCCGACCAATATTACGGATGCGGTTCGCGAATATTCCAGAAACCGCAGCGTATTGGACGAGGCATCGGAAATTCCGACCGACAGTATTCTATTGGAAGACACTGAGCTACTCAATGTTCTGCGGGAGATTGCTCCCATCGATGCAAAAAATGGTCTCCAGATAAAACCGACAGAGGGTGATGGTGATGATATTGATACGCCTGACACACCCGATACACCGGAAGGAACTGGGAACAGAGATGCTGAACCGACAGATCAACCCAATCAACACCCCGATCGGCCGAACCCGGCAGTGGAAGACGACAAACTCGACAAACGGCTTGCCGCCTATTATGCGCGTATTCTTTTCTTTGCCTTCCTGACGGATTCAACTGTCAAATCGTTGGAGGAGATGATTGCTGCAATTCCACAGACGTCGGATAACCGGCGAATCGCCAACCATCTCGGCCTGGACAGAAAGGTTCTGGAGGTAATCCAGGAGAAGAGCAATCCGTTTATTTTGCATGATCTCGACTATAAAATCGAGAATACTAATGATCTAATCCGAGACGCCGCACTTCACCCCATGGAGCGGGTAGAGATTGCCATGCGAAGGTTCGGACGTTTGTCCGATTCAGAGATAGTTACCCCTGCAAAGGTCGCCGACGAGATGGTAGCTATCCTGCCTTTCGAAGAGTTAAGCGAGAAGGCGGATGCCAAATTCCTCGATATAGCCTCCAAAGAGGGTGAGTTTTCCGTTGCGTTGTTTCGAAGATTCGGCGAGAAGGTCAAGCTGGGATTATATGCAATTGCGACCTCGACCTTGGCATACGAATTTACGCGCAAGGTTTACTCGCTGCTCGGAATGCCGGTTGAAAACATCTATGCCGATTTTACGTCGTATGACTTGATTGGCGAAAATAATAATGAGATAATAAAGCAATTAACAGATATGAAATTTGATGTCGTCGTGGGTAATCCTCCGTATCAAAGAAACGATGGAGGAGGAATGGGATCGAGTGCGCCTGCTATTTATAACTATTTTGTTGATGCTGCGCTTACTTTGTCTCCTAAGTATATTTGCATCATTACTCCCTCACGCTGGTTTACTGGTGGCCGAGGATTGGAGGAATTTAGGGATAAAATGCTTAATGATAAACATATTAGGATTTTGCATGACTATCCAAACGCTTCAGAATGTTTCCCCGGTGTTGAAATTAAAGGCGGTGTAAGCTATTTCTTAAGAAATAACGATGAGGAGGGTTTATGTAACATAGTAACGCATAATGGAGATAATATTAGCGCAGTAGAGCGTCCAATGCGTGAACAAATTCAGAGATATTTATAAGAGATAGTAAGGTAATTGATATCTTACGAAAAATACAAAGTTTCAAAGAGCCTAGTTTTTTCAGATATAATTAGCGCAAATGATCCATTTGGTTATGATATCAGGGAAAATAATAGTTATAAGCGAGTGAAGCCGAATTTTGTACTAACTCCATTTGATGGAAGTATTAAATTTTATTATAATGGATGGCGTAGATATGGAGTTGGTTATATAAAACGAGAAACCGTCAGGAAAAATGTAGCGTGGATAGATGGCTATAAAATATTGATACCTAAAGCTTGGGGTATTGGAGACTGTAAAGTAGATTGGATTACACCATTTATTGTAGAACCAGGTTCTTGTTGCACAGAGACATACCTGGTCATAGGTCCATATGATAGCAGGCAAATTGCAGAACATGTTGTTTCTTATACGCAAACAAAATTGTTCCATCTATTAGTTTCTATTGTTAAAATAACTCAAAATACAATGCAAAAGGCTTATTCATTTGTCCCAATACAAGATTTCTCAAAATCCTGGACAGATGCAGAGCTCTATGCGAAATATGGTTTAACGGCCGCAGAGATTGACTTTATTGAGTCCAAGATTAAACCCATGGAATAAGAGTATGGTATTCTAACTCAAAATTAACGAGCAGATTTCGAATGCAATGGAATTAGATATTAAATCATTGATAGGCGAAGCAACAGCTATGATAAAAAGCAGATGCTCGAAATAAAGCGTCCTAAAAGCTGGCTTAAGAGTGTGTCTGCTTTCGCCAATGGTGAAGGCGGTATATTGATATTCGGTATCAGTGATGATGACCAGATAATCGGGCTGGCAGATGCAGAAAACGATGCGGAGAAAATCAGCGAGGAGATAAAGACCAAACTTGATCCGGTGCCTGTGGTCAATCTTGAATATAAGGAGATTGATGGAAAGAGACTCATATTGCTGCATGTATATTCTGGGCAGGAAACTCCATATTACTACATTGGAGACAAACAGCGACTGGCATTTGTACGCATAGGAAACGAGTCGGTTACGGCAGACCGTATTCAATTGAAAGCACTCGTCTTGAAAGGCTCCGGACGTACTTACGACAGTTTGCCGTCCAATTACAGATTTGAGGACATGGCTTTTTCAAAACTCAGATCCGTCCATTACAAACGGCTGCAGCGTTCGTTTGATGACAGCGAGTTCGTATCATGGGGCATTGTGGATGAAAACGGCAATCTGACAAATGCCGGAGCATTGTTGGCTGATGAATCGCCTGTACGGCAGTCACGCATTTTCTGCACACGTTGGAACGGTCTGGACATGACCAGCGGCCTGGGAGAAGCGATTGATGATGTTGAACTGGAAGGTTGCGTGATTGGCCAATTGCAGGATGCCGTGTCTTTTGTGAGAAATAACTCTCATAAGAAATGGTGGAAGGAGAACGACTATCGTGAGGAACTTCCAGATTATCCAGAACGTGCGGTGACGGAAGCGATTGCTAATGCCATCATCCATCGTGATTACTTGCAGATGGGAAGTGAGATTCATATTGACATGTACGATGACAGGCTTGAAATATACTCTCCGGAGGATGATGGACGGCAGGCTTATTCAGCAGCTGAATCCTCTTACTGTGCCATCCAAGAGAAGGAATCCGTTATTGGCTGATTTCTTCAGCCGATTGGGACTGATGGAACGGCGAGGCAGCGGAATGAAGAAAATCATAAACACATATAGACGTTATGAGCGTCTTTCAGACTACCACGCTCCGGAATTTACCTCCAATGCTTCCGAATTTCACGTGACTCTATGGAACTTAAATTTTGAAGGAAATGACAATAATACTACCACAGACAAGACTTTTCAAGAAGTTGAGTTCGTAAAAAGGCCCTGTGGAGTTCACAAAAGAGTTCACAAAAGGGCCCGTGGAGTTCACAAAAGAGTTCATAAAAGCAAGTCGCCAAATATATAAACTGATATCTATGAATCCTAAAGTCAGTACTGTTCAAATGGCTGATTCAATGGGATTATCAACACGTCAAGTTCTGAAATATCTGAAACGCCTTCAAGAATTAGACAAGATAGCTCGTGTAGGTGGACGCAAAATGGGAGAATGGAAGATTATCGACGAAGAATACGAGGGATTCTTTGATAGAATATAGGTGTTATTCTTAATTATTAGACAATTAACCTAAGATAAAAAGCATATGAATAGTAAATTTGGTTCATTATGGCGCAAGTGGGATCTTCATATCCATACTGATGCTTCAGATGGGAAAGGTACCTGCGAAGAAATATTAAAAGAGGCTGCGGCAAAAAAGATTTCGTGTATTGCAGTGACAGATCATCATACAGTTGCTAATATTGATATAATGAAGTCGCTAGCAGAACCGATGAAGATAAAAGTAATTTCAGGGTAGAATTTCGTACTGAGTATGGAAAGGCTTCAGTTCATATGATTGGTTTGTTTCCGGATGAATATAATGGGACTAAACTTGATGCAGATTTTTTGACAGAAAAATGTTCTAAATCCATTAGGAATAACTCGTTCTAAGATGATTTTGAAGGGAAAGGAAACTTTGAAGGATGACACAAAGGACGATGAGATATACTTCAAAACAGGCATGTTTCAAGTACAAGTGAATTTTAAGGAGGCTGCACATTTGATACATAAATATGGCGGTTTGGTAACAGTACATGCCGGTTCTAAATCAAATAGTATTGATGAGGAAATGAAACATGAAGGCAAAGCCAAAAAAAAACGTGTCAATAGAAGATTCTTTAGGACCAGTAAAAGAGGAGCTTTTTAATGAAGGATATATTGATATTTGCGATATTACAAACCCCAAGGAGGCCATTTTCTATCTAAAAACATTTGGGAAACCTTCAATCACAACATCAGATGCGCATGAGGTTAAAGAGGTTGGCACTAAAGCATGCTGGATTAAAGCAGATTTGACATTTGAAGGATTAAAACAGATTCTGGCAGAACCAGAACGAGTGAGCTATGATGTTCCTGAAATTTTAGAGCGTATAAGAAAGAATCCTTATAAGTTTATAAAAGGGCTTCAGATAAACCGTACTTCAACTGCAACAATGCCAGAGAAATGGTTCGACAATATTGATATTCCATTAAATCCGGGTTTGGTCGCTGTAATAGGAAATAAAGGTAGTGGGAAAAGTGCTCTTACAGATATCGTGGCATTGTGTGCGGACACCGCAATACAGAATTGGTCATTTTTAACGCCTTCAAAATTTAGAATGGCTAAACCTTATAACCGTTCAAAGCAAACAGAGGCCTCTATCGAATGGTTTGATAAGTCTCATTCGACTATCAAAACGCTTGATATGTCTTCTGATACCACACAACCTGAACGAGTAAAATATATTCCTCAGAATTTCCTTGAAACACTATGTACTACGGAAGATGACAATCAATTTGAAAGTGAATTGAAGAAAATTATCTTTCAATATTTGGAGCCTGCAAAACGCTATGGACAAAATGACCTTGACAGTATTATAAACTATCTGACAAAAGAAAATACAGCCTCTTGCATAGGAATTCAGGACATGATAAGTAAAATCAATAAGGATATTATTGACAAAGAAGCAATGCTTGATCCTGAATACAAAAAGAAATTGGCAAATGACTTAGCCTTTAAGCAAGAACAGTTGAGTAATGCTCAGACGTCAAAACCAAAGGAGGTACAGAAACCTTCCATTGAAGATAATCCAGAAGCACAACAATCAAAACTAAAAATTGAACAACTGCAAGATGCGTGTAGGCAACTTGAATTAAATATACAATCAGCACGTGATTCACGAGAAAAGCTAATACGATTGATTCAAGATATAACAGTCAGCAAAGACAAGTTGATTAGGCTGACAATGAATATTGAATCAGAAAAAAATGAACTAAAGCCTTTGTATGCAGGAATTGGATTGAATATTGATGATGTATTGACCATAAAATTTAATAAAGAACTAATAGATAGCAGTATAGGCAAATTAAGTGAACAACTTGCAGAGATTGAGCAAAAATTAAATGAAACAAAAGAGGGCAGTCTGGTTTATGTATACAAAAAAACTCTTGAACAGCTTGAGGTAGCTAAAGAGAAGTTGAGTGCACCTGAGCTTGAATATCAGAAATATCTGAAAGATAAGCAAGAGTGGGAAAAATGATAGAGGATATTATAGGAACACCAGACAAAAATGATACAATCAAATTCCTTCAAGCACGGATAGAATACATTGAACGCAATCTGCAAATGGATCTTGATCAGCAAAAAGAATTAAGAAAACAGTACGTTACTGAACTTATGCTGAAAAAGCATGAAGTCCTTGACATATATAACAATCTGTTTGCTCCAATTGTCAAATTCATTGAAGAGTATAAAGAGGATTTGAAAGATTATCCTATAGAATTTGATGCCTCTTTTGCAATAAGAAATTTTGCAGACCGTTTTTTTGATTTTATAAGTCAACAGGCTTCTGGATCATATTATGGAAAGGAACAAGGGGCTTTGAGAATCAAGGAGAATGTCGAGTCTGTTGAAGAAGATAAAATAGAGTCTTTTGTACATTTTGCTTGCATTGTCAATGATGATTTATCAAAAGATAAGCGTGATAATCAGAACAGCATACGGCAGATTGACAGCCAACTGAAGAAAGGGCATAGCAAACAGGAACTTTATGATTTCATTTATGGAATGGATTATGTGATGCCTTTCTTCCAATTGAAAATGAATGGTAAACCGTTGTCATCATTGTCTCCAGGCGAAAGAGGGGCTCTTCTCTTACTTCTTTACTTATTTATTGATATGGATGACAAACCTTTGATAATAGACCAGCCAGAAGAAAACCTTGACAATGAGAGCGTATTCAAGTATTTGGTCCACTTTATAAAAGCAGCTAAGAAGAAACGTCAGATAATCATGGTTACTCATAATCCTAAT
>ENA-OQCX01000711-OQCX01000711.1-human-gut-metagenome-genome-assembly--contig:-NODE-711-length-16911-cov-2.375000_pt1 | contig 16911 bp, 23 predicted proteins | sample MGYA00242762_ERZ504587 | MGnify/ENA primary metagenome ERZ504587 (study PRJEB26092, sample SAMD00036337) | human gut metagenome | host: Homo sapiens | study: EMG produced TPA metagenomics assembly of... | reverse complement strand
GTCATGGATTTTGCATTATAACTGTGAGATTTCTCCTCGACTTTTGTCTTTATTTTACCATAACTTGATTTACTTATCCAGAGCTTTTTCATTCTTCACAGAAAATTTAATTTCTTCTTTCGAAATGCCAAGCAATACTTTATCTCCTGCTTTTACCTTTCCTTCGAGAATCTCCTGTGCCAGTGCATCTTCTACTTTTGTCTGGATTGCACGCTTCAGTGGCCGGGCTCCATATTTCTCGTCATATCCTGCTTTTGCAATCAGTTCTCTGGCAGCCGGCGATACTTTCAGTGTGATATCCATCTGCTCTTTGCATCGTTTTGCAAACTGTCCAAGCAAAATTTCTGCGATCTTTGCAATATTCTCACGGTTCAGTGCATGGAATACAATCGTCTCATCAATACGGTTTAAAAATTCCGGTTTGAACATGCGGCGCACTTCTTCCATAACACTTCCTTTCATATATTCATAGTTGTGTTTTTCATCATCCAAGGAAGCAAAACCAAGTTTTTTCGGGGCAATGATGGACTGTGCCCCGGCATTGGAAGTCATGATCAGAATGGTATTTTTAAAATCTACCTGCCTGCCTGTGAATCCGTAATATGACCGTCATCAAGTACCTGAAGCAGGATATTAAACACATCCGGATGTGCTTTTTCAATCTCATCAAAGAGAAGCACGGCATACGGATTTCTTCGGACTTTTTCTGATAACTGACCACCTTCTTCGTATCCTACATATCCAGGCGGCGAACCCACCAGTCTGGAAACACTGTGCTTCTCCATATATTCTGACATATCCACACGGATCATGGCATTTTCACTTCCGAAAACAGTCTCCGCCAGTACTTTGGAAAGCTCGGTTTTACCGACTCCGGTCGGACCTAGAAACAGAAAAGAACCGATCGGCCGTTTCGGATCTTTCAGACCTACCCTGCCTCTTTTAATCGCCTTCGCAACTGCTGTCACTGCTTCATCCTGACCGACAACCCTTTTATGAAGAGTATCTTCCAGTTTCAGAAGCCTGGCAGATTCTTTCTCTGTCAGACGGCTGACCGGTATTTTCGTCCAGACCGCTACCACATCTGCAACGTCCTCTTCTGTCACGGTCATTTTCTTTCCAAAACGTTTCTTTTCCTGCTTTTTCTGTTCTTTCTGCAGTTCTTTTTCGTACTGCTGCTGTTCACTCTGAAGCTCAGATGCTCTTTCAAAATCTCCTCTGACAATCCACTCCTCTTTTTCCTGCTGCATCTGCTCCAGTTTTTGCTGAAGCTTTTCCATCTGCCCAAAAGCCTGATAGCCCCGAAGTTGTTTTCTGGATGCTGCTTCATCCATCAGATCGATGGCCTTATCCGGAAGAAAACGATCGTTCACATAACGTTTGGAAAGTCTGACTGCAGATTCCAGCGCTTCATCTGAAATCTTTACCCCATGATGCTGTTCATAATACGGACGGATTCCCTTAAGAATCTCCAGAGTATCTTCTTCCCCCGGTTCTTCCACCATAACCGGCTGGAAGCGACGCTCCAGTGCCGGATCTTTTTCAATGTATTTACGATATTCTTCTATCGTAGTCGCACCGATCAGCTGAATCTCACCTCTGGAAAGAGATGGCTTGAGAATATTGGAAGCATCCATTGCTCCCTCAGCCCCACCGGCACCGATGATCGTATGTAACTCATCGATAAACAGCAGCACATTGTGGCTGTTTACCACCTCCTGAATCACCTTTTTGATACGTTCTTCGAATTCTCCCCGATATTTGGAACCGGCTACCATGCCCGCCATATCCAGTGTCACAACACGCTTATTCTGAATCGCCGGTGGTACGGCACCCTGAACGATCCGCTGTGCCAGTCCTTCTGCAATGCTGTCTTTCCAACTCCCGGCTCTCCGATCAGGCACGGATTATTTTTTGTTCTCCTGCTCAGGATCTGAAGAATGCGTTCAATTTCTGTATTTCTGCCAATGATCGGATCCAGTTCACCTGCTGATGCCAGATCAGTAAGATCACGGCTGTACTGATCCAGTACCGGCGTATCGCTCCCATCCTTCTGTGCTTTTGCGCTCTGAGTAAGTCCACGGTACATGGCCTCATCAATTCCCATGGCATTTAGAATATCCATATATAACTTTTTCAGATCAATCTCCATGGAATGCAAAAGCCTGGCTGCCACACACTCGGTATCTTTGAGCAACGCCATCAGGATATGTTCTGTTCCCACTTTCTCCATATGAAACATATCTGCTTCTCGGACACTGTTCTCCAGAATCCTCTGTGCCCGCGGTGTATAATCTTCACCTGTTGTCTGTGTGTCTCCATCAGATATGATAAGATTTGCTATCAAAGTCTCTGTCTTGTCCGCATCTGCCCCGGCTTCCTTCAGCAGAATCGCTGCGGTACCTTCTTCTTCCTCCAGCAGTCCGATAAGCAGATGCTCACTGCCTATGTATCCATTGGCATTTATCTTTGCTGCTTTTTTTGCAAGCTTCAATGCTTTCTGTGCGTTCTCTGTAAAGCGTTCCAACAATCATATCGCCTCCTGTCTGTAAATCACCGCTTTTTATAAAGGTTCATATTCTGAAAAGATTTCATCCACAAGTGCATGCACTTCGTCTGCTGAAATGTCTTTGCAGTGTGCTTTTGCCAAAATCACTTTCAGATTTTTCTTAATTTCGTTCAATGCCTCCATCTTATCAATATCCAGTGCGATCACGGCACCTTTTCTGCGGTCAATCGTCAGAAAACCTTCCTGGCGCAGCAGAGAATATGCCTTGTTTACCGTGTGCATATTGATGCCGATATCATCTGCCAGTTGTCTGACTGACGGCAGGGAATCTCCTTCCTGGATCATGGACGTCGCAATCCCCAGAATAATCTGGTTGCGCAGCTGCATATACAATGCTTCTTCACTCTGAAAATCAATTTTTATAACCATAAAGCCACCCTCTTTTGTTATCGTCAGGCGGATATCCGCTTCCGCTGCTTCTTATAACTGAATAGCTGCAAAGCACTTTTCCTTTGCTTTGCAGCATATCTGTTATATATATAGTAGCATATGTAGCTCATACAGTCAAGTTTTCCGTCAGTCCTCTGCCGGCAGAAAATTTCATTTTTCTTCTCGCTTCGCACTGTTTTTTTATCTTTTTATAACCCATCTGGAAGATCAGACCCCCGGCTTCTCTTGCATGCTGCGGACAGACGTGTACGCATCGCATGCAGGAAATACAGCGTGCCTCTTCTGTCTTTCCGGGATTCTCATAGTAGATTGCACCAGCCGGACATTCTCTTGCACACACTCCACATTCTATGCACGCTTTGCCGGCTTTCGGGCGGATCGGCACACCTTTGTATTCTCTGTAGGGCTTGTTTCCCGGAAGAGAAAGTGTAATGCCGCTGCCGATATTTTCAATATGATCCAGGGCTTTCTGTATCTTTCCTGCAAAATCCCAGATCTCGCTGCGGTCGTTGTCATTTGGTCTTCCTTTTGCGATCTCATGAAAAATGGAATGTTCCGCCACAACAGCTGCCGCTGCCACCGGCACAAAGCCATTCCGTCTCACAATATCACGCAGTTCCAGCAACGTATCTTCGTATGCACGATTTCCATAAGTAACAACAAGAACCGCCGGTGTATTGCTGCCTTTCATATTTGAAAAACGCCTGGCTGCAACCTGCGGCACTCTCCCGCCAAAGGACGGGGTACCGAAAAAGACCAGCTCCTGTTCTCCGAATAAAAATTTTTCCTGTTCCGTTTCAAGTTTTGTAAGATTGATTTCCTGCATAACTGCTTCGTAGTCTTCCGTCCAACGTTTTCCCATTCGCTCCAGGACTCGTTTTGTACTTCCAGTCGGGCTGAAGAATGCCAGACTGATCTTCGCCGTCTTCATCTTTTCCTCCCGTTTCTATCTGCCTCCATCAATGCCGGCAGATCTTTCATCTTCTCTATCTGTGCTGCATACTCCGAAACTTCTCCAAATCCATAAGAAGCGAAGATAAACGGCACACCGGCTTCTTTCGATGCATCGCCGTCTCCTTTTGTATCTCCGATATAAACCGGTGCTTTCAGATGGTTTCTTTCTGCCAGAAGTCTGATATTTTCGCCTTTGTTCTTTCCGGTGTTCCCAAAACATTCGATATCTTTTATGTATACCTCCAACTGTGTTTTTCTTAAAAACTGTTCAATGTAACCGCACTGACAGTTACTGACAATATAAAGATCATATGTCGCTGAAAGTTGTTTTATGACTTCCCGGACATCCGGATAGCAGATATCCTGCTGGTTTTCCTCCAAAGCTTCTTCTTCGTAAATACAGCATTTTCCAGAATAGCTTCCTGCATTTCTTTCGAAGCTTCTGGAAAAAGGGATGCTGCGATCACGGACATGGTTTTTCCAAATAGCTGTTTCAACTCTTCTGCCGTTACGATGCGGTCTTTTATGCCACATTCCAGAACTGCCTGTGTCCAGGCTTTTGCCACGATCGGGGTGCTGTCCCAGAGTGTCCCATCCACATCAAATATAATTCCGTCTGTATACATAATTTCTCCTGTTTGCTTATGTGTGTTTGATGATGCAATGCTCTTATCATACGCAATCTTTCGTAAATAATCAAGTTTTTTCCTCACTCATCCCATGACCGGCACTGCCAGAGACACATTTGTCTGCTGCTTTCTTTCATCATAATACAGCGTTAGAGCCAGATTTACTCTTTTTTTCCCTGACTGACACTTTCTGAAAAACAGGGACTGTACGCATAAACCGTATACAGATTTTTATCCTGATTTTCTTCCGCAACCTTTGCATCCACTCCTGCAAGCAACCGTTCTGTGATTTTTTCTTTTTCTTCATCAGACAGAGTCCTGTTATAAGAACCCTCCACTGCCACGCTGCTCCTTCTGCTTTCCACTTTCGTATCCAGAACATTTTTCAGTTTCTGCCGCAATGTAAATGCCCCCTGCAGCTGCCGTCATGTATCGTTATATTTGCATACAGACTCTGTCCGGTGATCTCCCCTTTTGTCCTCCAGGTAACAAGCCGCAATACTGTTTCTGCATTTGCCCCTTCTTTTTGCAGTACTGTAGTCTGACTGTCCTCCCCATAGGTGCGATAAACCACAATATGGCTGGAAATACCAAGTTGCTCCGCAATCTGCCGCAGATATTCTTCCCGACGTTCCAGCATTTGAACCTGCTCTCTTTTCTTTAATCTGCCATAATACTGCACGATACTGTCCTGCTGTTCTGTTCCGATATCGGAAAATGCTGCCACCGCTTCCATTTCTTTGTTTTCCTGTTTCTTTGCCCAAATCTGCAATCCCGCTGCTGCCCACAGACCAAAAAACAGGATCAGTCCTGCCCGTTTCAGCCATTTTTGCATCCTGCACCCCTCCATTGTTTTCCAATTTTTATTGGAAATATTTCCCTTTTTGGAAATTGTTTTATCTGTTTTCATTATTTCCAGGTTTGGGCAGAGTATACCGAAAATTTCAGTCAAAAAAAACCGGCCCGGATACGAACATATCCTGCCGGTTTTCTTATTTTCATCATTTTGTTACATGGTCTGCCAGTTCGATACGGACCAGTGCCTTGTGAAGTGCCAGCTCGGCACGCGTGATGTTGATATTGGTTTTATGATTCTGCAGTCTGCGTTCTGCACGGATCTTTGCCTCCTGTGCCCGGTTGCGGTCGATCTCATCCGGCCACTCGGCGATCTCTGCAAGGATCGTAATCCTGTCACCTAAGATTTCCATAAATCCGGTGTGCAGTGCTGCTTCTTTTTTATTTCCGCCTTCTTCGGTGATCGTGGCGATCCCCGGCTCCAGAACGGTTGTCATCGGAATATGGTTCTTATAGATACCAATCCCGCCTTCTACGGTATTCAGCTCCAGAAAGCTTGCTTTTCCGCTGTAAAATACACGGTCCGGTGTAATGATCTTCAGATCAAAAAGATTGTCTGCTGCCATTTTGCACCTCCCTATTTCATGCGGGCTGTGACATCATCGATTGAGCCTGCATTCAGGAAATAGCTTTCCGGAACATCATCATGCTTGCCTTCGAGGATCTCGCGGAATCCGCGGATGGTCTCAGAGAGCGGCACATAACGTCCGTCCAGACCGGTAAACTGTGTTGCCACAAAGAACGGCTGTGACAGGAATCTCTGTACTTTTCTTGCACGGCTCACGACCAGCTTGTCATCCTCGGAAAGCTCGTCCATACCAAGGATGGCGATGATATCCTGAAGTTCCTTATATTTCTGCAGGATCTCCTGCACGCCTCGTGCTGTTTTATAATGCTCCTCACCGACGATACGCGGTCCAGAATACGGGATGTAGACTCCAGCGGATCAACTGCCGGATAGATTCCAAGTTCTACGATCGAACGTGAAAGTACGGTCGTAGCATCCAGATGTGCGAATGTCGTGGCCGGTGCCGGGTCTGTCAGGTCATCTGCCGGTACATAAACAGCCTGTACGGATGTGATGGAACCGCTCTTCGTGGAAGTGATACGCTCCTGGAGAGCACCCATCTCGGTCTGCAGTGTCGGCTGGTATCCTACTGCGGACGGCATACGTCCAAGCAGGGCGGAAACCTCGGAACCTGCCTGTGTAAAACGGAAAATATTGTCGATGAACAGCAGGACATCTTTTCCTGCCTGGTCACGAAAATATTCCGCCATGGTAAGGCCGGTAAGACCGACACGCATACGTGCTCCGGGCGGCTCGTTCATCTGTCCGAACACCATGGTGGTCTTATTGATAACTCCGGATTCCTCCATCTCATGATAGAGGTCGTTTCCTTCTCGTGTACGCTCACCAACTCCGGTAAATACCGAATATCCGCCATGCTCGGTTGCGATATTGTGGATCAGCTCCTGGATCAGGACGGTCTTTCCTACACCTGCCCCTCCGAACAGACCGGTCTTTCCGCCTTTCTGATACGGGCAAAGCAGATCGACTACCTTGATACCGGTCTCCAGAATCTCGGTAGATGTGGACTGTTCTTCAAAAGAAGGTGCTTTTCTGTGGATCGGTAAATACTCGACTCCTTCCGGTGCCGGTTTTTTATCGATTGCATCTCCGGTTACATTGAAGATACGGCCAAGTGTATTTTCTCCGACCGGAACGGTGATCGGTGCACCGGTTGCAGTCGCTTTTGCACCGCGGACCAGCCCGTCGGTTGGTCCCATCGCAATGCATCGCACCGTATCGTCACCTAAGTGCTGTGCAACTTCTGCTGTCAGCACACCGCCGTCCGGAGCTGCGATATGGATCGCATCGTAGATCTTTGGCAGCTTGCCTTCCGGAAATTTAATATCCAGGACCGCACCAATGATCTGCGTGATCTTTCCTTGAATTTGTTCTGCCATGTTTCCTCCTAGTAATGCCGCATACGCTGCGGCAGACGTTTCTATTCAACAGCCTCGGCTCCTGCAATGATCTCGGTCAGCTCCTGCGTGATCGAGCCCTGTCTTGCACGGTTGTACTGCAGTTCCAGGCTTTCCATCATGTCCTCTGCATTGCTCGTAGCAGCATCCATTGCCTGCATACGTGCTCCGTTCTCACTGGCTGCCGCCTCGTTTAACGCTCCGTACAGAAGACTTGCGATATATTTCGGTATAATCATATCCAGGCTTCTTCCTCGCCCGGCTTGTAGTTCATCGGCGTATTCCGCTCTGCATCGGACAGCTCTTTGTCACTGAATTCCACCGGAAGCAGCTTTAAAAGTTTCGGCTCATGTACCACCGTGTTTTTGAAGCTGGTATAGACAAGATAGATCTCTCCGATCTTCTCTTCCTCGAAATCTTTCAGGACCCTCTGGCTGATCTCCACCGCATCCGAATACAGAGGGGTATTGATCACCTCGCTGTAATCTTCTGCGATCTCATAGCCTTTTCGTTCCAGTGCTTCATGCCCTTTGCGGCCGATGTTATAGATCAGAATCTCTTTTCCTTCCAGTTCGCCCTGCGTGAGCATTTTCACGATGTTGGAGTTGTAACCGCCTGCCAGTCCTCTGTTGGAGGAGATGACGATCACACCCTTTTTTTCCGATTTTCCGCTTTTCAGATAAGGGTGTTCCACAATGCCGGTACGCGCAAGCATACTGGTCACCGTGGCATACATATGGTTAAAATACGGTTTGCATTCTTCCGCTTTTTCCCTCGTCCTCTGAAGCTTTACGGTGGAAACCAGCTTCATGGCTTTTGTGATCTGCTGTGTGCTGGCGATACTGTTTCTGCGCCTCTGAATATCTCTCATTGAAGCCATGGTATCATCCTCCTGCTTTCTTTTCCGTCATCGTGCTGCTTTATTCAGCTGCAGAAAATTTTGCTTTGCACTCACCGATCGCCTGGATCAGTTTCTGTTCTGCATCGTCGGAAAGTACCCTGGTCTCTTTGATGCTCTCCGGAAGCTCCGGATATTTGGTCTTGATGTATTCAAACAGTGACTCTTCGAAATCCAGAACCTTTTCTGTCGGGATATCCAGCAGATGTTTTCTGGTAGCCGCATACAGAATGATAACCTGATATTCTACCGGAACCGGTGCATACTGCGGCTGTTTGAGGACTTCACGGATACGCTCGCCCTGAGCCAGCTTTTCTTTGGTATCGGCATCCAGTTCGGAACCAAACTGTGCAAAAGATGCCAGCTCACGGAACTGTGCCAGCTCTACTCGGATCGGGCAGCGATCTTTTTCATTGCCTTGATCTGAGCGGAACCTCCAACTCGTGATACAGAAAGTCCGGCATTTACCGCCGGGCGGAATCCTGCGTTGAACATCTCCGTCTCCAGGTAGATCTGACCGTCGGTGATGGAAATAACGTTTGTCGGAATATAGGCGGAAACATCGCCTGCCTGTGTCTCGATGATCGGCAGTGCCGTCAGAGATCCTCCGCCAAGTTCGTCGGAAAGTCTCGCCGCACGCTCCAGCAGTCTGGAATGCAGATAGAAAACGTCTCCCGGATAAGCCTCACGGCCTGGCGGACGACGCAGAAGCAGGGAAAGTGTACGGTAAGCCGTCGCATGCTTGGACAGGTCATCGTAAATGATCAGTACGTCCTCTCCGTTCTCCATCCATTCTTCTCCGATCGCACATCCGGAATACGGTGCGATATACTGCAGTGGGGCAAGTTCACTGGATGTGGATGCCACAACGGTTGTATAATCCATGGCTCCGTTTTCTTCCAGAGTCTTGACAATATTTGCAACGGTCGATGCTTTCTGACCGATGGCTACATAAATACATTTTACATTCTGACCCTTCTGGTTGATGATCGTATCAATCGCGATCGCTGTCTTACCCGTCTGACGGTCTCCGATGATCAGCTCTCGCTGTCCTCTTCCGATCGGCACCATGGAGTCAATTGCCTTGATACCTGTCTGAAGCGGAGTATCTACGCTCTTTCGGTCGATAACTCCGGAAGCTACTCTTTCAATCTTACGGAATTTCCTGCTTGAGATCGGACCTTTGCCATCGATCGGCTGTCCAAGGGCATTGACAACCCTGCCGATCATCTCATCGCCTACCGGAACTTCCACAACGGTACCTGTCGTCTTTACGATATCGCCCTCTTCGATATTTGTTGCATCACCGAGCAGTACAGCACCTACGTTATCCTCCTCCAGGTTGAGCACCATGCCCCGCACACCATGCGGAAACTCCAGAAGCTCACCCTGCATCGCTTTCTCAAGGCCGTGGATACGTGCGATACCATCTGCAACCTGAATGACCGTGCCCACTTCTGCAACGGACATATGGGAAGAATATCTTTTGATCTCTTCTTTTATCACTGAGCTTATTTCCTCAGGTTTCAAATTCATAAGGTCTTTGCACCTTCTTTCATGCTGTTTTCTTCTCTCAGGCTTCGAGGGAAATTCCCATGAGCTGCAGCCTCAGCTCTTCCAGCCTGCTCTTTATACTGGTGTCAATGACACGGTCTCCGATCCGGATCACCAGACCGCCGATCAGCGTCTTATCCTCACGGTATGTGATCTCCATCTTTTTGTAGTCCGTAGTATCCAGAAGTCTCTTTTCAATCTTACTCTTCTGTTCTGCGGTAAGCTCAAATGGAGATGTCACCAGAGCCACACCAATTTTTTTGTATTCTTTCACTTTAGCTGTAAAATATGCAAATATGGCATTTCTCTCAGAAAAGCGTCCCTTCTTCACAAGGATCTGTAAAAATCCTGTCATATCGTCTGAGACGTTTCCCTTGAAACATTTTTCGATAAAATCCTGCTTTTCCTCGCTGCCGATACCCGGATGGCAGAGCAGCGTCTCTGCCTGGGGATTCTGGTCAAGTGCGTTCTCTACGGCACAGATCTCTTCCAGAAACTGGTCACAGCGGTTCTCTTCCACCGCCAGCTCGAGCAGCGCGTCACCGTATACCTTCGCCGCTACTTTCGCCATGTGTCCTCCCCTATTTCTTTCAGTGTACTCTCTACCATCGTATCCTGAACTTTTGCATCAACCGCACCGGCTACTGCCTTTTCTGCCATCAAAGATGCAAGTGCGATCATTTCTTTCTTCATATCATCTGCGGCAGCTTTCCGCTCCAGCTCAACCTGGGCATTTGCTCTTGCAAGAATCCTTGCAGCTTCTCCTTTTGCCTCTGCAATGATCTTCGCTTCGTTATCTAGGGCTTTCTGTCTTGCCTGTGCCAGGATCTCCTCTGCCTCTGCATTGATATTCTGAATCTTCGCATTATAATCTTCTTTGAGTTTACGTGCATCTTCTTTGTCTGCTGCCGCAGTGTCCAGATCATTTTTGATCTTATCCTGTCTCTTTTTCAAGAAATCTCTTGCCGGATTAAACAGCAGATAGGACAGAAACGTAAACATGACAAATACTGCAAGTGCCAGCAGAACGGCGTCATGAATCAGCTGAGGATCCAGATTAAACAGTCGTTCCAACGTTTTGCCCCCTTTTTACAGCTTGCCGATCAGCGGGTTTGCGAACAGCAGGATAAATGCGATAGCAAGACCATAAAGACCTGTTGTCTCTGCAACTGCCTGACCTAAAAGCATGGTTGACATAATATCACCTTTTGCCCCCGGGTTTCTTCCTACTGCACTTGCACCATATCCGGCTGCAATACCCTGACCTACACCAGGACCAATACCTGCAATCATTGCAAGACCTGCACCAATGGCAGAGCATGCTAATACCAGTGCCTTACCTGTAATTCCATCCATGAGATGTACCTCCTAAATATTAAAATATGATTTCTTGATGTTGCCAGTTGATGCCGCCCACCTGCTGCGAACGGATCCGCTTCCGGGCTTTGACATCTTTTAATTTTCCTGCGGCATTTTCTGTGAAGTAAATACCATTGTCAGCATACAGAACACATAGGTCTGTATTGCACCGGAGAAAAGATCAAAGTAAATATGAAGAAATCCCGGCCAGCCCACTGCAATCCTGGAAAGCAGCGAGTAGATCAGTGACATCATAACCGTTCCGGAAAGCACATTTCCGAACAGACGCAGTGACAGAGAAAACGGCACTGCGATCTCTCCGATCAGGTTGATCGGGAAGAGAATCGGGATCGGCTTAAACAGATCGGTAAATGCACCGAATTTGTTATACTTCACATTGTTGTACTGTATGATACAAAATGTGATAATTCCCAGTGGAAGTGTTACGCCATAGTCCGCTGTCGGAGGCCGAAGCCCAAACAGACCTGAGATATTGCTGACAAAGATAAAGATAAAGATCGATCCGATGTAATTGCGATATTTCTTCGCATAACTTCCCATACTGCTCTCTACCATGCCATCCAGCATTTCCACGATCATCTCGACGATGTTCTGGAAAAATCCCGGCACTTCCTGTGCGTGACGCATCGTCCGGTTTGCCGCAAGTGCAAACACAAACAGTACCAGCATCACCACGAGTATGCTGACATGCGTGGTCGTGATCCAGAATTCCTGTCCGAATAACCTGTACTTGAACAGTCCATGGATCATAAAATCCACGTCACCACTTGCCGCCAGCAAAAAACCTGCTCTCACTCATTCACCTTCTTTTCTTTTTATTTTCTGAAACAAAGGCTGCATATATGCTCCGACTTTCAGAGTCATCACTCCAAGCAGCACACCGACCATGCTGCCGATCTTAAAATAAGCGGTAATAAAAAATACCACCAGAACGACTGCCATGCGGATGCCATACATACGGTACATATGTTTCGGAGCGTCACCTTCTGACAGATCAAGTGCATCTTCTAAACTGTACCTGATGTGCCATGCCATAAAAACGGCGACTCCAACTCCGATCCACAGCCCCACTGAAAAAAAAGACCTTCGCATCAGAAAGCCACACAAAGGCTGCCTGAAACAACAGTCCACACAACAGGATGCCTGAAATCAGACTTTTCAATATCTTATCTTCCATGTTTCTTTTCTCCTTTTTTCGGAACAAGCTGTTTTAAGATCAGATAACAGTTGCGAATCCCTGCTGCCATACCAAAGAGAAGCAGCACGGTCACACTGTGAAATCCAAAACGCTCATCCAGCCAGTGGCCTGCGAATACGCAGAGAATAATCGGAGCCAGCATGGAGATCCCAAGCTGCGTGATCATCGCAAGATTTTGCATCACTTCTTTTTCAAATTTCATTTTTCCTCCTCTTACTAAAACTCTGCCATTTTCTGATACATCATTTCTTTTTTGCATTTGCAGGTGCAAAATACACCTGACTCAAATTTTAGTTTATCCTACTTTTTCATTTTTGTCTACCAAATCTGATATACAATCCCTCAAAAATGCCAAATTTTTATACACTTTCGGGTAAGTGTCGAAATGCGCTTCCAGTTTCTGGAAAATTCATCTTTAAAAGCTTGTTTTCCTTGCATTCTGACAGTTGTTATGTTATACTGTGAGCCGTTGCCAGGTCCTTAAAAACAAGGTCTTATCGGGCCTGCCGGCGGTCACCGCCGTAAAATGTGCTGAGTGTTCGCGACCTTCCACTCATAAAACAAAACTAAAGGAGAATCAGATATCATGAAAAAGTCTAACAAAGTAACCTTTTTAACTCAGGCTGCTGTGATCGCAGCGATCTACGTCGTGCTGACGATCATCTTTGCACCGATCAGTTTCGGTGAAGTGCAGGTTCGTATTTCCGAGGCACTGACCATCCTGCCGTTCTTCACACCGGCTGCCATCCCCGGACTGTTTGTAGGCTGCATCATCGCCAACTTGTTCGGCGGTGCGATCCCTGCTGATATTATTTTCGGCAGCATTGCCACACTGCTGGGAGCCCTCGGAACCTATGCGCTGCGTAAAAAGAGCCGGTTCTTAGCTCCGCTTCCGCCGATCATCGCCAACACACTGATCGTACCGTTTGTTCTTTACTACGGATACGGGGTCAATCTTCCAATTCCGTTTATGATGCTGACGGTTGGCATCGGCGAAGTACTTTCCTGCGGTGTGATCGGACTGGTCGTGCAAAGTGCTCTGAAAAATTACAGCCATGTGCTCTTCCACAACACTGCCAAAGCCTGAAACGCTGACATATAGCATAAAAACTTCTGAAATCCCTTTTAGGATTCCAGAAGTTTTTGTTTTATACGCTCTTGATCTTAAATTTGCTTCCTGCACCTTTGCTCTTGAAGATCGATTTATAACTGCTGATCTTTGCAGACGGTACATAAAATGTGGCTGTTGATTTGATTCCCTTAAATGCCTTTGTTCCTACTTTGCTGCTTGTCAGTTCACTGCTTCGAATGATAATTGTTTTCAGCTTGCTGTTTCCATACAACGCATATTTCTGCAGACTATTCAGTTTTGTTGAAACTACATTAAACTTCGTCATACCGGTACATTCACGGAAAGCGCCCTTTTTGATCGTCTTCAGATTCTTAGAAGAAATATAGACTCTGTGTACCTTTGATACCCTGCGGAATGCACGTACACCGATCATTTCAACCGACGGAAGTGTAATGCGATAACTTGTAGTACCAATTGTTGTAAGGCTTGTACATCCATCAAATGCTTCCTGATAAATAGCTTTTGCATATTTAAGAGTGCTTACTTTTACAAGTGATGTACATCCCTGGAATGCATATTTCCCAACTTCTGTCACGCTGTACGGAACAGAAACATTTTTAATTTTTGTGTTGCCTTTCATCGCAGCCTGCGCAATTGCCGTTACATTATAAGTTACGCCATTGATTTCCACCTGCGAAGGAATCGTCACAGATTGAAGTTCTTCATTTAATACACCTGCATAAGAAACCGTTTTATCTCTTTCTGTAATCAGGTATTTTCCTTCTGTTTTGCTGTCCAGCAATACCGTTCCTGCTGTCGGAGTCACATACTGAACCGGAAGTAAAGCGGTCTGTCTCAGATATGGATAACCTCCGTTCACTTTCTCATCCAGTCCCCAGATCGTACTGAAATCAAATTCTTTAAAATATGCCTGCGTCTTAATCTGAACATCATCAAGTGCTGTCGCTGTTCCCGTTGTAAAATTTGCATCGGTAAATGCATATACCGGATTCATGCTGTAATAGTAGCAGTTTGAAACATTGCAGGCGGATGTCTGTGTACTTCCGGATACCAGTGCCGCCGTTCCGATCATTCCTGCTGCATCCGAATAGTAGAGCTGAATGCCAATACATTTATTCAGTATTGTACGGCCATTTCCGGCACTGACTTTTCCTACCATATTTGCGCCTTTTGTCAGTACTCCTGCATTATAACATGTTGCTTCTACATTTCTGGCTGTCGTCAGATTTGCGATTTCCACAGCACCAACCAGGCCACCTGCCTGCGCTCCGGCAACTTCTCCAATGTTATAACTCAGTGTGATGGTTATATTTGCTTCACTCTGCTGATCATCTGTTGCCTGAATCAGACCGATCAGACCACCTGCATTCGTTCCGCCGCTGATGTTTGCACTGTTGGAAATTCCTGTAATGGTAATATTACTTCCCTTTGCCAGACCGGCAACAGCTCCTGTGTTTCCGGTTCCAGTTACCTTTCCGGTAACACTGATATTGCCCAGATGAATCGGATCCTGTTTGCCAGTTCCGATCACATTTGCCAGTACTCCTGTATCTCCGTTTCCTGTGACTTCAGCTCCCGCAAATGTCAGATCTGAAATGCTGCCCTTTTCCAGAACCTGAATAAATGCTGTTTTCAGTCCTTTGATCGTATGTTTATTTCCATTCAGAACCCCTCGGAATACTGCAATACTGTTGTAGGTTGTTCCACTCAGATCCAGATCTGCCATCAGTATAAAGTTTCCATCCGGATTTTCGGCAATTTTTGCCAGATCAGCAATATTATAAATTCCTTTATATCCTTCCGGCACATTCGGATCTTTTTCTTCTGTTTCCGAACCAGATCCACTTTTGGAACCAGATCCACTTTCGGAACCGGATCCACTTTCGGAACCGGACTCACTTTCGGAACCGGACTCACTTTCGGAACCGGATTCACTTCCAGAACCGGATTCACTTTCAGAACCGGATTCAGTCTCTGAGCCAGACTCGCTTTCAGATTTGGTTTCACTCTCAGACTCCCCTTCTGATACCATGATTCCTGTATTTTCTGCTGCAAAACTAATCTGTGTAACTGGCATTGCTGCGATTACACCTGCCAGCAAAACAGCCAGCAAACATCTTCTGCGTTTCATACTATCTACCTCCTTATTCACATGGTTTTCCATGCTTCCCTTTCTTTGTCATCCCCTTGACTGGCTCTATCATATGAAACAATTTTGATGTAAATATGTAATTTCTGTAATATTCGTAATATTTTTGTAACTATTTTAAAGATGCCAGGGTCAAAAGGTCTAAACCCACATGAGCTTGCTCATAGGTGGGGGAAAGACCTTGGGACCCGCCCCGATATGAGCTTCAAGTCGAACGCACGTGAGACTTGGCACGCGATTCTGGTCAGCTTTGCTAACATTTACCCAACAGAATCGCTGTGCAATAAAAGTGGAGCGTAAGCTTCACGATATGCGAATGGCGGGTAGAATTGTGAGAGTACGAAGTACGGAACAATTCGTATGGTATCTTTTAATTTCAAATACCAAAATCAGAAGCGGTTAAAGCACGCGTAGATCTCCTGTCTTCTTGGCATCGCCATTCCAGCCGGAACATCCTTCTGACCGCTCACACTTCCGATTCCTTCTTTTTCCAGTTTTCGGATCAGATCTTCGATCAGTTCCGCAAAATTTGTTGTTTTGCCGCTGTACTGCTCTTTTGCATACTTCAGAAGACAGCCAAGTGTCTGCGTCTGTTCCCTGTCCGCAAGCTGCTCCAGATAGCGAAGATCCAGTTGTTCTCTGCCAAGCATCAGGCTTTCTCTTCCCATTACTTTTAACTTTTCGCGTTCTTCCACCATCCCGGTTCCGCGGTAATTTTTTTTTACGTACCACAGAGCTTCCAAAAGATATGCTCCGTTTTTCTTTCGGCAGTGCAAAGCCTTCTGCCCTGCAATCCGGTTTTTTGTATTCCTTCAGCAGTGTTCTGGTTTTCTCTTTAATATCCACCGGACGGTAATTATCCATCTGAAGGATCTGGTCTGCTATATAAAAACAGGAGCCGCAGCTTCCGACTACCAGAATCGTAGAAATGCCTGCTTTTTCATAGAGATCTCTCGCCCGCTCCAGAAACGGCGTGATCGGCTCCTTATCTTTCTGGATCACACGCTGCATCAGTCATCACGCACCATAAAGTTCGTTGCTGAAGTATCTTCATCGATCAGCAGAACATTACTTTTTGCTTCAATCGCCTCGATGATATTTGCCGCCTGTGAGGTACTGCCGCTGGCATCCAGGGTAGAAAATCTTCTGGTATCTCTTCCACTTGGAATGTGATTGATAAACAGCGAAATATCGACGCTTTGATTTTCCTGCCATTCCTCCGCCCCGAAGCTTCCCAAGGCGGTATCATCTGTGAG